>Ga0222712_10005505_pt1 | contig 12807 bp, 20 predicted proteins | sample C33_657DmetaG_FD_165043 | JGI IMG/M metagenome (GOLD analysis project Ga0222712, IMG submission 165043) | Estuarine water microbial communities from San Francisco Bay, California, United States - C33_657D | ecosystem: Environmental > Aquatic > Marine > Unclassified | place: USA: California...
GTAGCGCTCTTGGCTAAAAAAAGCCCCTGTGACCTATTACCCTTACTCGTATTACAACGCTTGCAACACGCGACAGCGTTATCCGCATTTACCACTAGCTCAGGAGCTTTAGATATAGGTATGACGTGATCCAATTGGTCTGCATCTTGGCCGCAGTAGTAGCAGACATAGCCATCACGCTGCAGTATGCGTGTGCGAAAGCCATCACGATAGGCACGCTTTAACCTGGGATCACCTGCCCTAGCCATCAGTAATGACCTACTCTCTTATGTCTAGCCAATGCAACACAGCTATTACCATAACGTTTAGTTATGTACTTCAAACCTAACTCTATCTGTCTATATGGATTAATAGTAGTCATCTTAAGTAGTTGAGGTATCCCGTATGCGCTGCTCTTAGAGTTATTAGCCTTAGGGTTCCAATGTGACTCACGATCCCATAGTTCTACCAAACACCTGTACTGCTTATCATTACCTACCATCATATGAGCATAGAGCTTATAGGCCTCTATAGATGGGTCATATGCACTTGCCTCTTGTATGTTAATGATTAGTAATGCGCTTATTAGTAAGCATAGCTTGGCTAATAGAGGGTTACGCTTGCTTGGCCTCAGCCTTTCAGGGCCAGCAGCGCCTAACCAGCGTACCGCAGGTGTCAATAGGTAAGGGTATAAGTGCTGGTCAGCGCGGTGTGTCGGTCTGTCCACACCCCCTGTGGATAACTTCTGTGGATAACTATTCAACATTATTTAACAATTCTAAAGCTCTATAGGCTTGTTGAGGTACTACACCATTACCCAATATCTTTAACATTTGAGCGCGTGGCAAATCTATATCTGTTACCCATCCATCGGGTAACCCCATCATATATTCAACAAACTTTACATTTAATCTACCTTGATCCAATGGAGACGGTATTTCTTGCAGGTGCATTGAGCTGCGTGGGTCATATCGCTGCGATAATCTCGGCATTGTCCTGACCCCTCGCCCGTTGTCGGTGTCGGAAATAGCCTCAGCGCTACCCCTAGACTCGCCCCTGGCTTGCCCTTTGTCTTGCCCTCTTTGTAGTCCTGTACTCTCTGCTCGTAATTCTCCACTGGCTCGTCGTGATTGCGTACGTGTATTGCCGTCGGTGTGGGTAATAATTGTTTCGACCAGTCCGCTAGCGATAAGTTGTGATTGCCCTTGATATTCGACCTCGTTGCCGTAGTTTTGTCCCAGATAGCATCGCTGGCCGTCGGTGTGGGTATATTCATTAGAATTATTGCCGCTATCCCAGGGCTGTTGCGTTTGAACGTCGCAGGACTCGGTTCGTGGCCATCGTGTGCTATTGGGGTAGGCAAGGATAAATAGTCGCTCTCGCCTGTGGGGCGCTCCAACATCACTAGCTCGTATAAGAGTCCATCGCACGTCATACCCGATAGAGGCAAGGTCGCCGAGGACTTCTCTAAACCCAAGTCCAAAATGTCCTCGTACGTTTTCCAAGATGACGTAACTGGGTCGTAATGTGCTAATGGCTGTTTTGATATATGGCCATAAGTGCCTTTCATCTTCTACACCCTTTCTAAGTCCTGCGTGACTAAACGGCTGACACGGATAACCTGCGGTTAATATGTCTATAGGCTCTAACTCAGCCCAGTTAATTACTTTTAAGTTACCTAAGTTAGGCCTATTTATTCTTGCCTCTATGACTTTACTCGCGTACTTGTCAAACTCTGACACCCACACAGTTTCGGCCCCATAGTAGGCCTCGACTGCCATATCAAGGCCGCCATAACCTGTACAAAGTGAGCCTATTTTAAGCATCGGTAGCTTCTAGCAGGCAAACGCCCATAATCCCACATACGCTGCACTCCAACACCTTTACATTAGGCGGCAGGTTATCGGTGACTATGCGCTCTAGTTGGTTAGTTACTTTCTTACACTTTCTGCACTCAAAGCGTATGTAGTCGCTCATAGCTGTACAGCCTGACCTACAGGCAATAGGGCCACCGTTTTATCTACTAACCCCTGATCCTCAAACTCTGTCTTAGCTGGCAGTTTTTTAGTAGTCCACTTAACAGTTATTTTACGCAGGTTAAAGGCGTAAATGCCCTTAGGCGTGGCATTAACGTAAAAGGGTGTGAAGCCCAGGCGCTCGGCCTGTTGCACTAGGGCCTCGTACTTATCCTTCTCTATAATTAAATCGTCATAATGCTTATGCCTACATTTTAGCTCTATATGTAGCCTGTATAGAGTGCTAGTGCAATCGTGGTACTCGTAAGGGTGCTCACTTTTAACTAAATCCTCTAAGTAGCGCTTTTTTATATAGTTAAATAGCTCCTGCTCGGTATCCATCATCGGCAGTCCTTACAGAACCATATTATATTTTCCTCGGGGTCTGACTTTTGATAGCCAAACATATCTAACTGAGTAATGCGAGCGCACTTATCGCAGGTTTCTACCTTGTATTTTGCTATTACCTCGCCCTCATCTAGTAACTGACCTGTCATCGAGCTTATATTGATAATCTCCATATATCGGCTCATACTTGGGGCTTCCAGCTTCCATCGCTGGTTAGTACATACCAATAGGGCGCGCATTGGTTAGTGCGGCTCTTTTCGCTGCAGCTATAATTACCCCAGGCTTTGCCGTTCTTTTCGCCCGTGCGCCACACCCTAGCCCCGTGATTACAACTTGGCACCCCTGGCTCAATTACCGCCCCCATCGAGGTAGCTAAGGTATTTACAGCGTCGGCTAGTGTTGGAATCGCTGCGGCAGCTGGGTTAGTAGCCCAAAAGTCTGTGTTATCGGCCATTGGCTTTAGCGCCTCTACCTTTTGCATATCCTCACGGCTCGGCCTCTCGGCGCTCGGTGTAAGTAGCTTTATGGCCCTGGCTATTGCGCTAGTTTCTGAATCCTCTATGAACCATCGGCGCATATTGGCAGGGTAATAGGTAACGTTGCCGTATGCGTGGCCTATGGCGCTAGGTTGATGATCCTCATACTCGCGGTACACCTCAACCTTAAACAATACCCAACCTGCAGTTAAATCAATATCCACAATAATAGGCAGAATACGCCCAGTAGGATGCTCAACCCAAAATCGTTTGATGGTGTCATTAGCTAGCTCATAATTATCTAAAAAGCCGCTCATTTTGTGGCCACCGAGCTGCGGGCATTATTGCGCCCTTTCATATAGCCAGCTGTGTAGCCCTCTTGCCTGCCTGCCTTAAAGCCTACAGTCCAACATACTATGCACCATAAAACTAGCGTGATACCTGCTAGTACAATTAACGATATATCTACCATCATAATTAGCCCTTTGTTTGGGCCGATAAGGCTACCTAATCCGAGTTAGCCCCTCGGCGTTGTAGTAATAGTATGAACCCTGAGGCTGACATTTGGCAACGCGACACGCTAGCGAGATAGTTTAGCCTCTATAAGTAGCTCGTAAATCCTGTCCACCTGAGCTTCTATTCGATCCACACGGCCCCGTAAATTATGGCCCCCGTTATTATCGGGTAGCAGCTCAGCCAGTATCGCCTTTACTAGGTAGCGCAGAGCTGCATAAAGCGCAGACAGGATAGCAATAACCCCCAAGATTAAAGCTACCCACGCCTGCGCCTCCATCTACTTAGAGCCTATGCCTAGCGACTTCTCGCCTGGTTGTAGTGCCTTGATTAGTGGCCCAAGTAGCCCAGCTATAAAAGCATTAGCTAGCACTTTAGGGTCTGTAATGCCTGATAGATACAGCGCACCCACGCACGATATAGCTGCGCGTAGGTAAGATGGGCCAGCGGCCTTTAGTTGCTCTTTCATTTACTCGCTCTTTTCTAGCCCTAGTTGAGTTATTAGCGCTGCCACCTTGACTGCGTTAATGCTTATCTCGTAGTGCATCTCATCCTTACGGCCTTTGTAATCCCCGCCCCAGGTTAAGCCATACTTTTTAGTAAGCGCTCTTAGCATCGGTATCTTGCCTAGCTCAAAAGTACCTACCGCACCTAGCGGGTGCCTAGTAGCATTTAGATCAATGGCCGTACCGCTTGCGTGGTTAGATAACTTGCCAGGCACATTTCTTACATCTCTGTACGCCCAGCCCCAGTCATCGAGGCTACCTACATCTAACTCCTCTATTAAGTTATGGAACTCTGCAGCAAAGCCTACAAGCAACGGTGCTACCTTCTCAGCACATCGCAGTTTAATTGCTGTGCCAGGTACGAGATAGGATTTTATGCCTATCTCAGCCTGATCTTTCGATGCAGGCCAGCCGTTGTAAGAGTACACTAACTCAGTAGCAATTTTGCTTCATCGGCGCTAATTCCTAAGCGAGCCAGGACGGCAGCTTTTTCGGCAGCGGCTTTATCTTTTTTATCGCTTAATACTTTTGCCGCTGCTAAGTCAGTTGCCGCTTGTGCGTACTCTGCCTCGGTGTACTCACGCACATCATCGCCATCTTGGTGCAGTTTTTTCTCTGTTGTCATAGTCATATCCTTAACTGTTAGCGTAACCATAAACGCGGTAGTTGCCTGTAATTGTGCCGCTATCACACGCAAAAGTAAGTGAGTCATAAGATGTTGTGTCCACTTTGGCTAATAATCCAACGCTTGAAACGATATTGCCTAAGCTGCCAGCACTATTGACCATTGTGTGCTTTGTCTGAAAAGGTTGCTTAATGTTCAAGTCATATTGGAATATCTGTTGATTAGTGCCGCCTGTGTTAATTGATCCTAAACCCCAAGATGTCGTAGCGTTTTCGCCTAAACTCGTAACTGTTAATTGATAGTCAAGGCGGTATTGTGCAGAGTAATACCCGCTTGATGTATCTGTGCCGCCTGCGCGAAGTTTAAGAGTAACCGCACTTGCCGCACTTGCCCCCGTTAATTGAAAACGTACTAGGTAATTGTCATAAGTTGCACTAAAAGTATTGGCGGGTAGGCTAAAACTTGCTACCGCGCTAAAAGTAGTTCCTGTAATAAAAGTTAAAGCCGAACTGCTTGCCGCCGCTACGCCCCCAGGAATAAAAACTGCCGCGCTAGCAGAAGTAAAGTATAAAGTACCACTTGCCCATTGTGCTAAGGCAAGGCTGCCAGCTGTTGTAACTGTTGCCGTACCTGCCGTAATTGTGCAAACACCTGCACCTATGTTAGTGATATAGAGCGTATCGCCAGCTGCAAACAATGAGGTATTTACTGTAATAGTAGTCGCGCTTGCGTTGCTCATAGTTATCCGTGTGCCTGCATCGCTGGCCACTAGGGTATAACTGGCTACCTTAGCATTTACTGTTTGGTTGTAATCGTTTAATTGCAGGGCCGTCATCTGCGCGGCAGTTAATACTTGCCCCGTTGTAAAGGTCTGTTTAGCCATTTACTTGCTCTCTCTCATATCAGTAGGATAGTACATTGGTATCTAAAAGCCCGTATAGCGCGCTGTCTAGGATAAAACTGTCAATAATTGGCTCTAGGGTAGTCATAGTCACTCGCCAAGAATTAGGCGTAATTGACATAGCTTTGCCAAAAACCTGCAGGGTTTTAGTTAAAGTCGAGGCCCCTGGCTGGGTAGTAGTAATAGTTACAGGATCAAAATAATCAAGATCAAGGGCTGCGATAATGCCAGCATTGTAGTTAGCCGTGTAGAGGTCAAGGGTTATAGCATCGCATCTTACGGTAGTTTCTGCCCTGCTAGCTACATAGGCTTGTGCGTAATCTAGGGCTGTAGCATCGGTCTGCATAAGTAGGTTTTGTTGGTTATAGCTGTGTAAAAAGTATTTATCTATGCTGGCCTGGTTGCTAGCCGTTTGCACCGTGCCGCCTGTACGGGTGACATTGGCCTGGTTATAGACTAGGACATCGTTTAGTACCCATACGGCATTAGAGTAAGAGATATCGCTGCCGTTATCGTTAAATAACACAGGTGTACCTGTCACCGATGAGGCCGTAACTGTCCTATCCTGGAATACAAAACTGCCCGAGGCATCAACATAGAGCGCCCCGTACTCGCTGGTTTCTACTGTCTGCATAGCGGCTAAGGCCGTGCGCTGTGTGCCAGGGTCAGCCTGCATAGTAGTAAGGCCTGCATCAATATCCCGCATAGAGTTAGGCCAGCTAATAGTGTCGAGCAACTGGGTAATGCGAGTGCCGCTTAAATCGCCAGCCGTTGCCCCTGCTACTGTTGCTATCTGAGCATTTTGGGCCAGTCTAAAAGCATCTACGGCCTCTATCGTGGTATAAACCACATCGTTAGCATTTTGCGGAGTAGTTGTAGAGTAACTTGTAATATAGCCCATAAATATAGGATAAGTAGTTGCGCCGTATGTAGCCGTTATCTGCACTTTACGCATAGGTGTTAAATATGTGTAATAAGGGCTAGCCGTATTTTGAGGGTTAAAATCTCCATTTTGATCCACAATACGCAAGCTAAGGCTACCTGTTTGGAATTGGTCAGCCTGTGCGTTACGGCCTCGTTGGGTACTTATGTTATTTATTACATCGCTTACATCCACAATAATAGCTACAGAGTCAGCGAGGATATTAGTATCTAATATGCCTTGATCTAATATAAGAGCCTGACCAAAACTAGGCCCCGTGCTAAAGTTAATAAAAGCATTTACTATTGGTACAGTCATTACGCTATGGCCCCTGCAAAATTGAGGTTGTTGCCATATCTATTATTGGTCTGTACAGCCTGTTGTACTACTTCGATCAACCCGCTTGTTTTATCTACTATCTCAATTTTAACTGTATTGCTATTACCCCCGCTGCCGCCCGTGCCATTTGCCATATTGCCGATAGAAGTAGATATATCTAAATAATCAGGTAAAACCCCTCTAGGTACTGGTTTAGGCACATAAGGCGTAAAGCCTGACTCGCCGCCAAAAGGCGCACCTTTACTGTTACCTGGTACAGCTGCTATTGCAGCTGCCGCGTTAGCAGCGGCTAAAGCTCTAGCGGCATCGTAGGCCACGCCTAATAAGTTTATGTAATCTTTAAGAGCGCTATAGCGGGCTAAATCATTAGCTGATTGAGTCTTAGCTATGGCTAGCTCGTTGCTTACCATAATTGTATTAAGAGTTGCCAGGGCTGAGCCGTAACCTTGTAGGGCTGCTAGCTTGGCAATCGAGGTTAATTGTATCTGTGCGCGCTCGCTATATTCATTAGCTACCGCTAGGCCGCCTTGCTTTGTTATAGCATCGTTATACTTGGCAAAGGCCGCATCTTTAGCCGCGTTTTTATCTGCCTCTGACATTTTAGTAGCATCTATGGCGGCTAATTCTTTAAGTAATTGAGTATTAAGAGCCTCTAGTGAGGCGTTACTAATAGTCGTTATGCCTGCTAGTTTAGATGCCTGTACGCTATCTTGTAATATCTTTAATTGATTTAAGTATCCGAGAGCCTTTGCGCCATCTTCATCCTCGATAGCCTGCATCGCCAGTAGGCGCAGTTTTGTGTCATTGTCATATGTTGCCTTTAACGCTGCGGCTATAGATATCTTTTCTAGGTCAAACTGGGCTGAGGCTTTAGATAAATCTGCAGACTTTTTATCAGCTATAGCTTTTTTAGCGGCTGCATCGGCTTGGGCTTTTGCTAGTTTTCTAGCCGATGCCCCTGCCTCATAGTTGCGCTTTGCTGCAGCTTTATTGGCTTTGTCTATAGCTGCTCGATCCCCAGGCGATTGCATAGGTATAGATGAGGCTGGTTTATTTTTAGGCACAACACCGAGAAAACCACCAAACTCTACTTGGCCCAAAATAGCGTTAAGGTCATATACCCGAGTTAATACTTTAATCACGCCAGCTACAGCCGTAGCAAAGTTTTCCATTTTGCTAGTAGCTTTAGTAATGTCACCGCCGCCGCCCATTTTGGCAAAGGAGTCTAATAGCGCCCCGCCTAGTATCTCTTGGACATTACCTAAACTAATAGTTAGAGCATCCATCTGCCCTGCATAACCTTTTACGGCAGCTGTGCCAGCCCCGCCAAAATGCTCATTTAAGACTATTAATAATTGGTCAAAACTAAGGGCTGCTAATTGTGCCTGTGTTAAACCTGTGTTTAATTGTTTTAGGCCTTTACGATTACCAACATAGGCCTGGGATAATATGTCTATTGTTTGTGCATAATCTAACCCTGTGCCGCTAGCTGTATCAAAAGCAATTCCCATTACTCTCTGAGTAGTAGCTATTGATCCTGTTACCTGGGCTAGTTGAGCAAACGCTGGCCTTAAAAGGGCATCGGCTATGTGGGTTTGAGTTTCCATAGACTTAATAAAGGCCTCGCTGTCCACATTGGCATAAGCCAAACCTAGATTTTTAAGGTTACTAGATAATAATAATTGGCTCTTTTGGTCGGCAGCTGCAGCTTTTATCGAGGCGTTAGCATAGGCTAAAACGGCTTTAGTACTGTAGGCAATACCTAAAGATGCAGCTAGTTTTTTAGTAGTTTTCATTAACTTTTGCGTAGCTGTTTCGGCTTGCTTAAAACCCTTTAGGTCAGCTTTAGAGTTAAGATTTATATTTACATTAGAAGTTTGAGCCATTATGCAGCCTTATCTAAAGTACCAGCGTTTGCTCTAGCATAAAATATACTGACGGCTTTATCTATTGCCCTCATAGATATACCTACAGCTATGCCTCTATCCTGCGCCCAGGCTCTATAAATTAAACGGCCCCTGCCAGCAAGGCTAGATACTAAAGGCTCACTATTAAGATTATCTATAAATTGAGCCCCTGCCCCTTCCCAGTTTGACCTACTGACTTTATGGCTTGACCCACCCGCTTTAGGCCCTACCCAGGGCTGAGGCTGTCCTAAACGGCCTGCGGTTTCATAAATAGCACCTGCAGCTGATTTATTAAATATCTGAGCATTTGAAGTAAAGCCATTTTTATTAGGCTTAGATACGGCGGTAGTAAACCCTATGCCTCTCACTATTGTCTGATAGTCATAAAATGGAAAACGAGCTTCACTAAAGGATCGAGGCTGCCAGCCGTGCATAATATCACTTGTGACAGGTACAAAGCCTCTAGCCGCTTTTACTACAGGTTTTAGCGCTCTCGTTAATTCTTTGCGTAGCTCTTTGTCTAAGTCAGGTGCAAAACGGCGTAATGCCTTGCGTAGGTCTGTATTACCTCTTATTTCTACGCTGGGCATTTTGCATCTCCTTCGCTCTATCTGTTAAAACTTGTAACATATTGGCAAACATAGTGCTATCTAATTCTAGGAGATACTGGGGCGCTATCCCTGTTTCTATTGCTAACTGTGCGACCAGGTAGCCAAAAGAACCGCGCCCCACTACCCCAAAGGGAGATCGTCTAGTACCTCGACCTTGACCAAAGTATCTAAAAACTCTGCCCCAAACATCGGTACGGTTTCCCCGCTTGCGCGTAAGCACTCGTGGGCTAGCCAGTACACATCGCTTTGCTTTTCATCATCCCTAAAGGCTTTGTGAAAACCTTTTTTAGCGTATAGCTCAAAGGCATACTCAATACGCGGGGTTATCTGATGCTCAGATACTGACCCGTCAGCCCTTGTAATCTTTAGTCTTGCCATTGTCTTAGCCCCTTTGTTTGGTTGATTATGAAGTAGTAATAACGATAGCTGAATTACAGGTAAAAGTAATTGACTGTGTGGCAATATCGGCAGTTGCACCGTTAATGTCTGTAGTGTTATTTACCAATACTGTAGTGCTGTATAGCGGGTTAGTTGCCGATACTGCGGCGCTAGTCTGCTTAAGCGTTAGAGCTACTGTTGTACCCCAGGCAGCTTGTAGCGTTGCATTGACGTTAGCGGCGGCTGTGTCAGATAAGAAATCTAACATAATTGTACTTGCCTCTAGGCCTTTTACGAACTTGTGTGCGGTATCGCCCATAGCTGTAACTTCTAGCTCATCAAAGCTACGGTTAATTGTCGCGCTTGTTACGTGATCGGATAGGGCCACACTATTAAGCGTAACCACAACTCCATTACTTAAATAAACGGCCATCGCTTATGCCTCATCCTTTTCTTGTAGTGTTTCTTTTGGTTTGGTTTCTTTAACCTCAACAGGCAACTCTTGGCCTATCTTAATTAAAAATGCTTTATCTTCATCTGTTAGTGCCATTTTAGCTCCAGCTCGTTAGTACGTTGATTGTCATATCGGCCGTTAGTAAGTCACCGCTAGCCACACTTAACACGCTAGGGGCAGATATCGCACTAACGTTAAATACGATAGAGCTAGCAGCCAATAGATTAAACACGGCTACGCTCATATCCTCGATGCCTATAAAGTTTGCCTGGTTATCAAACATAGGCACAACCATAATAATCTTAAAATTAGCCAGGGGCGATATAGTTGCCCGTGAATTATTAGTAGGGGTAATGTATGGATCGGCTGGGGCTACCGTCACGCTGTTAGCCAATACTGTGCTTAAAGGGTAAGCCGAGGTGGACCAGGCAGAGCTAGTTAAAGCTGCAGCTATTGTGCTGCGTAGCGTGGTAATTGCGGCAGTCATCTAGCCGACCATAGCGCTAGGGTTTAAGTAGTTTGCTAGCAAGCCCCTAATAGATGCTATGAGTGTGTTACTCATCTTAAACGGACTAGGGCTATATCCATCTATGCCTGTGCCGCCGTTTTGTGTGCTAAAGCGCGCTGTCCATATATTCTCAGCTAAAATTAACGCGGCGGCCTGTATTGCTGGCGTATTGGCATAGGTGGCCGTTTTTGTATCATCGCCTGTAGCCGTGCCGTATGGAAGTACGCGCCTAAAGTTTTGATCCGATGCAGTCTTGGCATATTGGATAAAGCTATAGCCCTGCGGGAATTGCCAATAGTTAAGCTGCATATTAAAGGCTGGCAGGATATTGCTAGTGCCTGTGCTAAACGGGATAGTGGCCGTAATTGTGTATGACCCGTTAAATGTAGAGCCAGCCCCAGCGATAGTTACAGATTGGCCCGTAGTAAATATGCCAGGGTTGGCTAGCATAACTGTAGCAACATTAGACACTAAAGCTGTGCCTACTACAGGCGTGTTATCAAACCATAAAAACCCGTTAATTAAATCCTGGGCTGCCTGACAAGTGTCCTCTATCCAAGTATAAGAATCGTAAAGAGTACCGACACCGAGGCTAGCCTTTAGCGTAGCGGCTGTTACATATGTAGCGGCCATATCGGTACTCCTTACGTTAGGTGAGTAGGGCAAAGGGCTAAATATGCCCTACCCACTATTGAGTTATTGCTTAGGTGAAGTTAAAGCGGATAATACCCTTAGGCATCTTGGCGATAGTTGCCATATAGCCATAGATGGCTACTTGTACCTGTAGGTTGGATACGACATTAACTGACATATAGGCAGTTGGTGACTGGTACACAGTAAAGGCCTCAGGTGCAAGGATAATGGCTGAGTCATCTACTGTTGTAGTAGCTGCAAAGTTTTTATCCACGTACAAATCGAGCCCTAGTACGTTACCTCGAATTGAGCCAGGCTGTGTTAGACCGCCTGCGTTCATTGGCTGGCTAGCTGAGTAAATAGGGCGGCCTGTTGTATCAGATGCGCCTAATAGCAACTGCCATTGTGAGCCGTTAGCGATGTAGTTGTTAGCAAAGTAGCCAGTAGCCTCATAAACTAGACGTGAAGCTTCCGATGTATAACCAATAATGCCCGCTGAAGTCGCTGCCTGTGCAGTTGTAGCAACAGTACCCGCAGTTATGAGGGCCGCATTTACAGTAGTATCGAGAGTTTTCAAGTACGCATTTTGTAGTTGCTGTGTTAGCTCAGAATAGAAATTAGGATCAGAGCGCTCTAGTAGCTCGATGCTAAGAGTGTTCATACCTGAATACTTATTGATTGTGCCTGAAAGATATTCTGTAACCATACCTGTATTTTGTACAGCTCCAGCTTCGGCCTCAACTGTTACTGCAGGTGCTACGCCTGACTGACCGCCTGCGCTTGTAACCAAAGATGGCACGTTAATAGTCATACCGCTAGCTGGCAAAGTGCCACGTGAGCACGCATCAATAGATGGTGTGCCAAAGCGTGTGTTAGTTGGAAACTCGCTTAGGTACTGTGTTGGATTAAAAGCTGGGTTTGTTGAGAAGCTGTCATCGGCTGCAGTTACATAAAGTTTAGAGTCCTCGTTACCGAGGGCTGCCTTAATCTTATGCTCTGTGTATGCGCCCATTGATGTAATAGGTGTGCGTACGCGCTGGGAATCTAGCGGGTTAGATCGGATAATTGGCCGTGCTGCCTCTACTACAGGTGCAGCCTCGGTGCTATCCTCGGTTGTTGTTTCGGGGGCTGTAGTCACAGCGGCCTCGCTTTCGGTTAGGGTTGGTTGGTTTTCTTCTACTGTTTCGCTTTCGCTAGCAGCAATACTTTGCACGGCGGCACTCGGAAAGGCGGCAGCTTCAACCAGCGAAACCTCGCGCAAAGTTGCCGCCGTCACCAGGAGATAACCTTTTTTCGGCTCGGAGGCTGTCACTTCAACCCCGACGGAAAGGCCGTCCATTAGTTGTTCCTGGGCTAGCAAAATTGCATCGTTACCGCGTGTGCTACTACTTATCTTAAAGCTAGCGTACAGGCCATCCTCTGCAGATTGTATAGCAATCATACGCCCTACAGGTTGGCTATTATCGTGTGACATTAACAATTTTATTTTATCGGGGTTAGCTGCAGTAATTGATCCTTTACTAAATACAACTTTGCCCGCACTTGTATAACCTACCTCGCCATCGTAGGGCGCTATCTTGCCAGCGATAACTCGGCGCTCGCCTGCATCTACGGCTTGTACTACTCCGCTAAACGTTAAGATCATTACTTGCCCCTTCGTTAAGGCCCATAGGGCTTAGTTGCTCCATACTT
>Ga0222712_10005510_pt1 | contig 12796 bp, 26 predicted proteins | sample C33_657DmetaG_FD_165043 | JGI IMG/M metagenome (GOLD analysis project Ga0222712, IMG submission 165043) | Estuarine water microbial communities from San Francisco Bay, California, United States - C33_657D | ecosystem: Environmental > Aquatic > Marine > Unclassified | place: USA: California...
CTGAGTAGTGTGCGTTGATTGAGTTGGTGCCTGCTGGCTTTGCAGCCTCAAATCCACCACCGTTAATTCCATTTGTTGTCATTATATTCTCCTATAGGTTTATTATTTAGATGGTTCTAGAATGCCATCTACGACTTAATTATAGCATTCAGTTGATTAGAATGCGATCTAGGAGTCTTGCAGGATAAGCTTATTAATCAATAGCCTTACTCTGTAGCTGTTTGGATTGATTCTATGTGGGTTGGCCATTATATCTGTTGCCCCAAGAGCTTTTAGTTCTAAAATTTGATCTATAACTTCGCTCTCTGTTCCATATATAACATCCTGCTGTAGCCCCTTATTAATCATACTATCGTACTGCTCTTTAGCTTCATCATGAGTATCTCTAATTATTGGCATTATTGAGACCATATTTTTACTTGTTTTAACTTTATGATGGTTTTTAATAAAGTCTGAATAGTACATTAGGTGGCAATCTGCATACATATTTGAAGTTTCAATATCATAGTCCTGGGAGCCAGAGAGTACGAATTCAACTGTTGAATCTTCAGGCAAAATCTCTTTTACTTTCTTTAAGTATTCTCTTGTATATTGCTGTCTAGTAATTGGATTATCAAAATATTCTTTATTGAGAATTAAATTAGACATTGATTGTTCTTCTTCTGGGCCCATCCCCCCTACAATATTAATCATTATTCTATTTTTAGCAATTTCTTCAAAAGAATTGATCATCATTACTAGATACTCTGGTGATATAGAGTATGGTCTAATTGCTATAATGTATTTAATTTTGTGATTTGGGTTTAAAACACGTGCTGCTTTTAGCCAGTTGTCTGGGTCATATGAGTGATATGTTAGTAAAACACTATAGTAGTTGCTTTCGTCTAAAGATTTTGAAAGGCATGAAATTCCATCTACAGTAGTATCATCTAGTCTTGCAAGCCAACTATACCTTGTCAATTTAATTTCTTTCTATGATCTATAAAGTTTGTGCCAGCAATCGTCACAAATATCTATTATTCCACCTTCGGGTTTTGAAGAAAGCCTATTAGCTTTATTATTACAGTCTTTTATTTCACAAAATCCGCTAAACATTTATTACTTAGTACCCTTAGCTACTTGTCCTCTGTAACCAGTTTTCTTTTTATTCATAGATCCTGGCTTCTTATAGCCAGATCCGTTTGGCGTTGCTGCAATTCTTTGTTCTAAAGCTTTTTTAATTTTATCATGATGCTTGCCCATTATTTAATCTTAGTCCCAAACTTGGCCCACGCTCTTTCATGTAGAAAAAATCCGACCATCTCACATGCAGTATATATTACTGCAAATCCTCCAGCATATTCCCAGTGTGCCTCACCAGTAATTGCCTTTTCAAAAAAATAAACCAGTGTTCCAACAAAACTGATGTGGACTAATGGCCATGTTATAGATTTATATGCACTTCTTTTATTTGATTCCATAATACTATTATACTCTCTATTACATAAAAGGTAAATGGGGCGGATTTTCACCCGCCCCATTTAATTAATTACTTAAGGTAAGTAACCTTGGCCTTTGGATTCTTTGCATTCCACTTCTTTGCAAGTGCATTGAAAGCATCCTTAATTGACTTAAGAGCAGCTGCATTATCTGCAGTTAGCTTAGCAATCTGTGCATCCTTTGCAACAAGTGCTGCATCTGATGCAGTCTTTGCAGCAAGTGCAGCCTTATCTGATGCTTCCTTAGCGTCTGCAAGAGCCTTTGCTGAAGCAGCTTTTTCTGCTGCAAGAGCAGCATCTGAAGCAACCTTAGCAGCAGCAGCATCTGCAGTAGCCTTTACGAGTGCTGCATCTGCAATTGCCTTGGCAGCGAGGGCTGCATCTTTAGCAGCAACCTGTGCAGCAAGTTCTGATACTAGATCACGAACTGCAATTTCTGCAAATGGTGCAAGTGCACGAGCAGGAAGTCCAACTACATCTGCAGATGTTGCATCTGTTGAAGTTGTTGGTGCAAATGTGATTAGTGAGCGTGTTCCAGTTGTTGGAAGTGTTGCCTTAAATGTAGCAACTCCAAAATCTGAAAGTGTAGCACCAGTTGTTGCTGTTGCTGTATCTAGTGTTGCTGTTGAAGCAAATACTGTTGCAGTAATTGACTTGCCTGATACCTTATTTCCAAATGTATCTGTCGCAGTTACTGTAATATCCTGCTTTGTTCCAGCAGCGCCTGTTGCAGGTGCAGATACTGAAAGAGTATTAATCTTTCCTGCAGTTCCCTGAACATAATATGTAAGCTGTGTTCCGCCATTTGTGATTACAACTGTACCAATTGCTGTAGTCTTTGTATATACCCAAAATGTTGCGGTTGTGCCTGTACCAGTAGCGATTGTCAGAGATGATGATCCTGATGTTGCCCCAACTGGTGCAGCAGATGTGTGTAGTGCAGACACGATTGTTGCGTTTGTTGCTGTTACAGAAACATTTGTTCCTGTGTCAACAGTTGCGACGAACTTAAGTGCGTCAGCAGCGTCAACTGTATTGTCTGCAGGAACTGGCAATGAAGCTGGTGTAGCAATAGCAGATGCCGTTGTGTTGGCAGTTCCATCTAGAGATACAGCGACTGTCATTACAGCAGCACTTGCAGGTGATGCTACGATTGTGCCGATAGTCATGGCTGCAACCATGGCTAGAGCGATTTTCTTAAATGAGTTCATTTAATTTATTCTCCTTGTTTCCTCTGCCTCTATTTGAGCGCAGAAATTTAGTTTAGTGTATTTATTTTTACTTGAAATGAACATGGGTCCCCACCCTCATCCCATTCTTGCATTTCTTCTTCAGACATTGGTGCGCCATCGTGAGTATTACAAAACACATCAGATATCCAACCACGGTCATATCCATTCTTTAACCATATCTCAAACTCCAAAAAATTGGAGTCTGCATCGTTAAATTCTAGATCCATTCTGACAACTCCTTAAGCATCACATGCTTAGGCTTTGCACCAATAATAGTTTTTACTGGTTGACCAGACTTAAATAATACCATAGTTGGTATTGAATGTACAGAGTACTGTTCAGTTTTGACTGGATTCTCATCAATATTTAACTTTCCAACCCATAGCCCCACCTCATTTGAGATTTCATCAAGTATTGGTGACACTTTTTTGCATGGTCCACACCATTCTGCCCAGAAATCTACAAGAATGAGATCGTGAGCCTTTAGCATTTCGTCAAAATTATTGTCAGTTATTAGCAATTGATTGGTTCTTCAATTCTTCCGCAGCAGCATTAAACTTATTCATAAATGTTTGAATAACCCAAACTGATGTTTCTCCAGCATTTACTGACATAGCTCTAGATGCTTCTTCAGTTCTGTCTTCAATTGCGAGAGCGTTGTACCATCTCTGGTACAGCTCCTCACCAATTTCTTTAATAATTTCTTCTAGCACTGTTAAATTAGCCAAGTTTTGCTACCTCCGCTTGATATTTTAGTTTAGCAGCAGTCACTGCCTTATCTCTTGCAGATGCTGCTGCAAGCACTGCAGCATCATAATCAGCTGATGCTTTTGCAATTTCATTGTTTTGAATTACAGTAAGTTTTGCTATTGCATCTAACTTAGATGCATTAATTTGCTCAGCAGTTAATACTGAAACAAAATTATACTTAAGAGCTTCTTGAAGATTGACAAGCTTTTTAAATGTACCTTGTCTTCCAACTGTTGAAGAAGCACTCAGTTTAAGATTTTGAATCAACTGATCCATATTTAACTGTGGCTTTGCTTGCTGTAAAGCAATGTATTTAGCAGCGGAAACTTGAACTGCTGCAGATGAACCTGCAACATTTTTTACAACTCCGCCTGGCGATGTTGCTTGCCAAAAGCCATAATCAAAAAAGTCAAGCTTAGATGAATCGTTATTGCTTGATGCAGATATTTCACCTTGCTGATCAACAAATCCAACAGACACGGACTCATCAATACATGCTGGCCAGTCAATTCTTGAATAGTCTCTTCCGTTACCTGATGGGAAAAATACTGGGATATTCATAGATGCCAAATCAATAACAGATTGCTTTGTGATTGTAGTTTTTGGACAGTAATCTGTTCCAGCTGTGCCTAGGTTATGATGTCCTTGAGACATTGAAACTGCTTTAATATTATATTTAGAAGCATTTTTCTTTACCCAATTAAGAGCATTGAATACTGTTGATTCTAGTGCAACTTGTCGTGTTCCTGTTGGGGTGTTACCAATAATTTTAAGAAAAACAATTTTTGCATTTGGATTATTTTTTAGAAAAATGGAAGCCATTTGAGTTCCGTGTTCAAAGCCATTTTTCACAATAAGGTCTGGTGCCATGTAAGCAGAACCAGGACCTTCCATATAACTAAGTCCGTTAGGGCATGTTGTCCAGTCAATAATACAGACTTCTTGTACAATCTTATCTTTAAATTCTGGAAGTGAAGAATCAATTGCTGTGTCTAAAATAGCAATTGTTGGTACCGCAGTTGTATCCGCAGCTAGCGCCTTGATTGGTGCTATAAATGTAAGTGTAAGTAAAACAGCTATTAGTTTTTTATTCATGTCTATATTCTACTAAATAACTGCTAGATGTCAATAGTCTTTTGGCTTTTCCCTATACCACTTACCCTGATCTAGGTTAGGAGACCTATCTAGTCCCTCAGACTCTAAAATATGCGCTAAAGTCATTTGAATTAGCTCAAGAGTCATCTCCATCCTGACTACTGCAATCTCTAATTCTCTTAATCTTTCAGATTTTCTCAATTAATATATCCTTTATCTACTGGGGTTGGTGCTGTTGCTACACTGCCACAGTGTGCACATTCCATATCTAAGAAATAAGTCGCTATTTCATTATCTTCAAACATAACCTTAACATTCCATATATTGCATCCACATGGGCATAGGTGGGTGGGTGTACCCCTAAGATCCATTGCGTGGCTGTAGTCTTCTGGTCTTAAAAGATTAATATCAAAAGGAGCATTTTCTTGATTTTGCATTTCAATTTGCTCTTGGATCTTGTCTATGTAATAAATCCCAACTTGGTATCTATTGTTAAATTTTCTTATCATATTTAACAATACCGCAGTTGATACTATTGATATAACTGTGACTATGGCTATCATAGTTTAATTATACCTTAAACTTGAATATATGTATAGGGTGCGGCAACGCTCATATTAAACTCAGTTGCCGCTTCTAGTGCAGCTTTAAGTCTAAGTCTTGGGTTCTTTTGGTTCTTAGTTGCATAAAGAGCACCAAGGGCTATCTGCCCACCGCTTCCTTCTGCCATGTAATTGACTACATTTTCTCCTACATGAAAATCTTCGTCTATAGTAAATATTCTACCGCATACTCCTACAATAAATATTCCTCCAGTATCTTCATCGGAAGAAGATCCTATGCTTCCATATCCGCCTTCTTTAAATGCTTGCTTTACTGAATCAACAAACTTAGTTCTCATAAACTTATCAAGACCTGAATTAGTTTTTGTTGGTGTATATTTTGGTGGTGTCCAAGAGTACTGTAGGATTTGTCCCATACGAAAAGAATCTGTGAATGCTATACCATACTGACCAACTTTAAAACACTTTGGTTCTTTGCGTGACAAAATCCAACCAGTCTTATCGTCTGAAGCGGCATGGTCTGAGCCCATGTAAACGATTCCATTTTGGGCAATAGCAACAATACAAGTCATATTACCAGTATACTATTTATAAATTCGAAGTGCTAGTCCTCATTATGTATTTCTACATGATTTAGCTTTAATAGTGTGCCTTCAAGCTCAGATCTTACCTGAATTAACTCCTGAAGGGCCTCAAAATATTTATCTTTCCATTCATCTAAATCACGCTCAAGCTTATATAATTTAATCTGAAGGTCTTTTAACTCAATTTTGAGTTGATCTTGAGCTCTTTCTTCAGCCCTAATTCTTTCCGCTTTTTTTGATCGTAGGCTTGCAATTACACCAGTTCCCATACCGCTAACAAGCGAAGCAACTAATGTAATGATTATTTGATAATAAGATATATTCATTATATCTTATATTATACAGCAAAATGAATATTAAATTAATAATTCAGATGCAAGTATTTCATCACCTGGGTATCGCTTTTTTGAGACATATTCTTTAACAAACTCATGCCCATTTTGTCTTCCTGCAAGTATTACAACCCACCTTGGTTCCAGCTTATCGTTTATGCATGTTTCGCATAGCAGAAGATTAATGCTCAATAATGTTGATTTCTTAGCAGACAAACTATTCTTTGTTTTATTGCAGCAATAACATAATACTTTTTCACTCATTCAAAAACCTCTTCGCATTCAGTTTGGTTAAAAAAACGACTAACATCAAATCTGATGTTGTCTCTTGAAAATAGTCCTGCAAAATCTTTTACTAGATTAGAGTAGACATCTGTTGGTAAATGAGACTTTACCTTCAGCAGTATCTTCTCTGCTTCTATATAATCTGATCTTACAAATGTGCAGTCACCACCTTGCGGTCTAGATAGAGTTTTTTCTGCAATTATTCCACCAGGTCCATATAGCTTAATAGTTAGGTAGTCTTTTGCAAAACCCCAGTCTTTATATTGTTCATAGCCAGCAATTGCATCAAAAACATTTTTATAGTTATAGATGGATCTGGGTATTGGCTCTCCATCCCTTTGAGTAGTTAGCATCCAAGAAGCCTGTATCCTGCTATTATCCTCAAGAAATCTATCAACAATCATTTGATGCTCAGGCTTTAATTGCTTTAGTGTTTTTTCTTTTTGCTCATTAAGATATTCATCTTGAGTTCTTTCGCCTTCTTTTTTAGCAGGAATAATTACATCATCAATACTCATATTATTTTCCATTTCCAGGTTTCCCCTCTAGTTCTACTCTTACTCCGTAAGATTCTAATATTTTTTTTACCATCTCAACATATTCTATAACTTGCATTCTTATTGATCCATCATATCTGGCAAAGTTATCCTCGTAAAGTCTAATAGCTAAAAATTCTGGGTACTTGATAATATCCATTTTGAGATCATGTACTGGCTTTTTGATCTCTCTTATTTTAAGAGCCATTTCTTTGTTATAAAAAACTGGCTTGTTAGGTTCTCCAGTCCATTGATTTATTCCATATTTAAAATGATTTTTGTCTTTATCTATAAAAGTCATTTAAATTTTTTCCATACTTCTTTAGTTTTATGAGCATTTCTTACTTTATCAATTTCTCCAGAGCTTAAGTATACCCCTCCCCAAACTCCGTAGTCCTTGTTTTCAACCCCAGATTCATAACATATTTTTCTTACTGGGCAGCTCAGACAAGCTTCATCTATACTTTTTGCAACAGATATATCTGACTCATACTTATCAAAAAATAAATTAGTATCCATTCCTAAGCATAAAGCTAAATCAAACCAGTTTACATTGGACTCATCTATTCCTAGATCATTTAAAATATTTGACATATTTTTTTGGCAGCTTCCAGACTCCATCTTCGTCAACAGAAAATTTTTCTGCTTTACCCCAGGAACTATTTCTATACATTCCTTTTACATCGCTGAATCCACCACTATCTTTTTTCCAGATAACAAGCTCATAATTGTTCCAAAAAGATTCTTGCAACTTGCTTTGAGATCGCTTGATAAATATCTCAACGCCTTCTAATGTTAAATTTAACATTTTTCCCTATCAGTAAGTCCGCCTGATATTTTTAGCTGGTCCACCAGGTCTCGATCCTGGGACATCCGAATTAACAGTTCGGCGCTCTACCAACTGAGCTATGGACCATAGAAAAGCCGCAGCCTGTATATTATTATACAGGGTAATCTGCGGCTGTGTCAATCTATTTTTTAGTTATTTTTACTATATTGACTTTTTTAATTTCGTCATCAATATTGAATATATCATTAATATATTCGCTAGCATCTTCGGGGTTAAAAGCTTCAACTTCTACCTCTACATCTAGCTTTATACGATATCTATCCATCTATATATTATAGCATTTTTAAAGCTTTGTAGCTTTAGCTGCCTTAACTTTATCTGATAATTGACGCTCTTCAACTTCTATATCTGCAACTGTTTTTGCACCCTTATCAACTGTAGAAAATGCTGCATTAATTTCATCTACTGTAAGCTTTCCATCATCCATAAATGCACGAGCAAGCTTCTCTACAACTGCTGCTACTGCTGTAAGTCCAGCTACCGTGATTGCTTTAGCTGTTGAAATTCCAGCGATTGCTCCAGCTCCAATGACAGCTAAGCCATTTGCTGCAAATACTGCAACTATACGCATTAATATATTCTTTATATTTTTTACACTATTCATTATTCATCCTCTTTCTTATTATTTGCTTTTGCTCCAAAATACCCACCGATTATTCCAATGAGACCTCCAAGAGCAGTTTGTACTAATGTCATTACTTCTGCAGATACTTCTACTGGTTCCCCAGTTACCTGTGTTTCCATTGCTGCTGTTACGTAATCACCAACAATGGCAGTAATGATTGCTGTTCCTACTAAAATTGCTAGAACATAAATTACTTTATCTTTCATTATTCTTCCTTTCTAAGCGGAATTGTAATTAGCCAGATTATTGTTGTTGCAAGTACTGCAATACCAACGATATCTCTTGCTGATCCCGTTAAAGTTAACCATGCTATGAAGAAGCCAAGGAGGGTAAAGGCTTGTGCGATTATTTCCACCCCTGCATCTTTTAGCCATGTGAAGAATCCCTTCACAACCTTTTTGATTATTTTCATATTACCTCCTCATCCCAATCATTACATTTGCAATCTGTGAAACAATGATTACTGGGATAATGACTTCTTGGGCTTTTTCTCTCTGATCATCTGTCATATCCATACCCAACTCAGAGAAATTGGATAGGAGTTCTACTGGGTCCACCGCAAATACTGCTCCAAGTGGGTCTGCTAAAAATGCTTCTGTCTGTACTTCTGTTGTTGCATCTGCTAATGTAAATGGCATTGGAGTATCTCCTGCATCTCCTGCTCTTTCTTCAAACTCAACAAATGCTGCTGCTACTGCGGGATTTGATTTCATTGCCTCCGCTACCTTTGCAACTTCTGCTGGTGAGATGCCAAGGTCCGCTGCTACCTCTGCCTTTGCTTCTTGAGTAAGAGATTTTAGAGTTTGACTAACTGCTGCTGTCTGCTCTACTGAAAGTTTAACTAACTTATTATCCTTACTTGTAAGGTTTGCAATAACGCCAGATAGGTCTTCTGCATTTCCTGTACCCTTTTGTGGGATAAGGGCTGCTAATTCTGCATCCTTGATTACTGGATCAATATTTTCTGCTGGCTTAAAGTCTGGTCTTGGAAGTGGCTTAGGCTCTGGAGTAGGCTCAACAGGAGGCTCTGGAGTAGGCTCAGGCTTTGGTTCAGGACTTGGGGCAGGTGTTGGCTTAGGCTCTTCTGGTTTTGTTGGCTCAGGCTTTGGTTCTTCTTTTGGTGGTTCTGGTTTAGGGTCAACTGGCTTTGGCTCTTCTGTAGCAGTAGGATTGGTTGGCTTTGGCTCAGGCTTATCTGTTGGTGGTGGAGAAGGCTTTGGCTTTTCTGGTTCAACAGTTGGCTGTGGTGATGGTTCTGGCTTAGGCTGGTTTGCTGCTGCGTTGGCTGCAGCCTGAGCAATGGCTCTTTGGATTTCTCTTTGTGACTGCTCATCATAGTAACGCCATGCATCATCAATTGCGCTATTTAAATCATTGATAGCATTATTAAAATCATTTATAGCATTATTTTTTTCAGACAAAGCATCTGCAGTATCATTTACCGCATTATTATATTCAGATTCTTTATTAGTTAATGTTTGGTTTAATGAGTTTAGTTCTGAAACAGCCTGATTGTATACATTTAGTTTGTCATTATATACTGATAGGGCGTTGTTGTAGTCTTGTTGTGCTGCATTCTTGGTAGCAAGTGCTTGATCATAGGCATCAATCTGTGATTGTGTTGGTCCAGATCCAGATGAAAATGTATTTAGGTTACAACTAAAATCTTGCCCCCAAACTCTTGGATTTCCAGCATAGTCACACCCAGCGCCAGTCATTCCACCAGGAATTGTCCAACCAAGGTGGTAGGACCCTGGACCTCCTCCGTTATACCACCAGATTTCTACATTTAAAGTCTTATCTTCACTTACATCATATACTGGAGACCAAGCACTCCATCTTGCTCCTTGCTCTACCCAATTACTAACAGCAAGTTGTCCATCGATATACATTTTAAAACCATCGTCTGTGTACCCTGCAAATGATACTGTTGTAAACCATGAAGGCATTGTGATTTGTCCAGTAAATTTAACTACTATATTTTCATACCTGTTACCACAGACTGGAAGTTGCATAGCGTTTGAGTTCCATGTGCCAGAACAAATTACAGAATCTGGAACTGCTATGCTCGGCCAAACCCTTGCTAAGTTATAAACTGTATATTGAAGTCCTGATCCTCCAGCAGATTGCATGTTAGATTGAGCTGATTGAAGATTTATGTTTGCTATATCAAGGGCGTCTTGAGCTTCATTCTTATCCTCAAGAGCGTTATTTTTATTTTCAAGAGCAAGTTCTACTGTTGCTGTTTGAGCATCTACATTTGACTGGGCAAGATCTACTTCTTCTAAGGCTAAGGCTTCTGCATCTACTGCATCTTCATAGTCTGCAATTTTTGTGTTTCTGACATCACGCAGATTTTTAGCATACATAAACTTGTTTTCTGCTATGTCAATCATATCAATTAGACCATCTTTATAGTCTAGCTTGTCTACCGCTGAATTTAAATTTTCAATTTTTTTTGCGGCTATTGTAAGGGGATCATCGCTATAGGCGGGGGACATAAAAAGCCATCCAAATGCAAGCATTACGGAAGCTGTTATTCTAAATAATTTCTCTCTTTTCAACTATAACCCCTATATAACAAATTTTGTTATATAGCAATTATAGCAGAATGTTAGTTTAAACTACTTAGGATTATCTGTCTTATAAAAACCGTTACCTTTGAACTGAATTCCAAAAGGCGTGAAAAATCTTACCATTTTTGACTCACACTCTTCACAAAAATACCCTGGATCATCTTCTGAAATTGATCTAGTTACAGAAAGCGTTGCATGTGAATCATCTTCACCACATTTATATTCATATACTGGCATTATTTTCTACCCCACTGTATGTTATTCCAGCCTCGTTCGTGTGCATAATATATAAACACCTTAACGACTGTTTCCCAAAATGCAATCGCACCAGAGAGTGTGGCATCTCCTGTCAGTACATATGCAACAATAAATGAAGAAAGCGTTCCCCATATTCTGTAGCTTAATGCCTTAACAAATGATCTTGCTCGTGTTACTTTCATTCTTTACCCCAGCTAAATGAGTTCCATGCTCTTTCATGATAGTAATAGCAAATAAAATTAACAGCATTTGTGATAAGAGTTGCCATTGTAGCCATATTCACATTTTTACTCAAAGCATAAAGAGTAATAAAAGTTGTCAATAAAGCAATGACTCTCCATGTTAACGATTTAGCAAATGATCTTTTTTTAGAGACGTTCATCATCTACCTCTTCCTTAAACCAATTAGAGTACAGTCTTGCTTCTGCATCTGCAATCTTGTTGTCAAAAAAAATATTATAAACCCATCTCAATGCGCTTCTGAGTAGCTGAAATAGCATGAATCTCTGCCCCCAAATCTATTTGCTCAATCTTATAGCCGACATCACGACCATACACAATATTTGTAATGTTAGGCATCTTAACTACCATTGCTTCATCCATTACTGAATCTTTTGCAATATAGCCTTTAACCTCTTGAAAATTTAATGGATCTTTTTCACTAGTCTTATACGTATTCCTAACGCCAAGCATAACTTGCTTAGTTCTATTACCCGCCTCTTCATATAGAGCATGGTGCCCTTCATGCCATGGCTGGTATCTTCCAAGCATTAATGTTGTGGGCTCTCTCCAATCATGGAGTTTGAAGTCTACACATGCAATCCTAGCTGCTACATTATATTCTGTCATATCATCAAACATTAAATCAACGTCTAGCGGATTCTGCCACATGGCTGTAGTGTCTGGGAAATCTCTTACTGGCTTTCTGTTCATCCAAACAACTTTATCTGGCTTTCCAAAAGAAGATCTTGTTTCTTCAGTTGGGTTAACAAAATCTACAACAACATGATGACCTTGATTTGAAAGTAATCTAGACAAAGCTCCCATTCTACGAGCCTGCTCAAGTCTATCTTCTGGAGTAAAGCCCAGATCTTTATTTAGTTCTGCTCTAACTTCATCTGCATTGAGATGGATGGCATTAATTCTATCAGCAAGTTCTTTTGCAAATGTAGTCTTGCCAGCTCCTGGAAGCCCTATAACCTGTATAATCATTTTTATCCTTAATGTTTGGTGAGCAGTTTTAACACATGCTCAGGTGTAGGCGATCACCTAATTATTTAATTTTTAGAATTTTTGGTTGTTTTTCTTTTGGCAGGTTTCGAACAACACGAATATTTAACATGCCATCCTTTAGCTCTACACTAGAAACTTCCATGTATTCACTTAGTTCAAAGATTCTTGTGAACTTACGTGCAGCGATTCCCTTGTGGACAACTTCTGCATCTGTTACTTCTGTAATTTCACCTGTGATCCATAGACTTCCGTCTTCAATTGACACAGTTAGATCTTCTCTTGTGAATCCAGCAACTGCCAGCGTTAGCTGATAGTTATCTTCATCTAGTTTAAGTAAATCATACGGCGGAAATGCTGTATTGTTTACCTTACTTAGACTATTAAAACGTTCCAACTCTC
>Ga0222712_10005511_pt1 | contig 12794 bp, 11 predicted proteins | sample C33_657DmetaG_FD_165043 | JGI IMG/M metagenome (GOLD analysis project Ga0222712, IMG submission 165043) | Estuarine water microbial communities from San Francisco Bay, California, United States - C33_657D | ecosystem: Environmental > Aquatic > Marine > Unclassified | place: USA: California...
AGAAACGGGGGAAATCGCTGTCAATAAACGAAATGCTATTCACTATGAAAATATCAGTATCGCTCTAGCGCAGAGTATTGCCAACAGCGGTCAAGGTTTTATCTATGAAATGGCGTTTGGTAACGGTGGAACAGCAGTTGACCCAACTGGTATTATTACATACTTAACACCAAATAGTTCTGGATCTAATGCCAGTCTTTACAATCAGACCTATGCTAAAGTTGTTGACGATCGTTCAAGTAACAATAGCGATCCAACACGTAACTACATAGAAACACGTCACGTAACTGGTACTAACTATACTGACGTATTTGTTACCTGTCTGTTAGACTACGGCGAGCCTAGTGGACAAAGTGCATTTGACAACACTAACGACAATCAAAGCGAATTTGTTTTTGATGAACTAGGTCTAAAGAGTTATAGTACTACAGGTAACAGTCTGTTGTTAACTCATGTAATTTTCCATCCTGTGCAAAAATCTCTTAACAGATTAATTCAAATTGATTATACTGTTCGTGTTCAGAGTTTAACTGGTCTAGCAGGAGTATAATATGAGTTATCAAGTTCGTTTTTCTGAATTAAATAACCCACAAAAGAATACTATAGTTGTTGAAGATCAAACTCTCAACACTGAAACTAGTTTAACATTTGTTGGAAAAAACTATGCAGGTTATGCACAGTTTGTAGCAGAAAATTTTTTACACCTGTTAGAAAATTTTGCTCGTGCAGTTGCACCAACAAATCCCGTACAAGGTCAACTATGGTTTGACAATACTCCTGGTGTTAATCAATTAAAAGTTTTTGATGGTACAACTTGGACTGCGGCTGGTTCAGTTAAGAAAGCCACAGTTGCTCCTACAGTATCAAACAGTATTAAAGGTGACCTTTGGGTAGACACTGACAACCAACAGCTATACATGTTCTCTGGTTCTAACTGGGTTTTAATTGGACCACAGTTTAGCGGAGGCCTTAAAACAGGTCCTAACGTTGAGAGTATAGTAGACACATCTAATAATGTACACGGAGTCATCAGTCTTTATTCAGACGGTGACCTAATTGCTATTATCAGTAACACCAGTTTTGCTCCTAAGAGCGCAATTACTGGATTTGAAGTTATTGGAAAAGGCCTAAACATCAGTTCAGTTGATGTTTCAAATACAACATCTCCGATGAAGATGTGGGGTGTTGCTAGTAAGGCAGATGCTCTAGTAGTAAACAATGCAGTTGTACCGTCAACTAGTTTCTTGAGATCAGACCAAGTTAGTACTACTAACTATGGACTAAATGTTCGTTCTAACAGCGGTATAAGTTTAGGCGGTGACCTAAGTTTTAACATTGGTACTGATGTTAACAGCGCAGTTCTTTATTCAAAGACTAGCAACTCAGTTATTGATTTTAAACTAACACTGGCCAGTGGCGATCCTAAAACGGTGGTGCGTATTAACAGTACAGAAAACATTACCAACGTTGGTGTTAACAAGACTAATCCAAACGAAAGTCTTGACGTATCTGGTAAGATTAGAACTGACGAAGCAGTTGTTGTAACTGGTACAGGTAATGCAAGTATCACAACAGAAGGTGGCCTAGTTGTCGCAGGTTCAAGTAACCTAAAAGGGCAAATTACTAACGAAGCTCCACTGTTAATTAATTACTTAGACTCAAACGGTAATCCAAGGTCAGACAATCCTGTGATTGCACCTAGTTCAACAGTTGCACACATGAAGTATGACATTGGAACTCCAACAAAGGCATTTAGAAATATCTATGCTGAAACATTTGTTGGTAATTTTAGTGGTACCTTTAGTGGATCACTAACTGGTAATATTTCAGGAACTGCGGCAAGACTAGCCAGTTCTACATTATTTCAATTAGTGGGCGACGTTACCAGTAACCAAATTAACTTTAACGGACAAACTGCTGACGGAACAGCAACATTCCAAACAGTTATAGGTCAAGATATGATTGGTGCAAGACCTGAAGTTGGGTCAGCATTCCAAACAGATCAATTATTACTGTTAAGACCCAACGTTGGTCTAAGAAAGATCAGTAAACAGACCTTGTTTGCTTCAGCGGCAACAGTACCTACTGGTTCAATTCTTCCATTTGCTGGACAATCAGCTCCAGCGGGTTATCTATTATGTGACGGTAGTGAGGTACGTATTTCAGAATTTCCTGCATTATTTGCAGTTATTGGTTATGCATTTAAAGATGTTAGCCTACTGCAAGGTGCTTCAACATTTGCACTACCAGATTTAAGAGGACGTTTTCCTTTGGGCCGTGATAACATGGACAATGGCAGAACTATTCCTAGTAAAGACAACAGCACTATTCTTATCGATGCCGGCGGCGGCATAGCTGATAGAGTAACTGACACTACAGCAGACATTGTCGGTGCTGGCTCTGGAAACGAACAACGCTCGTTATCTGTTAATAACATTCCAGATCACGAACATGACTTTAGAGGTACGCGAGGTGACGGCTCAGTTGGTAACCAATACTATGCTGTAAGAAACGTTCCTGGTGCACCAGTTGATAATGGTATTCCTGCACAGGGTGCTACTGGATCTAACGGTTCAGCACAGGCATTGGCTTCAAGTGGTGGTATTTTAACAGACGATTTAGCAGTGAAAGATCTTGCTACTCCGTTTAATACTATGAACCCATACCTAACGATCAACTATATTATCTATACTGGTATATTATAATGAGTTATATTATTAATAAAACTGATGGGACAGTATTAACTGAGGTTGTAGATGGTACAATTGATCAGACATCTACTGACCTTACACTGGTAGGCAAAAATTCTAGTAGTTACGGAGAATTCCTTAACGAAAATTTTATAAAAATATTAGAGTCATTTGCCAACACTAGTCCTCCAAGCAATCCAATTACAGGCCAATTGTGGTATGATACTACTGAAGGTCGATTAAAAGTTTATGATGGCAATGGTTTTAGAGTGTCAGGCGGTACTATTGTCAGCAACAAAGTACCTAGTAACCTAGTACAAGGTGATATATGGATCGACAGTTATAGAAAACAGTTGTTTTTCTATGATGGCACACAGTTAACACTATCTGGTCCACCTTACACCGATCAACAAGGACTTACTGGCCTAACGATTGAGTCAGTTTTAGATACTAATCAGATTAGCCATACTGTTGCCTTAATGTATGTTAATCAAACATTAATGGGCATATGGAGTAAGGATCAATTTACACCGGCAAGTCCTATTGCAGGTGCAGTTCCGGGTGCAATTTATAGAGGATTTAACTCTAGTGCTCTAACAGGACTAGAGTTTAGAGGTACAATAACCAAGGCAAGGGGGCTTATCGCTGCCAACGGATCAGTAAAAACTCCAGAAGATTTTGTTTCTGTAACCGATCCTGAGACTGTTTTTCAAGGACAAGTCTACATCAATAACGAAGTGCCCTTGACGCTTGGCCCAGGCCCGTCAACTGAATTAAGGGTAACCAACAGTTTATTTGCAGTTACTCCTCTACAAAGCGGACAAGAAGTTGTATTAAGAGTTAAAAACTCTACAGGTATTAAATCAGCAGTACACGTTAAAGCAACTACAGAACGAGTTGGTATTTTTACACCAGCACCCGAAGCTACACTAGATGTTAACGGTGATACAATTATTAGAGGCAATTTAACAGTACAGGGTACATCAACTACTCTTGAAACTACCAATATTACTCTAGAAGACAAGACAATTGAACTGTCTAAAACTGCCTTGCCAACAGATGTACTCTGCGACGAAGGCGGTATTGTACTAAAAGGTACCACTGACCACACAATTTTATGGTTTAGAGATCCATTAAATGCCGCAGACAGCAATTGGACTTTTAGTGAAAATATCAGTTTAACAACAGGTAAAAAGTTTAAGATTAATAATATTGATGTGTTATCGTCAGATACACTAGGAAATACTGTTGCTAATGCACTAGGATTAAGAAGAATTGGTAATCTTGAAGATCTTAGTGTTGACAATCTATTATTAAACAACAACACTATTAGTTCGACCAATACTAACGGAAATATTGTTATAAGTCCTAATGGTATTGGTATTGTAGATGTTGATAATTCTAGAATTTCTAATATATTAGATCCAGTTGATCCTAAAGATGCTGTAAATTTAAGTTATTTAGAAAACGCCATTCAAGTTTTACCTAAGGGATTTGCCTTAGATATTACAGGACTAAGTCAAATAGAAGGCACTCTAAGAACACAGATTGCTAAAATTTTAACAGATGTATTTCCAATTTCAGTAAGCCCTAACGGAACAATATGTAGAGTTTACTGTACAAGACAAGAGATCAGCTTTCCTGCACTATCTATACCTATTTCTGAAACAGTAGGTGCTCCGGGGCTAGTAAAAACTACTACTAGTGCTTTAGGAGAAAGAGATACAGGAACACTAGTTACAGCACCTTCTAGTCCCGGCGGAGAAGCAGTTATTTACGGCGTAGTACCTGGATCAGAAGTGTCAGTATTAGAAGATTTAGATACAAATCCGTTTAATACTGGGGCTGCAACTATAACATATACTAGAATTGTAAAGATTTTTGAAGTCGTTAGCGGAGCGTGGACATGGAATTCGGATGCGGCAGCAACACCATTATAACGATAAATAATAGGAACGAGGAATAAACGAGATGGCTTATACCATAAACAAATATGACGGATCGCAAGTTACTGTAATTGCGGACGGTACCATCGACAATACTTTAGATATTAAATTAATTGGTAAAAATTATGCTGGTTATGGTGAAGTCCAGAACGAAAACCTAGTATTTTTACTAGAGAATTTTGCCAATACTACACAACCATCAAAGCCAATACGTGGTCAAATTTGGTTTGATAGCGGTACTAGAAAGCTAAAGTTTTACGATGGAACTAAGTTTCGTACTACAGGCGGCGCAGAAATTTCAGCAACAGCACCGACTGGCTTGACAACTGGTGATTTTTGGTACGATACATCAAATGATCAACTGTATGCCTGGAACGGTGTTGAATTTGTTCTAATTGGCCCACAAGGTGTAGCAGGATCTGGCACTACGCAGATGTTATCACGTAGTGTGCTAGATGATCAAAGTATTGGTCATGCTATCATCGAAGCTATTGTTAATGACAAAACAGCTTTTATTATTAGTAAAGATGCATTTACTCTATCAAGTATCAATCCTATTACAGGATTTACTTCGATTAAGAAAGGTCTAACACTGGCATACAGCCCAACTGGCGTAACTGCAACAGACGATAGATTCTGGGGCACTGCAACCGACTCAGATAGACTAGGCGGATTTGCTGCCGCAGACTATGTACGTTCAGGCGAAGCTAATTTTAGTACTCTAGTAAGATTTAGTGACCTTGGCTATACTGTTGGTAATAACAATAACTTAAAAGTTTTTATTGAAAGTTCTACAGATCCTATCATCCAAAACCAAGTTGGTGATAAGATTATTTTTAGAACAACTGTTGCTGGTGTAACTCGAACTCCTTTAAGAATTGTAGGCAATGACCTAGTTCCGGGAACTGATAACGGCAGCGATATTGGTTCAAATACTTTTAAATTTAGAACAATTTATGCTAATACCTTTAACGGTCTAGCATCACAGGCAGCTACTTTAGATGTAGCTGGATCTTATAGAACTGCTTCTAGTGCCGCAACCCCTAATTCAATTGCAGCCAGAGACGGTTCAGGTAATTTATATGCAACACTATTCCAAGGTGAAGCTTCGACAGCACGTTGGGCTGACTTGGCAGAAAAATACCTAGCTGATGCAGAGTATGAAATTGGCACTGTAGTTGCTGTAGGCGGTGAAGCCGAAGTTACTGCCAGTAAGTATGGTGATAAAGCAATTGGTGTAGTTAGTGGTAATCCTGCTTTCATGATGAACAGTCAACTAGAAGGTGGTACTTATATCGCTCTTAAAGGACGAGTTCCAGTAAAAGTTGTCGGTGCTGTTCGTAAAGGTCAACGTTTAGTTGCAGCCAATGACGGTACAGCAGTTGCGGCAGTTCCACATGCAAATGATGTATTTGGAGTTGCACTTGAATCAAGTGACGATACTGGAATTAAGTTAATCGAAGCAGTGATACTATAAGGAATTAATTATGCCAGGCGTAGGTTCAAGAGTTAGGGCAGCTGATTATAACGCAATTCAAGGTAAGATTGCGTTAGTATTAGGCAACGGTACAGGAAATTATGGATACGGTCAAAGTTTGACCAGTTCTCAAGTTGCCGTTGGTGACTTAATTCGCGCGGTGCAATGGAATCAATTAAGAACAGACTTACTAAAGGCTCGTCAACACCAAACAGGCGTAGATGAAACTAGTAACTTGACCTTAGCATCAACTAGTAGCATTATTAGCGAAGCACTAAGAGCTCAATACGACAACATGGCCGACACAGTAACGGCCAATAGACTAGCAGTGGCTAGTAATCAAGGTACATTAGAAAACGTAGTTTCACCTTATTCTAGAACTAGCGCATGGAACGGCACTTTAACACATACTTGTACAATTACATTTGCCAGTTACGATGCTGCCAGACACTTTTTTAATGCTGGCGGCAATTTTCAGATTAGCGCAAGTCGAACAGGTGGTAACTCTGGTTCAAAGAACAATACTTGGACATTGATGCTAAGCCAGATGGGCACAATCACTATGAACTATACTACAACAGTATGCGGTGATCCTAGCTCAACTGCTACTACGTATCCAATTGGATTCTATAGTTTAACCAATAGTAATCAACTTATTTTCCGTAAATCAGCACCAGCAGGCGCTTATGCAGAAAATGATTACTTTATCTATGCTAGACTAGACGGCAGCAGTGTTGTTTTCAGTATAGTATTTGAAGACGAAGACGCAGGTGACTTGAATAACCCAAGCCCAGGATTTCCTCCAGGCCCAGTGCAAGACGAGGATGTTGATGGTACATTGACTAGTACAATTCAAATGTTCCGTCCGTCTGGATCTAACGTGTCTGTATCAGGACCATCTGGATCTCAGTCAGGATTCTAAACTCCCTTAAAAAATCTAGATAATTACTTGAGCAATCAAGTGAGATTATCTATGAATGAAAGTTTAGAAAAAGCATTCCAAACAGCAAATTTTATGGCTTCGTTGACAGGTCAACGAAAGCTAGCCCTTGAAGAATTTAACCAATCACTGATACATTACCAAAGTGGTGCTAGTTTTACTATCACTAGAGAGTTAATTTCTTTTGTAAAACTATTATTAGATTCTGAATATACAGAAGATGTTGTCCTGATTGATGACAACAACATGCCTGTACAGATTAAAGATGTACAGGAATTTTACGACAATATCCTTAACCAATATTTCCAAAGTTCTAATCAATATTTTTCAAAATATTCTGCACTAAAGAAACAACGTAAAGTTGAAGATCTAGTAAAGTATGACTAAAGGCTGTTTGATATTTGCCCAAAATAACAGTGAAGTTGACTATGTCAAACAGGCACTGTTTGCTGCCAAGCGAGTTAGGCAATACCTGGACATACCTGTTAGCATTGTAACAGACAGTCCTGATTATCTAAAAGAAATTGACACAGATCAAGTTTTTGATCAAGTTATTGATATATGGAAAGTAGTTGACTATAGAAATAGTCAAACACAGAATAGAAGTTTTTATGACGGTTCTCTAAAAAAGAAACTGCTCAAATGGAACAATTTTAGCAGAACTAGTGCATTTGATTTATCACCGTATGATGAAACGTTAGTCATTGATAGTGACTATGTTGTTTGTTCTGACAACTTAAAAAATATTTGGAATAACGTTAACGATTTTGCCATTTATAAAGATAGTTATGATCTATCAAGATGGCGTATGAAGTACGAGTACATTAATCAGTATTCTGTACCTTTTTATTGGGCTACAGTATTTTATTTTAAAAAAACACCATTGACTGAAGCATTTTTTACATTGATAACTCACATTCGAGAGAACTGGAATTATTATAGGTTGCTCTACTGTGTTGAATCAATGACCTACAGAAATGATTATGCCTTCAGCATAGCAATTAGTATTATGAATGGCGGATCAACCGATAATACTTTTGCATCCAGTTTGCCAGGGAAATTATATTATTCAATCGATAAAGATATCATTAACAGCATTAAAGGGGGTGAATGTCAGCTACTTGTAGAAAAAGAAAGTTTTCCTGGCGAATATATTATTTTAAAAACAGCAAATTTAGATGTTCATCTTATGAACAAATACAGTTTACAGAGAGTCATTTCGGAGAGTTGAATCGTGATTAAAAAAGTTATCTTATCTGCATTACTAATATTATCTTCTAGTGCATTTGCTAGAACTGAAACAATAAAAATTTATAGCCCATACAGTCCTGGTCACAGTGGAACACCGGCACTGTTAAAAATTATTGAACAAGCTAACACAGATCAGAATATCTATAAATTTGTAGTAGAATTTAAACCAGGCGGCAATCAAATTATTGCTGTAAAGAGTATAGATGAAAATAGTTTGGCTATTATTGCTCCTGCATTTGTTGAAAATGTAGAGTCTGGAAAATTAAACGAGCGTGACTATATACCTGTTTATGCGTTTGGTGATGCATGTTGGGCAGTGGTCACAAGCAAATCACTAACGGGGCAAAAAGAAATTGTAGTTGGCGGTGTAGGCTACGGCAATGCCGCACACTTAACAGCATTGGCGCTAGGTGAAAAATACAAATTTAATGTTAGATATATTGTTTTTAGAAGTAACAATGATGCATTAGTAAACATGGCTGGCGATAACGGTGTTGAATTTGTCATTGACAAATATGAAAGTTATGAATCTTTACGTACTAAAAATGCAAAAATGCAAATGGTTGCTGCCAGCTGTCCAGCAAGATTACCCCAAGAGCCAAAGATAAAAACTCTAAAAGAACAGGGAATTAATGCACCTTATATTTTTAATATTATTGTAGCCGGCAAAGACATGAGTGAAGGCCGTAGAAAAGCCATTGGCATAATTTTAGATAAGGCAACATTAACAGTTGGTAAAGAAGAAATTTTTAAATTATCAGCTCAACGTCCTCCTATATTTGATGGTGTGACAGCAGAACAGTTTTATTCAAATTCTATTTCTCTAGTACGCAATCTTCAATCTAAATATAGAAAACAAATTGAAGATGCAAAAACATCAAAATAAAATATGAAAGGTTTTTTAGTTCTAGCTCAAAATAGTGAAGGCATTGATTATGTCAGACAAGCCTATGCCTTGGCGTTGAGTCTAAAATCTAGTCAAAGTTCTTGCCTAGTAAGTTTAGTTACCAACGACCCTGTACCAGAAGAATACCAGTTAGTCTTTGACAAAATAATTCCTATTCCAGGCGAAGACCAAGCCGCTGATAGTGTATGGAAAGTTGAAAATCGTTGGAAGTTGTATCATATAACTCCATACGATGAAACTATTGTATTAGACAGTGACATGTTGGTACTAGAAGATTTTACACCAGTATGGGATCAATTAACAAATTATGATATTTTCTTTAACTCTACTATAAAAGATTTTAGAGGCAGACAGTTAAAAGACTTTGTAAATCGTAAAATGTTTAATGAGAATGAATTACCAAATGTATACTTTGGACTTCATTACTTTAAAAAGAATCGTCAGGCTCTTGATTTTTACAACGTGATGGCATTTGTAGTAGCTAATTGGGAAAGAGTGTATTTTGATATAGCTCCTAAAAGTAAACAGAACTGGTTAAGTATGGACGTGAGTGCAGCCATTGCGGCAAAGATTCTAGGCATAGATGATCGTGTAGTAAACAAAAATATCAACTGGTCTATAACACACATGAAGGCAAACATACAAAACATTAGTCCTATCCCATCTAGTTGGACTAAAGTATTAGACTGGCATGTTACAGATCTTGGACAACTATTTGTTTCTAATATACAACAGCATGGTGTTTTTCATTACATTGATAATGACTTTTTAACAGACCAGGTATTGTGCTCTTTAAAGGAAGCCGCAAGTGGAAGATGAAATTTTACATGAGGACGATGTCCTGTCGGAAGAAGCAATTATTTTTGCTCAAAGTCTAGGGACTATCGATAATACCTATCTAATTTATTTTGATAAATCTACAGGCGCAATACTGTCAATTACCAATGAAGAAAAAAAGGATCTTGATACATTTATTAAGATGCCATACGATGATGTAAAATTATTCTTAGAAGGAAAACAAAATTTTAACGATTTTAAAATTGTTTTTGAAAAAGATCAAATTACACTAGTTAGTGCCAAAGTAAGTTCAGATATTAATTTTAATTCGTTAATTCTAGTACCAGTGGGCGATAGAATTGATTGTTCTTTATCTATAGAAAATCATGTTGATGTTAAACACTGGGCATTTAAGATTCGAGATGATGTGAAAATTAGTCTTAAACAAAAAGTACTTGATGTCACTCTCGAATTTTATATTACCAAATATCAAAATAAGAACTATGTTTTTAGAACTATTTCTATGACGCTAGACGAACTTGTGAAAAAAGATAAAATTTTCATACCACATGAGTTTGATATAGAATCAGATAAAACACAAATTTCTATAGTTACTAAAAAGTTTTTTGATACTTACAATTTGAGAATACTAAATGAGTCAAAAGTTTAAAATAATTGACTTTGATATAATCTATCTTAGTTATGACGAACCAAACGCAGAAAAAAATTATGCAGACCTATTGAACAAGGTTCCTTGGGCTAAACGTGTCCACGGCGTAAAAGGTAGCGATAGTGCTCATAAAGAGTGTGCAAGGATTGCCGAAACAGACCGATTTGTTACTGTAGACGGTGATAATATTGTACGAGAAGATTTTTTTAATCAAGAAGTTGATTTCACTGCTCACAAAGATTATAGTCGTTGCGTAGTCAGCTGGTGCGGACATAATGTAATTAACGGTTTAATGTATGGCAACGGCGGTCTAAAATTATGGCCTCGAGAGTATGTACTGTCAATGAAAACTCACGAAAACGCACCCGCCGATGATCCTAATGCACAAGTAGATTTTTGTTGGGATGCTGAATACATTCAAATGAATAGTTGTTATAGTGATGTACACAATAATGCTACTGCCTATCAAGCATGGCGGGCTGGATTCCGTGAAGGCGTAAAAATGTCATTAGATAGAGGCGTTAGAGTTGATCATACAAATTTTAAAAAAGCAGTCCATTGGAAGAATCTACATAGGCTACTAATTTGGATGAATGTAGGATCTGATGTTAAAAATGGTTGGTGGGCAGTTCTTGGAGCTCGCCAAGGCTGTTATATGACTAATTGTACTGATTGGGACTATACCAATGTGCGCGATTTTGATTACCTTGGAAACTTGTATAAAGAAACAGTAGAGGGGACAATAACTAATGAAAACATCTTAGACTATGTTACGTATTTTGGTGATAGACTAAGCCCCCAACTAGATATACCGTTAAGTATTCTTGATGAAAGTGCCAGTCGTTTTTTTAAACATGTACATGCTGATCAAACTAGAATAACTTACAATCTTCTAGACAGAGAATAATGTACGACATAATTTTCATACATAACAAGCCGTGGCCGGCCCAACTATTAGAGGACGTCAAGGAAAGATTTCCCTTGGCAAAAATAACCTATGATTCTGATCCGTTTTCAATTGCAGTTAATTATGCCAAGTCTGTAAGAACTAAAATGTTTTGGATTATTCCTACTATACAGATTCTTGATTTTCAATTTTTAAACATTACACCTACATTTACGGATCGTATTGCTTACTTAGAAGATGTTAACGCGAATAGGAGTTATCTAGTACCTGCTAAGAAAAAAGTTGAATGGGATGATTTTGAAGCAGCCAAATATTTGATCGGTAATAGGTATACTAAATCATCTATCCTTTATGATGTATTTTTTATTAGCTACAACGAATCATATGCTGATACTAATTGGCTTGCACTTAAACAGCGTGTTCCAACTGCTAATAGGATAAACGGTGTAAAAGGAATTGCTGAAGCACATAGAAAAGCTGCCTTAGGTACAGCTACTAGATTCCTATGGGTTGTTGATGCGGATGCAGTTATTGATGAAAAATTTAAATTTACACACGAAGTTTCAAACGATCACTTTGACACGGTGCATATATGGAAAAGTTTTAATCCTGTAAACGGATTAGAGTACGGCTATGGCGGAATCAAGTTATTACCTAAGCATCTATTATTAGAACAGACACTGGGTGTAGATGTTACAACTAGCCTAAGTCACAACGTTAAAATTCTAAACGAAACTAGCAATACTACAGAATTTGCAACAACACCATTTGAAGCATGGAAGGGTGCATTTAGAGAGTGTGCTAAACTATCTAGTCAAATCATTCATAGACAAAACACCCAAGAAACAGAAGCAAGATTAAAGCAATGGCTAGAACCTACCGACCATATACTTGGTAAGTTTATTAATGATGGTGCAGTTCAGGGAGATCTATTTGGAAAAAAATGCAGAGATATAATCTCTGCACTGTCGTTGATTAACGATTTTGATTGGCTTAAAGCTCAGTTTGATGATAGAGTTGTAGCCATAGGAAACACTGAAGAAATAACTTGAGCACAGGCTTGAGCAATTTCTTGATGTTCTTTCTGTGTGCCGTTGGCACTACGTAGTTCTATGTAGTGTACCCAACTACGCAGAGTACCGTTCATGTATAATCGACTTTCTGTCAATCCTTCTGGTAAAACTGCGCGAGCCTGTTCTTTGGCAATGCCGTTATCAATAGCCCATTTG
>Ga0222712_10005513_pt1 | contig 12790 bp, 21 predicted proteins | sample C33_657DmetaG_FD_165043 | JGI IMG/M metagenome (GOLD analysis project Ga0222712, IMG submission 165043) | Estuarine water microbial communities from San Francisco Bay, California, United States - C33_657D | ecosystem: Environmental > Aquatic > Marine > Unclassified | place: USA: California...
GGCCCAATCGCATCGCCGACACTCAATGTGGCCACCGAGTAATTCCCTGTGCCATGATTAGCTGCTGCCGACGCGATCTGCGCTGAGTTCCGGCGTAGTGTCAGAGTGTCCGTCGCAATCTTTGCCAGCAGCGCTAGGACGCACGTATCTGGTGCCGGAGAACTTGGCGCATTGTGCGCCAGCGCAGTCTCGGTCCCGCGAGAAATCGCCGCATACCCGGCGGCGGTAGAATACGCCGGGGACGTAATCACAGCGCCAGCACTAGCGCCAAAATCGTATCCCATATCCACGAGATATCCAGCGTAGGTGTCCGACACTTTATGCTGGCTGACCACGATGGTGCACTCGTCGGTCGCGGCCATGTCGAAATTAGCCACGCGCAACACGTCGTTGACCCCATCAAAAAGCAGATACCTTCCGTTTGCGTCATCCGTGTATGTCGGGCGGTTTGCTGCGGTCGCCTGGATGATGTGATACCCGTTGCCGCTCATGTCATCGACTCGCGCAACGCTCTGTCCTGACGCCGTGATCGCAGTCGTTCCGGCAGTGTCTTGCCAAAGTTTGGCCGTATCGCTGCCGTCCCATGCGCCGACCAGCCCGGCAATGTCGAGCGGGGAGAATTCCGCCCCACCCCCCGCCAACGACGAACCAATCGCCCGGCCGATGCTGGAACCAATGGCGGCGCCGATGCTCACGGATCAGCGGTTCCGGTTGCGGCTGGCGACCCAGCGCTCAATAGCTGCGGCGAGGATCGGCCACACGACATCGAAGGCCGGACCCCATCCTTCCGTGCGGTTGTAAACGCGTTCCAGCTGTTCGCGCACCCACGTCAGCTTTTCACGGCCGCGCTTGATGCCCGGTTGCAGCTGCGGAAAGTGTTCTTCGGCGCGCTCGCACAGCGCGTCAACGGTAGTCAGAACCGACTTCACGCGCGGATAGCGAGCGCGGAGCCAGTTCAACGGATTCGGCAGGGCCATCGTGACACTCCAGGTAAACAATCGCCCCGCGATCCGTTTGGATGCAGGGCATGTCGGTCGGGCACGCGGGCAATGCGTGCGGGGATACGTTGCAGGTGGCGCAACCGGTCAGCGCGAGGCAGACCAGTGCGAGGCGGATCATTCGTCGTCGGCCGGCCGCTTGTCGGGCGTCAGCGACATGACCAGCGCGAAGCCGACCATGATCAGTTGTTGAATCTGCGCCTGCTGTTCGACCGTCAGTTCGAATCCAGCGACGCCGGCAACGGCAATCACCAGCATCGCCGCGAACTTCGTGCTGCGTTCGCTGATGCGCTTGCGGAACCAGTTCTTCATCGCTTCAACTCCCAGTGGACAAGGTCGCTTTCGCCACGCTCGCCGTAAACCCCGTCGCCGTCCCAGTCACCGCCGTAGCGGAGTTCGACGCCAACACGCTGCGCTCCGAGGCACATCGCGCCATGCAGGCGCAGGAATGCGTCGCGGTCTTCCCAATTAACCGGAAGCGGCGCGAGGTCAACCGCCAGCCCGTCACAGTGTTTGCTGTTGAGCGTCCACGTCACCGGCTTGCCCGGCTTCGTGCGGCCGATGGCGTACAACTTGGCTTGGCGTTCGCGCGTGCGCACACCTTCGATGACCATCAGCGGGATGAGGTCCGCGGCGTGCTTCACCACGCGCACGAGGTCGGCATTGACGCCTTCCAGCTTCAGCAGATCGCGCGGGGTGAGGCTCACTTGATCAACCCCATCAGCGTTTCCCACAAGCCCTTGACCGCGAACCCGGCGCCGATGATCAGCCCCGTGAGCGCGGCCTTGCCGAACGCATAGCGCGATTCCAGTTCGACGATGCGGGCATTGAGCGCCTGCATCGCTTCATGAGTCTCGCCGAGCGTTTCGGTCAGGTTGTCGACGGAAGCCAGCAAGCGCCCGAACTGCACGGGATCGATGCCCACCACGCTCAGCCCTCCGGATCCGGCTCGACCGGATTGCAGCTCGAACCGCTGCAGTCGTTGCCGTCGTCGCTGATCGGACCATCCGACCCGATACGGTTGTCGGTGCCGATGTTGCCGCTGTTGTCGGTGCGGTCACGGCCGATCACGTCGCGGCCGGCATTGCCGTTGCCGCTGTCGCTGATCGTGGTGGTCGTGTTGCCGCTGTCGGCGATGGTGTCGCCGGCGTTGAAGCTGTCGACGATGGATGTGCTGTTGTCCGAGTGGTCGGACTGGTCGATGAAGCTGTGCGTGCTGCGGTCGCCGGCGCTGTCGGCGATGACGCCGGCGAGGTCGACCAGGCTGTCGGCTTGCAGCTTCTGGCCGTACACCTGCCCGCCGATGCCGAGCGCACGGTCGACCAGGTTCAGCACCCCGGCGGCTTCGCTCCGGTACTGCTGCGGCGCAGCCACCGTTTCGCCTCGCGCCAGAGCAGCGAAGCCAGCAATGGCAATGCGGCAAGAATCATCAGCACAGCCAGCGGCGGCAGTCTGAAGCGCGGCGGCCTTGGCGGCGTCGCGTGCGGCGATCTGCTCGCGGTAGTCGTTCTGCGCATCGTAGAAGTCCTTGCGCGAGGCCGCGCAGGCAGACAGCAGCGCCGCGCCGGCGATGGCCAGCACGATCAGGGTGAAGCGCTTCATGGGGCGTTCCTTGAATTGGTGCCGGCGGGTCCCGGCAGTCATCGGGTTACTGGTCCCGCGTCGTCAGCGACGACAGATGCTTCAGCCGGGTGCTGGGTCACAACACCGCCGTGGCGGGGTCGCGAAACCGACTGGAGTTCGTGTGTAGGGCCGGGATTGCTCCCGGCTTGGGCGTTCGGTGACGAAGTGCCCGGACTTCGGATCAGGCCGCAACGGCCTGATCGTAGATCGCATCGTTCGCGTCTAGGTTTCGCGCCGATTACGTCGGTCGCCTCTCGTGCTCTCCACGACATCACGCGCGCCACGTCGAAACCGGGCACCCCCGTCGTGGTGGAGGTGGCGGGAGTCGAACCCGCGTCCGCAGTGCTGCAACAGCGCTTCATCGAGCAATCCCGGATGCCAACGACGACAACCACGGGGAATAGATGTGCCCACCCGGACCTTGGCTGCGGCGGTTGTTGGGCCGCGACGAAACAAGCATGGACCCTGCGCGACTCTCCATCGCGTCGGTTTGGGGAATCCGGGTATTCGACGCTTCACAGCGTCACGGGCATGGAGGGCTGGAGCTGCAGAACAGCCCCGTATCGGTGCCTACGCTTGGCAGGTCCGCAAATGAAAAGGCCCGCCGGTTAGGGCGAGCCTTGGGAATCAGTCGGGCGCAGTGACACTTTCGCACCCTGACCGGATCATACCGTTTCAGTCTCACGCGTCAAGTGCTTTTCCAGAACCGCAGCAAGAATCTCCCGAATGTCCGACAGGCGGCGGTAGTACGTCGCCCGAGACTGCGGCATGCCAAGCGCGCGGAGATGGTCCAGTTTTGCCTCAATCGGCCTGCGACCGTCTCCAAGGTACTCGCACCGCAGCACCGAGCATTGCACCCAATGCCGAGGCTGTAGCGCCACTACTGCAGCCTCTACGCGGTCAGCGATGGTGTTCAAGATCACATCGGGCCGAAACCCCGTAATGCTCGGGCCGCGCCCGTGATAGTCGGCGATCGCTTGGCACGGCGACACCCCGGACCATCCGACGTTGACCCGGCTGTGCCCATACTCGCGCGACCACTTCCACAAAAGGTCGTCCAATTCTGCATCATTCAACATCCGTCCCTCCCGGTTTCCATCGACACCCGTCGCATTCCCATCCATTCCGAACCGGATGCGCCTGCGGCCCTCTGCCCACGTCCTGCACGTCCTTGAAGCTCCCGCATTCCTGCGACATCGTGGCTGGAACCCAGGTTCGTATCGGCTGGCCATGTTCGTCGCGGCCGTTGTGGAAATAGCCGGCGAAGTCGTTTCGGTTCCAGCAGCGCGGGCGAGTCACGAAAACCCCTTGTTGGCCTTACGCTGGCAGTTCTTGCAGCGCTTGTGATTGCCTTGGCCAAGCGGCATAGCGCGGACGGTAGTCGCTCCTGAAAGGCCGCAGAGCGCGCGGAAATACACTTGCCGGCCGTTCCTGCCAATCTCCTGCCGTCCCTTTGATGGCATCTTGATCCACCAATGCGCGGCATCACCGTTCAGCGGAAGGACCGACCAGCCGCGATCGAAACCGGAAATCGGGCCATCACTTGCGACTCCACCGCGTGCTCGCACCATTGCGGCAAAGCCAGCGACATCGTTAGTTCGGCGCAGGTAATCCACAGGGTTTTCACTCACGGCCGATCCCCTTTGCTGCAATCGAATGCCTCGACCAGCTTCGCGATGATTTCGCGCAGGCTGGTCTGCGGCTCTGCGGCTCTGCGACCAGCGCGATGTCATCGCCGTATTCCGCGTGGTAGTCCGGTGTGATGTAGGCGCGATCCCCGTGCACGTAGGCGACGCACTAGCCGCGCTTGAGCGCAATACCGAGGATGTCAGTCGCCAGATGCGCAGGGGCCGCGTTGCGCCAGATGATCGGCCAGTCTCGTTGGCTCATACGCATTCCACTGTGATTGGATAGTGGTGCTGGATTTCTCGGCGTTTGATCTTGAAAGCCTCTGTTTCGCGGCCCTTGGCGTCTTGATAACGAATGCTTCCGTCCGCCATCACTACAAGGAAGTCGATGACCAGGCGCGTGCCACCGGGAAGGTGAAGCGGGGCTTGGCGAAGGAAGTACCGGACCAACCCGCATTGCTGTTCCAGCTTGAGTTTCTGGTAGTGCCGCGCCTCGCGCTTAGAGTCGAACCGAATGCCATCGACCGTTGTCGGCTGATTGCGGTACTTCCGGCGCACGTCGCCCTTTTCTGCCGGCGCTGGCGTCGCCTCGATGCGCGCTGCGGCGCGCTGCGCGGCCTGACGCATGCCATCGGGCATGCTGGCGATGTCGCGGAAGCGGAGGCCGTTGGTCATCCGTTCGGCCCCACGATCATCAACACCTGATGTTCGATGTCCTCGGTGCGCATCGAAGGCCAGTAGGTGCGCTGCACGTGGTCAACCAGCCCGTTCCAAACGCGCAGCCATTCGGTTTCGTCCAGTTCATCGAACGCGAGGCTGGCGGCAAACTTCGCGACCAACTTGCCGATGCCGGGAATCTCGATCTCCTGTTCCTCGCAGCAGATCCCGGCCTCGCGCTGCAGGCGCTTCAACACCTTGTGCCAGTCCTCGGCCGCGCATTCGACCTCGAAGCCGTCGTTGTTCTCGGCGACGTGGCGGGCCAGCGCATGCGCCAACCGGAAGAACCGCGGATTGCGGCGCTTCCGGAAGTCGGCGCGTAGCACGTCGCCGACTGCCAGCTTCCGCGCGCGCATTTCGCTGGCGTCCGAGTGGTGCGCCGGGATGAACGCGCCGATCAGTTCGCCGGTTTCCGGATCCGCCAGGCGGCGCACCTTCACCCACATCGGGCGGCGCGCGGCCTTCGGTTTCTTAGCGGTTGCAGCCTTCACGACCGAATCCCCGTGACGTAGCCCAGTGCCGACTTGTGCGTGCTGCGCGAAACGCTCACACCCTTGGGCTCGGCGTCGAAAGTGTTGAACGTGGATCGGCGCTTCTTCGGCTTCGGCTTGCGCACCGTCACTGTGTGTCCGCAAGCGCGAAGCAAGGTGTCGAACGCCGCAGCGCCGTTGCTGGCGGATTCGTCTCGGATCAGTTTCATTTCAGAACGAGCCTCCCAGCCCGGATCAGTGCGTCGTGGGTCAGGACAATCGCGCGGTCCATCTGCGCGCGGCGTTCTTCGCGCGCCAGGTTCTTGCCGTTGTCGATTTCGTGATGGCAGGTTGGGCAAATCGCCGCGGTCATGTGCGGCGGCGTCTTCAAGCCCATGCCCTTGCCTTCGTTGCGGTGCGCGACTTGGATCAGGTAAGAGCTGCACAGCACGCAGCCAGGAAGAGATGCGACGGCTTCAAACCAGCGTCGGTCGGATGCGGACATTTCAGTACCTCACCCAGTAGCCGATCGCCCAGCACGCTTCGAACAGCCATGCCGTCCCGTTGAACACTTCGTTCCCGGACTCGTTCGTGACGACCACTCGATAGCCGTCGTCAAAGGCAACCGAAAGGGATTCGTTGCGGTGTGGGCGGCGGAACGTCATTCGCCACCTGCCTTGCGGCGAAAGTCACCGCGCCCGAATCCGCGTTTCGGAAGCGGAGCCGCCGCTTGTTGGAGTTGATGCGACTCGCATTTCTCGACCCGCATGCGCGGCAGATCGAGATACACGTCCAGCGTTTCGCGCTTGCCACCGCGCAACTTCCCGACGATCAGTTTCGTGTAGCCCTGATCGCGCGTCGCGTCGTAGTAGCCCGGGCGATGCAGCAGGAACACGCCATCGGCGTCTTCCTCGATTCGGCCGGAGTCTCGAAGGTCGGCCATCGTCGGCTCGCGGCCATCGGCTTCGCGATTCAACTGGCATAGCAGCAGGACCGGGATTCCCAGGCGCTTCGCCAGCGCCTTGAACGCCTTCGTTGCGTCGCCCAATGCCGAGGCTTTGGTTTCGCCCTTGCGGATGACCAGATCAAGCAACCCAAGATGGTCAACCACGATCAGCGACAACGGCGCCGCCGCGTGCATCTGCATTGACCGCGCCGTGATAGTGGAAACCGATTGCGACGGCGAATCGTCGATCATCACGGCCCACTTCTGGATCTCTTGCATCGCTGCCGTGACGCGCGCCCAGTCGCCGTCTTCCATCTTTTTCGGGTCGGCGATGCGCGATGCATCGATTCCCCCGACCGCAGAAACCCAGCGGTCTGTCCATTCGCTCGCAGCCATTTCCACCGAGAAAATCGCTACGCGCTTGCCGGTCACGCCTCCGGTTTTCGCGCACCATCCGGCCACCACCGACTTACCCATCGACGGCCGCGCGGCTAGAACGTAGAGCCGTCTGTCCTGAAAACCATTCGTCGCATCGTCCAGCACGCCAATCCCGGTTTCGAATCCGGCAATCGCGTCGCCCGCTTCGAATCGCGCCCGCAACTGGCGGAATGATTCGACAACCGCCAGCTTCGCGCTGGTCACGGCCCGCGCATCCAGCGGCATTGCGCCGTCCAGAAGCTTGCGGGCTTCGTCCGCCACAGCGTCCGGCGTCGCATCCGATGCCTTCGCGGCTATCGTGATCGCATGTCCCGCGCGTTCCAGCCGGCGCAGCGCGGCATCGCGCGCCACGATGTCGGCATAGGCAACCACATTCGCGGCGCTGTGCGTGGTGTTCGCTAGTTCCAGCACGTACCCGGTGCCGCCGACCGTATCCGCGATTCCGTTTTTTTCCAGCCAGTCGCCAAGCGTCACCGCATCGGCGTCCCGGCCAGCGCGCATGTTTTCGTCGATCGCTCGCCACAGCACCGCATGCTTCGGCTCGCGAAAGTCCGCGTCCGTGATCCGGTCGCAGACTCGCCAAAACGCGCCGGAATCAAGCAGGCAGGCGCCGATGACGGATTGCTCGTAGACGCTCATGCGGCGCGCTCCAAGCGATCCATCGCGCGCTCGTAGACCTTCGTGATCACCTTCGGCTTGAGCAGGTGGTCAAAGTCCGGCCGCCAGTTTTCGTGTGGCGGCTTGTAGGGACCGGTTCCGTTCAAGAACGGATCGTCTGCGTATTCCTCGAACAGCGCCGTCCAGAATTCCACCGACTGCCGTGATTCGCTGGCTTGCCAAGCGACCCTGATCGCAGTCTTGCGGTTGGCCGTGATGTCTCGGACTTTCGGCAGGTTCACCATGATCCGGTTGAACTCGGTCACGATCCGGAGATAGGGGATCGGATCGGACTTGGGTTCGGCAGGGAGTGTGTCGCCGTAAGGCGATGCACCTTGGTCTTTTCTCTTTTCTGCCTCTGCCTCTGCCTCTGCTTGTGCGACTTCCGCGACAGGTTGCGACACCTCGCTACAGCCAGCGACACGCGGCGACGTTTCGCGAGCAGCGGCGCGCTTCTCCGCTATCCGGATTCGATCGTTCTCGCGCTTCTCGTCAGCCGCCACGCGTTCCCGGTAGGCGCGGTAGTTGATGATCTGCCAGCCGCCCGGAATCTTGAGTAGCCGACGCCCTTCTTCGACATCAGAGCGAGAATCCGGATCTGGCGATTCGAGCAGCAGCATGATTTCCCGGATGCGATCCACGGACTTCATGCAGACCAAGGCCAACGCGGGCGCCGCCGTTCGCACGACGCCGTTCGCGTCGGCCTGAGACAGCAGCCAAATCCAGACTCGAAGAACGTCGTCCGGAAGCACCCACAAGGTGCTGTTGACGATGCCGGAATCGAGCTTCGCAAAACTCACCGCAACCCCCTCGCCCGCTCCATCCGCTCGACCTGACCATCGCTGCGCCGAGCGATCAGTGCGCGCATCGATGTCCAGCACCGCAGCGCGGCATCGCGCGCCACGATGTCGGCATAGGCGACCACGTTCGTGGCGCTGTGCGTCGTGTTCGCCAGCTCCCACGCGTACCGGGTGCCGCCGACCGTCTCCGCTATGCCGTTTGTTTCCAGCCAATCGCCCAACGTCACGGCATCAGCGGCCCGGCCAGCACGCATGTTTTCGTCGATCGCTCGCCACAACAGCGCATGCCTCGGTTCGCGGAAGTCCGCGTCCGTGATCCGATCGCAGACTCGCCAGAACGCTCCGGAATCCAGCAGGCAGGCGCCGATGACGGATTGCTCGTAGACGCTCATGCGGCGAACAATCCTTGCTGCGCCGTCGCTGCATGCAGGTTTCGCGTTGCTTGCTCGAAATAGCTGCGCTTGAGTTCGACGCCTACGAAGCGGCGACCCATCTGCAGACTGACGTATCCCTCGCTGCCGATACCGGCAAACGGACTCAGCACCACGTCGCCGGGATTGGTCCACAAGTCCACGCCGCGCCGGATGACCTCAAGCTGCAGCGGGCAGATATGGCGTTCGTCGTCATGCTCGCGGGCGCTTCGGAATTGCAACGTGTCGGACGGATCAATGTCCATCCAGATCGGACTCGCGACCTTCTGCCACTTGTCCACCGGATAGTCTTCGCCATGCTTCACGCGGTCTTCCGGATCACCATCGCCAGGTGCGCGCATCGTCACCAGATAGTCCGGGATGCCTTGGCGAGACATTGCCGCGTTGTTGCGGACAGTCTTGTGCAGAAGCCCAAGCGCCTTGGTGCGCTGCATCGCCGTCACCGGGTCTTTCCAGATGCAGACTTCGGAGGCGTAGATGAACCCTTCGGCCTGGAACGCGCGGATCAGATCGCCGCGGAAGTCCTTCAAGCCGATGTATCCGTCACGCTCCTTGCTGGTCGGCATCAGCATGCAGTGAAACGACACATTCCGCCCAGGCTTCATCACGCGACGAAGCTCGCGGACCAAGTGCGCGAAGTGCGCGAAAAATTCTTCGTCGTTGCGACAATTCCCCATGTCGCGCGGGCTGTTGCTGTAGGTGTAGAGCGAAGCGAACGGCGGCGAGAAGATCGAATAGTCGATGCTCCGCTCCGGGAGGCCCTGCAGAGCCTCCACACAGTCCGCGTTGTAGATCACAAAGCCATCGCCTTGCGCTTGGTCGATCACGTTCATGCTGCCTCCGTTTTCAGCCACGCCGGTACACGGGCCGCCTGCGCTGGGCTGTAGGGATTGGATTGACGAGTGATGCCGCGCACTTCCTGCATGACGGCATCGTGGGTTTCGGCAGACAGCGCATCCGCCATCGCCTTCGCGTCGCGTTCCTTGCGAGCGAGATTTGAGACAACCGCGCCCTCAAGATCGGACGCGAAGATATGGACGTGCACATCACGGGACTGCCCGAATCGCCAGCATCGGCGAACGGCTTGGTAATAGGCTTCCCATGAGTCCGTGACGCCAACAAATGCCATGCGTGCGCAGTGCTGCCAGTTCAAGCCGAATCCGCAGATTGACGGCTTGCTGACCAGAACCCGGATGCGACCTTCTGCGAAGTCCAGCAGTCGGCGCTCTTTGGTTTCTGCATCATCCGATCCACGAATCTCGACGGCGTCAGGAATGGCCTTGCACAGCGCATCGCTTTCGGCGTTCAGGTCACACCAGACAATCCACGGCTGGCGGTCCGCATTGACCAGTTCAGCGGCGGCGCTCACGCGCGATTCCAGACTGTTGCGCCGAGCCTCGCGACGATCACTCAGCGTGTTCGCCTCAAGCGCGAACAGCATCCCGGTCTGTTGCTGGTCATGCCCGGTGGACTTGACCGTGTGCTGATTCACCACCAGCGGCGGCAGGTCATAGCGCGAATCATCGAAGCCAAGGTCGGACGGCTTGCGGACCATCGCGGCCCACGACGCGACCCACTTCCAGAACTGTGCGCGGGCATGACCTTTGAGCCGCCATGTCTGCGTATCGCCGCCATCGTGGACGAAGTATTCCGAGAGCATTTCGACCTGCGTGCACAGCCCGAGGAATTCGGCATGCGTGCCAAGCTCGACCCAATCGTTAGGCGCAGGCGTTGCCGTTGCGCACAGCTTGAACGGCGTCATGCGGAAGGCTTCCAGCAGAGTCGCCAGCGTCTTCGAGTCGTGATGCTTGATCACGCTCGATTCGTCCAGAACGACGCCGCCGAAGCGGCTGCAATCGAACTTGTGCAGGCGGTCGTAGTTCGTGATGTTGATGCCCGGCTTCACGTCGCAGGCCTCTCGGCACAACGTCACGTCAACGCCAATCTCGCGCCCTTCGGCAACAGTCTGCGCGGCCACCGCCAGCGGCGCCAGGATCAGCACGTCGTGACCGGCGTCTCGCACGGCAGACGCCCATGCGAGCTGCATGCGGCTCTTGCCGAGTCCGGTGTCGGCAAAGATCGCCGCGCGGCCGCGCTTGACCGCCCACTCGGTCAGCACACGCTGATGATCGAAAAGTCCGCTCGGCAAACTGAAATCGGCGAGCCCAGTCGGCGGCACTTTCGTCAGCTTTTGCGCAATGAAATCCTGATAGCTCATTTCCCCTCCAAATGACGTTGACGAAGTCCCGGCAATGGCTTAATCGCCATGAGCTTGTGCACGTCCAGGACGAAGCCCGTCCGCGTGCTGATCGTGATTGCGATGGTCTTCCCCATGCCTTTGTAGCCGTTGCAGATGCCGGACAAGGTGGCGTAGTTGACGCCCCAAGCCCGCGCCGCGGCTGCGCGGTTGCCGTGGAATTCGGATGCGATGTAGTTGTTGAGTTGGCGGCGATAGAGGCTCATATCATCTGCACCACGAAGATTTTGCATCCCGGCACATTCAGGGCGTTTGTGTGTTCGTTCGGGTAAACCTTGTACGCGACTAGCTCAACGACTTGCGCATCGATGTCCAGCACCGCAGCGCGGCCGACTTGTCGCCTAGCCACAGGAACAGTTGCGTCGCAGCGCGCCAAGCCTTGATGCGGGCTTCCAGGATCGCGTCGGCGATGCGTTGAATGATCGTGGTCATGCGGCCTTGCCTTCATCCTGCGCCGTTTCAGTTCCAGCCCTGCGGACGGCCGAAAGCGCGATCCGGACTTGATCAAGTTCGGAAAAACGAACCGGAACGCTGGAATGCCGCAGGCGATGATAGCGGGTCGTATTCATGCCAAGCATTCGTGCGGCTTTGCGCGCCGAGCCTACGATTGCAGCGAGTTCATCAAACGGGTTGGCTGTATTCATGCCGCCGAGTGTTTCACGCGGAGGAACGACGCGCAACTGGCGCTCTATTGCATCCTTGCAAACGCAGCTTGCAACATTGCAACAGTCGGGATGTTGCGCATGGCGAAACATAGGCGCATTATCCTCCCATCGCCTACCACGGCCCGGAGGACAGCATGGCAACTCGCAAGACCAGGGCAGCGCCAATAACGGAAGCGCCGACCGAAACGAAGGTCATCGCCTACAAGGGATTCAATCCGGACTGGACATGCAACCCAAATGGCGTCGCGTTCCAGTACGAAGTCGGCAAGACCTACACGCACGACGGCAAAGTCGAAGCCTGCGCTTCCGGCTTCCACGCCTGCGAAATGCCGCTGGACGTGTGGAACTACTACAAACCGAATTCCAGCAAGTTTGCTGTTGTCGAAGCCGCAGGAAAAATCGCGCGCCACGACGGCAAGGATTCCAAGATCGCATCGGCCACGATCACGGTTCAGGCGGAAATCAAGCTGCCAGACCTGATCAAGCGCGCCGTGCAATGGGTGCTTGATCGCGCCAGGTCGAACACGGAAACGGGCTACTCCGGCCATGCAGCGGCAACGGGCCACTCCGGCCATGCAGCGGCAACGGGCAACTCCGGCCATGCAGCGGCAACGGGCAACTACGGCCATGCAGCGGCAACGGGCGGCTACGGATGCGCATTTGCCGGGTTCGGCGGCAGAGCAAAAGCGTCAATCAATGGTTCATTCGCAATCGCATGGCGCGATGAATCGACCGATCGCGCACGGCTGATCGTTGGGACACCGGGAGAAAACGGGATCAAACCTGACACGTTTTATCGCGTCGTTGACGGCGCACTTGTGGAGGAATGACATGGACCACGCCATCAGCTACCAGCACATCGTCGACGAAGCCGGAGAGGCAGCGTATCGGCTTGATCGTGATATCGCCGCGCTTGAGGCGGCTCGTGCCAACGCCCGCCTTATCGCCGCTGCGCCGGAGTTGTTGGAGGCGTTGCGCGAGTTGTCTGCGGCATACAAATGGATGATGAATGAATGCGAGTTTGCCGAACAGCGATTGGCTGACGACCGATTCGAGGCGGCTCTCGAATCAGCAGGCGCCGCCATCGCTCGCGCCACGGGAGCAACGCCATGACCGCGCACACGACGGACGGCGGGCCGGCGAACATCGCCTCGTATTAC
>Ga0222712_10005518_pt1 | contig 12780 bp, 28 predicted proteins | sample C33_657DmetaG_FD_165043 | JGI IMG/M metagenome (GOLD analysis project Ga0222712, IMG submission 165043) | Estuarine water microbial communities from San Francisco Bay, California, United States - C33_657D | ecosystem: Environmental > Aquatic > Marine > Unclassified | place: USA: California...
ATAAATCTTAAATCTAAAAACAAAAAAAATCATGATCACATTATTAGAACAATCTGAAATAATTTCAAGCAATAGCGAATCTATTAATCGCCAAATCGAAGCACAAAATCAAATCAAATTAGCCAATTACAATAAAATTTATGATGGCGTTTATACCTATAAAAAACCTAAAAAATTGCTATCCGCTGGCATGACTAACAGTAAAACTGCCAAAAATTTACTTGACACATTTATTTTGTATTTATCCCCATTTACGCAAAATAGTTTCGGAATTAATTTATGCCCTAATTCTTCCATTGGTTGCGTTTTAGCTTGCCTGTTTACTGCGGGCCGGGGAAGATTCTCAAACGTGATTCATGCCAGGCAAAATAGAACGGAATTTTTATTGAGTGATAAAAACAATTTTTTAAGTATGCTAAAAGATGAATTAATAAAAATTAGCAAAAAAGCAGTATTAAAAGGCGAAAAAATTGCGATCCGGTTAAATGGAACCAGCGACCTGGATTTCATTGGCATGATGAAACACAAATTGAATTTTAATATTTTAGATTTACCTAATTTAATCTATTATGACTTTACTAAAATTTACGGAAAGGCCCTAAAATATAAGGATTGCGAAAATTACTTTGTAACTCTATCCCTGGCCGAAAATTCAGACTTAAATATTATTAAAAAAGCATTAAATGAAGGGATCAACGTTTCAGCAGTTTTTAAGAACGAAATGCCTGGTAGCTTATTAGGGTTCCCGTTTATTGATGGGGACAAAACAGATATCGAAATGATCAATAATAAAGGAGTCATTTTAGGATTAAAAGCAAAAGGAAAGGCTAAAAAAGATACTACAGGATTCGCCATTACAGATTTAACTAAATATAATTTTTAACAATTTAAACAAAATCAATCATGAAATTTACAATAAAGAAAAGTGACCAAATTTTAGCTAGTGTTTGGAATTGGGAGGGAATACTCCTAGCTTCTGTAATTACAAAGGAAATAGAAACAATTGAACAGGCAAAAAAAATGCTCATTAGTCAAATACCTTATGATTATATAAACAAAAAAATACAAATCGGTATTTGGAACCTTGATAATGAAACAGAAAAACTGTTTGCCTGTTTTGCCCGCGAATAAAGAGTAATTAAATTAAAGATTAAACATTAGGCCCTTTTTTATGGGCCTTTTGTTGTTATATTAAGTACCTGTATTAAAATTGATCATTGGCCCTATTTTGGGCCTTTTTGCGTTACTAATAACCACTAAAACGCATTTTATTAAATACATTGGATTTAAGACCTTATTTTTAATCAAGCTATCCAATCATATTACCTACGTTACAAAAGTTTCTTAAACGCAAAGTATTGCACCCATAAATTGATAATTAAACAAAATAAATACCTTATAAAATGAATACTAATAAAATTAACCCGAAATATTACTTTTTTAATTACCCATTAAATAAAAGTACAAATTTCAAGGAAGTAGAGGAAAAGTATGCCTCCGCTAGTTTCAGCCAAAAAGCTGATAGTCCCGGAAAAATTTGGGGAAAAATTACAAATCCAACGGACCAATTTATTATTTTATGCTCGGTGATTTTTTTATTTTCAATTTTAATTTTTGTAACATTTTTGCTACTTTTTTTGATAATTTATTTCAAATAATATTTAAATAAAAAAAATAATTAATATTTGTTTGCAATTATTAAATAAATAATGTTTACATTTGCAGAAGAAATTACAAAACAAAATGAAAGAAAAAACTGAAAAAAATCCCAAAAAAGCGGGTAGACCAAAATTAGAACCAACCGTAGTAAGATCGGTAAGAGTTAAGGAATCATTAGATAAGGAAATGTGCAAGAGATTTTCCAACAAATATGTGAGTAAATTATGGCCAGATTTTTGCCGAGTTTATTTACTAAATAATTAGCATTCATAGTTGATAGGTTTAAGATTAGATTGGGGAAAGGCATTGAAATTTTTTTAGTGCCTTTTTTTTTCAACACTTTTTCTGGAAATGATAAAAATGGAAAATAATAATAAAGCAATAACTTACGAGGAATATAGGGCAGTAGCTAAGGTATTTACCTTTATTTGCAAGAATGATAAGAAATACGATAAAGATGGCAAGATAGTTATCTCTTTTGACTCCGAAGAAGATTTAGACAGTATTATTGACACCACTTGGGAATCTTTAAATAAAATTCAGAATGAATTGGAATGATGATAATGATGTAGCTAAGTTTTGGGCCTTTGTTTGGATACTTTGGGCCGTTACTACATTTTATATTGCAATCAAGTATTTAAATCTTTTATGATAGAAACTATATTAGGAGTTGTGCCAAGTAAATCTAATTCATATCGGATAGCAGGTAGGTTTATCTATAAAACAAAAGCACTTAAAGATTACGAGCAAAGTTTTATTAATCAATGTATAAAGTATAAAGATGCTAATATTGAAGGAAACCTTAAAATTACATTAAAAGCTTACTATCCTAACCGCAAATCAGATTTAGATGGTGTAACAAAAGCAGTATTAGATTTGTTACAAAAAGTTAATGCTTTTGAAAATGACAATAAGGTTGCCGAGTTATTTTTATTTAAGGGATTAGATAAAGAAAATCCAAGAATAGAATTTAAAATTGAAACAGTAGATTATATAATTTAAACTTAAAAACAAACGCAAATGAAAAGAGTAAGAATTGGAGAAGTAGTCCTTGTCCACAATCAAAACAAAAAGGTAGGTGCTAATAGTGAGTACTTTGCCGTAATCCTTAGAATGCCCAATGGGCCATGTAAATTCCTATTTACAGAACATGAAATTGACACCGCTAACAACCGGGCAATTGACAATTGGGAAGACACTCCAGATAGAAGTTATTTATCTACATTCTTAGATTAATTAAGATGCAAGGCAAGAAACAACATAGCTATGATACATCATCAGATGTGTGTTATTATGGCACAATTGCAATAATTGTTTTACTTATAATGTTTGCAATACTATGACAACTCAAGAATCACATAACTATCTTACATTTTACAGCTTGTGTAATTTTATGCAAGACTTCATTGAAGACAAATGGGCAAGAAATAGCAATAACGTAAGGAAGGTAAAATTATTATCTAATCAATTAAAAGGAGAATTAGAAAAATCCGTAGATCATGTATTTACTAACAAAGATACCGAAGGGGTTGACATGGGAAATGTATTGGAGCAATTCGTACAGGCCAGTTACATTATGGAGTACTTTTTCAAGGTCGGATTACACATGGATGAGTTACCAAGTGATCAAAAAGACAAATTAAATAAAGAGATGAATGAATTATTGGCTGAATATGGTATCAATTTAAATGTAGAAATAAATGGATAAGGATAGTATAGTGGAATCGGTAAGACAAGACCTATTAGATAGGTCCGAAATTGGAATCAAAAAGTATAATACCACATTAGATCGCGAAGATTTGAATGCAGGTGATTGGATTACCCATGCGTATCAAGAAATGCTTGATGGAGCATTATATCTAAAGAGATTACATAAAGAATGGAGTAAAACTCAAATTTATGTATTAGCTAAAGACTTTGTAGAGTTAGAAATGAAATATAATGAATTAGATGATATTAATGCTGATTTACACGCAGATATACATATCAAAGATAAAATCATTGAAAATTTAACAAAGGTTATAAAATCACAAGAAGAAGAAATACACCAACTTAAAAAACAAGACTATACCCAATCTAAAAGAAGGGCATGGCATTACTAAATGCCTTTTAATAAATAATTATTGAAATTTATTTAATTTCTTATTGTTTATAATTAATTAATGTTTACATTTGTATCACAAAACAAACAAATATATCTAATGATCGAAAAAATCACACAATTTAACGCAAAAATGATTGATTTAGGTATAAATCCTAACTCATTCTTTGTTATCTCCTTTTGGGGAAATCAAGACATTCAATGCCAAGGCAATTACGATAACCTACTTGCTAAAAAACTTTACGATTTAGGCTATGAAGGTAAACTTCAAAACAATGGCCACATAAGATTTTCCACAGAGGGTATGCAATTTACATTATGCTAATGGCAAAGAAAATTAAAGACTTTTTCTACAAGTCAAACGACAACACATTTGCAGTTAAAATAGATTATAACAATTTATTTTATGAGCATTACTCATTTCAAAACATTGAACGTAGACTACTTGGTGCGGTTAATGATAGAATCGAGGCTTACTTTATTCGTAAGAAGTATATTAAAATAACAGAAAAAGAGTTTAACATTTTATTAGAACAATTTAAAATTAACTAACATGGCTATTATCGCACAAAAAGGATCGGGTACAAAAGAACGCAAAACTATTCCAGCAGGAAATCACGTTGCACGTTGCTACGGGATGATTGAAATTGGAACAATCACCGAAGTTATAATGGGTGAACCTAAGACAATGCACAAGGTTATGATTGATTGGGAACTACCTAATGAAAAAGCGGTATTCTCGGAAGAAAAAGGTGAGCAACCATTTGTATTTTCTAAAGAGTTTACTTTGTCAATGCACGAGAAATCTTCTTTAAGAGCAATCTTAACTGCATGGAGAGGTAAGCAATTCTCGGATGCAGAGGCATCTAACTTTGACATCACCAAATTGATTGGTGTACCTTGTATGCTTAACATTGTCCACAAGGCAAGCAAAGATGGTTTAAAGGTTTATGCTAACTTAGCTGGTGTAACTCCATTACCTAAAGGATTTAATTGCCCAGATGCAATCACACCACAACGCATCTTATCGTTTGATAACTGGAACCAAGAAACATTCATGAGTTTACCAGATTGGTTAGCTGATAAAATAAGTGGTTCAACTCAATACAAGGCTAAGTTTGCAATGCCTAATGAGGCTCCACAATTTGATGTTGTTAAATCGGATGACAACGATCCACTTCCATTTTAATCATGCTACAAAATCAAAATCCTTTAGCTAAAACTATTTCCAAAAGTATTGGGAAGGTAGCACGAATGACCTACAAGTTAGGCAATTTAGAAGAAGTAGTTTCTTCACGAATCATTGACATAACCGATAGTCACAACTCGGTTATCATAGAGCATCCAGCACCATTTAAGACAAACAATAAAGTTAGTGGGGATAAAACGGTAACAACCATGATGATTCCCATTAATAATATTTTAGCATTTAGAATCGTATTATGACAAAATTAAAAGATGTACTTCCAATCCCCCGTAATAGGGGGTACTTGGAACTTTATGCCGAGGTTGCTAAGTCATTAAACAATAAAGGTAAGCTACCTTATAGAGCAAGAGAATATACTTCGGCTATTGTTCAATCTCACGCATTTAAAAGGATTAATGATCCACAGGTCCAAGAAGAATTAGAAATGATTGCTAAAGAATGGTACAATGAATGATAGATTAGAAAAAGAAAGCGACATCCTAAGTGATGTGCTTTGGACACAAGTCTTTGAGTTATTGTTGTTTATGCACAATGATATATTCCCTTCTGATTTTTACGAGCATTCTCCAGAAGGTATTGTTAAGGTTTATTTTCAGAAAAAATTTAAAATAAGTTTCAAATGAGTTTAGAAGACAAAATCAATTTTATTTTTTGGTATGCAGCTTGCCAAACCGCAATGGTTCTTTTCGCTGGAGTACTTAAATTATTATCTAACTATTTAGAAAACAAAGCAAATGACTAACGAACAAGTAATTGAGAAATTAAAGGATGATAATGAGTATTATAATGGCATAGGTCGTGCATACTTATCTAATTCAGACATAGGAACCCTAATTAGGAATCCTAAAGCCTTTGGGCAAAAGAGTGAGCCTACATTGGCAATGCTACAAGGAAGTTACTTCCATACCGCTTGTTTAGAACCATTAAAATTAAAGAACTTTGTTTTAATTGATGCCTCCACAAGAACCACCAACATTTACAAAGATGCTTGCAAGGATTATAACACAGACTTCTTGTTATTAAAGAAGGAGGCCGATGAGGTAGATCAAATGGTTTCGGCTCTTAGAGGCAATAAGGATTTATCTAAATTAGTTTGGGATAATGGTGTTCAATACGAAGTACCAGTTATTGGTACCTTTGGTGATTTAATGTGGAAAGGTAAATGTGATATTATCAATGGTGATATGATTTATGATTTAAAGACCACAACTTCAATCGAAGATTTTAAGCATAGTTCTCATAAATATAATTATGATTCACAAACTACTATTTATGAGCATCTTACAGGCAAAAGAATGGCATTTATTGTTATTGAAAAAGGCACTAATAGATTAGCTTTATTTAATGTTACAGATGAATTTAGACAACGTGGATTAACTAAGGTTGGCCAAGCAATGGATGCTTATAAAAAGTTCTTTGGCCCAATGCCTACTCACGATGTATCACAATATTTTTTAGAATCTTATCTTTTTTAAAATGAAAACGCACCAATTCAAAACAAATCAATTAGGTTATACTTATAATCAGTTTGGAGAAAATCTCTTAAAACAATTAAATATCTCTTATCAAAAGTTGCATGGACAAGATTCAAAGACAACAATGGGTGCTAAACCTAAAAGTCATCGAAAAGATGATCTCGGAATATGAAGAAATTAAGGATATTCCTAATGTTAACCCTTGCGTTATTCTTGCTTATCAGTATGTCGTTATCCAAAACACCAAGGATGAGCACGAAGAAAGCCTCGGTATCTAAACCTTATGAAGAATTTGGAATAATTACCCAAGAGGATATTTATACCGATACCATTGATTTAAGTTTATACACGAGTCATGGAAGGCTTAAATATGGTATAAATAACTAATTCGGAATTTCCGAATAACCACTTTAAATCAACAAGGGTAAGAATTACTTTTATATTTTAAACGAGAGTAAAACAATAAGAAAATGACAACTAACAAAACAAAATTAACCTTAACAACAAATGGCACAACAATGTCAATTGAGTTTGATAACTGGGATATAGACCTAGACCAATACTTCCAAGCATTTAAGACGCTATTAGTTGGAGCAACATTTACTGAGGAGCAAGTTGATAATTGGATTATTGATGAGGGTGAGGTGTTGGTTTCTGATAAAAAAATTGATAAAGCTAATAGTAATTTATTTTAATAACATTAAACATGCTTTACAAAACGATGTCTATTTGTATAACACATTTTATGTTATTTGTGGCAAAAATCCATAATTAATTTTGAAAATGTCATATAGTGAGGGTAAAATTCAACAAATAGTGTAACAAAGTAAATCTATAACTTGACAAATTTATATAAAAAGTAAAGCTATAAATTGAAAATGAAAACGCAAGAAGATTATAACTTAATGGCAATTGATTGGGTAGAACAGTATATTGCCAACAATAAACCCTTGTTTAATGTAAAAGTGTTTGATGGGATACTCATGGAGAATACTCATTACACTCTTACCTACTGGGTATATCGGTTAAAGAATAGCAGAGGTCGTGATAAATATAGTTCATTTGTCAAAATAAAAAAGTTTAAAGATTGGATTAATAAACAAACGCAATTATGAAAAATCAAATTGGACTTGGGGATTTTCTTCAAGAATTACTTAACAAATTAAATTTAGCTATTAAGGATCAAGAACTACTTGATAGCTTAAACGATTCAAGAATCCATTGCACTCCCGGACTTGAATTAATTTATCCTAAAGATAAACCATTTGAAATGCCATCAATATCAAAAGTTGATGCTAATGAGATTCTTAAAGAAGTTAATGAGAAGGAAGTATTATTTGAGAAGTTTTGGAATATTTATGATAAAAAAACCAATAAGGTTAAAGTTCAACCTAAATTTCTAAGACTTTCAATAGGGGAGATTAATAAAATAATGGAAACATTGCCTCATTACATTAAATTTACACCCGATGTTAAGTTTAGGAAAGACCCTATTACCTACCTTAATCAGCGTACTTGGGAAGATGAAATATATTTACCAAGAGTTATCCAAACAAAAGAAAATCCTTTTAAGTTTTAGAATAACAAAATAACATGAAATCAAATAATAAAGTATCATTCGCAGATTTAGATGCGGAGAAGGAAGTTATCGCACTTCTTTGTAATTACCCATCATTAACTAAAGAATGCCAAAAGGCAATCAACCCCGATGTATTTCACTTTGCCTCCACTAAGGCCATTTATTTGACCTGTATTGAATTATTTTCAGAGAGTGGTACGTTTTCCTTATCAGACCTTGTACTAAGGCTTAAATCGCAAGGAAGTAATGATTGGGCATTAATCTTAGGAGCCTCCACAACTAGGAATCCATTAAATGCAAATGAGTTACTTATTTACTTAGCCGAATTGAAAGGTAAAAGGGATTTGCTAAATTTATCAAGGGAACTAAATAATGATTTAGCTAATGGACATGATTACTTTACACTTGTGGATAGAATAACAAACTCAATAGGTAACGACCTTATTAAGAATGATTCTAATGAAATCATTGAAATGAAGGATGCCTTAATGACTGCCGTATCCACAATCGGTGATGTAATGACTAATGGGTCACTAAGTGGTGTTCCTACGGGGTATAAGATATTAGATGATGTTACAGGTGGTTGGTTAAAGGGTAATGTTATATTATTTGCTGCAAGACCAGGCCAAGGCAAAACCATAGCATTGCTTGAACACGCAAGATGTGCTGCTGAAATGAATAAAAAGGTATTATTCTTGTCACTTGAAATGCCAGTTATTTCTCTTATTTATAGGATGATAAGCGGTCAACTTGATAATGGCATACCATATTCAAAAATTAAAACAGGAAGAATAGATATAAATCAATTTTCTGATATTCAAAAACAAGCTATAACTAAATTGGAAAAATTGCCTATTACTTGGTATGATGGCAATTCAAGAGATATTGATTATTTATCTAAATTAATAATGAAGATTGTTAGAGAGAAAAATATAGATATTGTCATGATAGATTATATTCAATTAATGACAGATAGTAAAATTAATCCTTCACAAGAAACTGCCATGGCTGGAAGTGTCGCCGATAAGATACAACTTTTATGTAAGCAATTGAATATTCCTTTTATATGTGCGGCACAATTAAATAGACAATCAGAAGGCAGGAGTTCACATAGGCCCAAACTATCCGATCTTAGATCAACAGGTAAATTAGAACAAATGGCATCAGTTGTAATTGGTCTTTATAGGGAAGATTATTATTCTTATGAAAGGGCAAGAGAAGAAAATAATGCTAATGTAGAATTTAACAACAAATTAGAGTACATCTTTATGAAAAATCGCGATGGAGAATGTAAAACCGCAGAAATGTATGTAGATGTATCTACCAGTACAATAAAAGATTATAATCCAAATTATTCGAAACCAGCATTTTAATTTGATTTCATACGATTATAGAATCCCATTAGTTTTTAACTTTTGGGATTTTTTATCTATACCTATTGTAAATTTTATTTTCACTTTCATATTCCCTTACACTTTTATAAGCCGATAATTGCGTTTCAAAATACCCAAGATGAATACTTTTACCATTATGAAAAATTCTTGCTCTATATTTATTTAGCATCTTAATATAATTTACTCCGGGCAATTTTATTCCTTTCCAATAGTGACAAGAATTTTCTCTATTACTTACATATTCAAGATTATCAAGTCTATTATCGGTTTTATCTCCATTTTTATGATTAATTACTTGGTTTTTATAACCTACAAATGTTGATAAAACAACTTTATGCAATCTCATTGTTTTCTTTTTACCATCTTTTGATAATTGAAAATAACAATATCCATTATGTTTATGAATAGTGCATTTAATTTCTTTTTCATTTGCATTGTGAAAACTCTTAATTTCTCCAAGAGTGCTAACTTCGTACAGGTCTTCGTAACCTATAATTTTTTTCCAAATTGACATATAATATAAAGGCCCAAATCAAGAGTAGGTCTGCAACGTCCTAAAATTGAAATGAGCCATTAAAGTTTTTGATAGCAGTTGCAGTTGCTTATACAAATATACAAATTTTTTGTTAATGCAAAAGGTGACAATACTTGCCACCCTTGCAATCCAAACCACAAAACAAACACAAAATGAAACGCAAGGGTAAATGTATCAAAAAATATTTGTAATTCTTGCTATTTGTCCATGTTCTTTTGAATGCAAAAAACCTTCAATTGCTTTAGGTGCATGAACGTATCCATTGCGGTGATGCCATGAGTCTGCACCAGATGCAGAACGTAAAGATTCAACCGTTACACCAATAAAATCCTTAGAAGTTTTATGATGCACATGGTGTGTATAAACATATCTATGTTTGGTAACTCCCCAATGTTCTTTTGCCTCCTCGGCCATTAATAATCCTAAATCGGTAATTCTTGCACCATCACCATGAGTTGATCCAATAAGGTTATTGTGGTACCTATAATATTTACGATGGTTAATCGAACAATCAAATGTAATTGAGTCATCAAGTCTAAACCAAGATTGGATAATGTCGGCCAAGAAGAACCCATTGGTATAATCGTGATTAGAAGGATTATAAGTAACGTGAACTTTAGCTATTAAACGAAGCTTTTCAATTACCTCTACATAAAGTTGTTTAGCTAATAAGAAATTTTCATACCACATTCCATCGGTATCTTGTGGGGTACCACTTGTAGTAGTTCTTTTGGGTGTATCAATATGTAATATATCGTTACCAATAATTAGTAATATTTGATCAATATTAAAACCTTTGACTTTATTAAGAATACCATCTACCCCTTCATGCACTCTCTGAACCGCAATATTAGAATTATAGTCTTCCCCAGTTTCAAAAGCAGTAGCTAATTTACCAATATGAATGTCTGCAGGATCAATAACAAGTAGATGACCATCTACATTTTCTTCATAAACTATTTTGTTATAATTAGGTGAGTGTTCATTCATTGAAGAAACAATTTCTTCTCTTAAATCCTCATAAGTCTTTTGGGCCTTATCTAATCTAACCGCTACGGAATATTCTTTTGTCTTATCCCAATATAGAGTTACATCGTTGACATCTATTCCTCTTTCTTGACAATGATTTGCAAGACCTTCGTGATTTTCAGAAATCTTTGCTTTGTCTTCATATCTATTATATGACTTGCGTAATGTTTCGGGGTTATAGTTATATTTCTTACCTATAATTCTCGTTGCATCATGTTTGCTTTTTGCACCACCACTATTGAATAACTCAATAGCCTCGATAATCATTTGTTTGAATCCCGGCATTATTTGTTTTGTTTTGTTAGCGTGATAATAGGAACCTAAAATATAAGTATCCTACTATAATTAAACTCTCAATTAAAATAGTGATGATGGCCCATGAAGGGATAATATTTCTTGTCACAATTTTAGAAGAATTAGTGACATTAGAAGTTTCCTTATTACGATACTTTTTCTCATAAACACTTGCAATAGAATCAATGTCTATTGTGGCTTTAATCTTGCCCTTGTAAGACCTTATAATAACCTTGCCTTGTGGTAGTGTTATCTTTGAGTAGAAAGTCGTTAAGATGCCCAAGGAATCGCAAGGATTGTCAATTGTTAGTGTGTCATGGATAGCATTGTATTTAGTAATTACTTTGTAATCACGAATCGTATCTATTCGTATCTTTTCAGATACAATAGTAGTTACCTTAGAAGGCTTACAAGATATAATGCCAAAAAGTATAAACAAAAATGTTAATTTTTTTATGCTAAATAATAGTAAGTAATTCTGCAAATTTCCGAGTTTGGCACGTTTATTTTCCATAATTTGTCAAATTTTAATGATTTATTCTATGAGAAATATAATTGAGCCTCCTCAATTCTTCGTTTAGTTAGTCCACTTAATACCTTGCCTCCACCCTTATTCCATTTAAGAAATTCATCTTTAATCGTAGGGTCATTGGGATTCTTATTTATCTTCTTTAAAAGAGTAGAACTCTTTAAGTTGCCCACACCGCAATTGTAGGCAAAAGAACATAAAGCATCAAATTGATTTTGATTAATGGTGTCAACACAATAGGAGTCAACACTACGTTCATAGGAAACTAAAAGAGCCTCCAATAGTTCGGTGGCTCTCTCTTGTGTTATTGGGGGATCGGTTAATTTAACTTTAGTACCATCTTCGTAATAAGTACTTCCGTAACCAATTGTTGGAACTTTCGCTGGGCATAAATAAGCCTTAGCTTTAAACCCTTCGTATTTCTTAATTAACTCTAATCCAAGATTACTTATCTTTGTGATTTTCATTAAGCTTTGCTCTTAATTCAATGTTTTCGGTTCTTAAACCATGAATCTCGGTTGTTAATGTTTCAACCTTTGTCTTTAATTCGGCAACTTCACCCTTTAATTCTAAAGCGGTTTCTCGCCATAACTTGATTGCATCAGATACATTTTCTATTTCGGTCTTTTGTACCTCTACGTTCTCTTTCTTTCTACCTATAAGCCAACCAAATGCTCCCGATATAAGAGAAACTACACTTGGTAAAATTGTATCTTCAATATCAAAATTCATCTTATTCTCCACTATTTAAAGGTTCAACATTACTTGCAATTGTTTCATCAACAATCTCACTTGTGGTTTGATAATCAACCTCGGTAGGAGTTGCTAATTTTTCTTTTGTTTGTAGTTGTGCCTGCTCATCAGCAAAGAATACCGGAGAGTCATCTATCTCAACACCCTCTGTCTTAACGATATATTGTAAGATTAAGTCATCATTCGTACCCCACTTAGCCACAAGGCTATCGGGTAATACAATAT
>Ga0222712_10005519_pt1 | contig 12780 bp, 13 predicted proteins | sample C33_657DmetaG_FD_165043 | JGI IMG/M metagenome (GOLD analysis project Ga0222712, IMG submission 165043) | Estuarine water microbial communities from San Francisco Bay, California, United States - C33_657D | ecosystem: Environmental > Aquatic > Marine > Unclassified | place: USA: California...
TATGTCTTCAGAGTACTTTAAAGAGTCTGTAAATAGCCAAGCAGTCTACGATTTTGGCGGGATAGGGATACCATGCTTTAATGGCATAATTTCTTTACAAAATGAGGATGTTGTTGTATACTTAAACAATAAAGAAAAAATACTCAAACACGGGGACATGTTACTTTTTGAGGCGGGAAAAGAAATAAAGTATAAAGAAAAAGAAATAGAGTGTATATACTTTAATATTGCCCCAAGGTTTATGATTGAAAATCAATACCCTTTTAAATGGATACCAATAGGAGCATAAATGGCGCTAGAAGATATTGTAGTCATATATAATTTTATTAACGAAGAAGAAAGATCCATGCTTTTAGATTATGAAAAAAATTTAACAGAAAAAGATCTTTGGGAAAAAAGAAATTATGCTGACCCACAAAACCAATGGACAAATAGACATCTGTCCATAATCCACCTATTAACCCCAGAGCTTGGATTTGGAACAGACTATGATATTAAAATTGCCAAAAAACTTTGGGAAATAGAAGGAAGAATCAGAAACCAAATTAAAAAATCTTGGAATTTGGAAAAAGACATTTGGCCAGACTGTTTTAATTTAATTCGTTGGCCACACGGACAAGCTCAACCTCCTCACTCTGATTATGAAAATTTTTCAAGAGAGCCGCATGTTTGGAATTGGAGAGACATTGGGTGTGTACTTTATTTAAACGACGAATTTGAAGAGGGAGAGATACGATTCCCGCAATTTGGTCGTGAAATAAAAATCGAAGCAGGAATGTTAGCATTTTTTCCAGGAGACATTCATCATGCTCATGGAGTTAAAGAAGTAAAAAATGGAACTAGGTATACTCTAAACACATTTTATACTTTTTCGGAAGACCATAGATTTGAAGTAGATTTTAATAGAAAGTACGGTTCTTGGTAATGGCACACGACATAAGGGTTGAAACGACAAGATGGCAAATAAGAAAAGTTGTCGATCTTGGGAATATTTGCTTAAGAGTCAATACAATCATCAATGCGGCACAAAGGTATGAAACTGCTGTTTTTCAAACCGACCCAATTGGAAGAATGAGGGACCTAGGGTTTAAGTACTATAAGAAACATGAGTCCATGCAAGAGGCAATAGAATTCAATAAATATTTTTGTGAAACTTTAAAAGCTCAAGACGTTTCCGACTTAGAAGAAAATGATATTTATGAAAAGCTCGACAAGGTCTTTGCTGATTTTGTATATAAAGATGCGCCAAGAACCTGGATGGCTCCACCTAAAAACCCTCCAAATGTAGCGATTGGCCAAAAGCCAGAGGATATGTAGCCTAATGCTATTGTTGGTATAATTGTAATATGGAAACCCTGTACCCCAGTCAATTAGACATATTTATTCAGCCACTTGCAACCGATTCGGTACAAGCAGTTTCCCACTCTGCACAGCATAGAAGACTTAATGATGCAGTATACCAACTTGAATTAAAGCTGGGCATAAATAATTCAACAGATGTTGCCTCCATTGAAAATAGATTAACAACACTTAAGAACTTTGTTGACCTTACAAGCGTAAACCTAGGAAACTTAGAAGATTCCCTTGGAGATTATGTTACCCTTTCATTGTATGAAGATGAAAAAGGTTCAGCAGGAGGACTAGCAACTCTTGGTCTAGATGGAAAATTGCAAGCAGCTCAAATTCCTACTTCAATTGCTACAGATGCACAATCTCGTGCAGATCAAGCTCTTTCTGCAGCGGGAACATATACAGACCAAAAAGTTGCAGGCCTTGTAAATTCAGCCCCAGCAACCCTGGATACATTAAAAGAACTTGCAGATGCTTTAGGATCAGATAGAAATTTTTCAACAACAGTAACAAGTGCATTATCTGGAAAATCTCCAGTTGGGCACACTCACACTTCTGCAAATATAACAGACTTTTTAGAAGCAGCCCAAGATGCTTCAGCCCTACTATTTAATCATGCAAATCATAATAATGTTACGGCAACGTATGACGATGACAACAATAAATTATTTTAACTGTAAATCCTCAGCTTACACAAGAACAGGTTCAAGACTATATTGTTCCGCTTTTCCAAAGTGCTAATAATAAAAATATGAACATAATGTATGATGACGACAACAACAGGCTTATCCTAGAAGCTATTACAGAGCCTTCAAAGGCCGTAATGTCTAATGCGGCGCCAACAAATCCAGCAAATGGAGCATTTTGGCTGGATACAGATGAACTTAGAAGCGGAGACGTATTAGCGCTTAAGATATGGAATCAGGCTGGAAATAAGTGGGAGTATGCTGCATCAGCATTAAGTCTTGCAACAACAAATGTTTGGACAGCAAAGAATACATTTAGTCAAGGTGTTGTTATTGGAATGGACATTGCTCCGTCATCTCCAGTAGAAGGACAAATTTATTATAATCTTGCCGCAGAAAAACTTAGAGTATTTGATGGTTTAGTTTGGAAAGATGTTTCAGGAGGCACAGGCGGGGGCGGAGGTCTTCCAAGTATTTCTACAGACGGCACAGCAACTCCAGCAACACTATTCTTTGGAATGATTGCTCCACCAAATGCAGCAGCACTTGAAGGAGATATTTGGTTTGACGTAGATGATCTTGGAATGCCATACGGACAATTCTTTACTGGTCTATCTGCACCAGATCCAACAGAATATGAATTTTGGGTAGATCCCAGCTTAGCTCCTGGAGAATTAATTTATTCCGCAGATGAGCCAACAACTCCTCAATATGAAGGAGAGCTTTGGATTGATACAGATGATTTAGATGGGCAATTACTAGAAGTTGGTACAACTAGTCCAAATCCAAATAATGTTCAGCTTTGGGTTGATGTAAATGATTTAGATACTCCGTCTTATTATACAAATTTAGTTTTTACAACTTATGCAAATTATGCAGCATTTCCAGTTGCTGGCTCAAAGCCAGGAATGTTGGCAGTAGATTCAACTACTGGATTGGTATATATTTCAATAAATGGCTTGTGGGTCATGCAGCCTACACAAGCAGAACACGCTAAAACAAGAATACAGTCACAAAGCAGCCAAGCCCTTGTATGGATGGGCTTTTTATAAAAACTTTGGTATACTTTGTAAAGGAGTAAATACATGTCACTAAAAAGATGGGACGGCTCTTCTTGGGTTGTCGTAGCAGGTTCTAGACCAGGTCCTCAAGGGCCCACTGGTGCAACTGGTGCAACTGGAACGTCAGCAACAGTTTCTGTAGGTACAGTAAATACCACTTTAGCTGGAACAAATGCAACCATAACAAATTCTGGTACAGCATCTGCAGCAATTTTTAACTTTAATATTCCTAGAGGTGCAACTGGACAACAGGGAAACCAGGGAACACAAGGCGTTGAAGGAACAAGAGGAAGTAAAATTTTTACTGGAGTTAATGCTCCAACTTCTTTAAGCCCAGCACCATCTGGACTTTTAGGAAATGATCAATATTTAGCAACATCAACTGGAGCTTGGTACATTTATGATGCATCAGGTTCTGGAGCTTGGTCCCTACAAGGTAACATAAAGGGCCCGCAAGGTTTGAAGGGTGATACAGGTCTCACTGGCCCAACTGGTCCTTCAGGTAACGTAGTAGCTAATGAAATTTATGCAAAGACAGATGCTTTGCAAGTTGACGCACTACTTAATCTTGGAATATACTATCCAAAGTATACTTCAACATTAACGCAATCACAGTTAAACAGTAGATTCGCTGCAAGCAGTTTCTTATTTTAGGAGAATAAAACATGGCAAGAAGACAAATTGAAGAGACATACTATACATTTAATCCAACCACAAATACGATTACTGTTCCTAGAGTCATTAAGGCAGAACGCCTTATGCTTATCACAAACGTCACAAAAAACATTGTCATCTACAATTTCTCCGATCCAAACACAGGCTACGTATCTGTAACCCAAGATAACACAAGTCCGAATAGACCAGGAACTACTATTGTTCTTGAATATAATTGCTCTTCTATGCTTAGCACAGACAAGCTTGCAATTGTTTATGACGAAATGGCAGAAACAATAACCTTTGAGCCAGCTCTTTTAGATGCAGTTCAAAAACTTCGTGTAGCCCCCCCCCAGTCTTTGATGGATACAGATTTTGAGTACGGCGTACAGCCTTCAAAATGGGAAGCTTTAGTTACATGCAGCAATTACCCAACATTTTTCTCAAGAACAACAGGAGGAAACTCATATGACATTATTTCGATTGCTGGAAATGGAGCTTCTCCAAGATCTACAGTTACAGTAACAACTGCATCAAACCACGGACTTGCCAATGGAGATGTAGTCTCTGTACAGGAAACGTCTTCTGGTGCAACTGCAGATGGAACATATCCAGTTACAATTATTGATTCAACATCATTTTCATATCAAGCTAAAGGTATAGTTTCAGCTCAATCAATTAAAGACGGAAATATGACTGGTGTTTATGGCGGAGGAATATATGACAATGCACACATTGTTGGCGGTAATATAGGAGGATTCGGAGCTTGGTCTGCAATTTCAGATCAGGCAGCATACTCAACAATTACAGTAACTACCCCAAGACCACACGGTCTTCTTCCAGGAACCCCAATTCTTATTAATGATTTAACAAACCCAATTGGTGGAATTCAATTTATTACAAATGTTTCAACACCAAATCAGTTTAAATTTCAAGTTAATGCAGCAGCAATTGTTTCAAACCCAATTTCAACAGTTAACGTTGGATTGTTTACAAGACCAGAAGGTTACGTTGACCACAGACCATTTGATGGCGGAGTTATTTTAACAACAGCAAACAATGTTTGTGGAGTTCAAACAATTCGTCAAACACGTCGTTATTTTAGATATCAATCAGGTAAATCAATCCAGTTCTCAACTGGAGCAAAATTGACACCAACATATGACTTAGATACAATTTTTTGCGACAGCAACGCTGTCGGAATTACTCGTGTCACAGTAACAACTCGTCAAGATCACGGTTTACAGCCTGGTGCAACAATTAGAGTAGAAAATGCAACAGTAACTGGAACATATAATCCATGGAATGCAGATTACAAAGTTACAGAAATTTTAGGAACAAACTCATTTAAGTACGAAATGCTTCTTAACCAAGTTCTTCCTTCAACAGACCAATTCCCTGGCGGAACAGATGTTAAAATTACAGTTGTTAAGTGGAAGGGTGCAGCTACACGTTGCGGACTTTTTGATGACCAGAACGGATTCTATTTTGAATATGACGGCGCAGAGTTCCATTGCGTACGCAGATACACAAAAAAAGAACTCTTTGGAAGAGTTAACCTTACACAGTTCTCAAACTATGTTCAGGGAACAAATACAAGATTTAGAAAACAGCTTACAGTTGGAGACCAAATAACCATTAGAGGCGCACACTATAAGGTTATACAGATCAATAACGACACAGAAATGTATATATCTCCATCGTATAAAGCTGCCACAGTAGGTTCTGCAAGATATCTTAAGATGGAATCAATTAAGGTTCCACAATCACAATGGAATATTGATAAGATGGATGGAACAGGTCCTTCAGGATATGTTATTAATCCAGCTCGCATGCAGATGGTTTACATTGACTATACATGGTATGGAGCAGGATTTATTAGATTTGGATTTAGAGCAGCAGATGGAAATATTTACTACTGCCATAAGATGCCTAATAACAATACTAATACAGAGGCATACATGCGTTCTGGAAACCTTCCAGCACGTTATGAGGCAGTAAATGAGCCAACAAAATTTGCTCGTCTTGTTGCAGGCGGAACAGCAATTAGTGGAGCCAACTTAATGTCAACAGAAATTGCAATGTATGTAGATAATGTTGATTTTTGGCCAGCTTCTGGATACCTTATGATTAAAGATGATTTAAATTCAGAAATCGTTTCATATTCTTCAATTGGCGCATACAATGCAGTTGCACGAGGCTTCCTTGTAAATATTGCAAGACGTCAACCAATGGCTATTAATTATTCTGGATCAATGGTATATCTTACTGGAACACAAGCAAATGTTATCTTTTCGCCAGACCAAACAATTCCTGGTGGATCAGGAGTGACACAAGTTTCAGTTCAGCCTATTTCACAAGAATGTGCTCCAGTTATTTCACACTGGGGATCATCAGTTATTATGGACGGAAGATTTGATGATGATAAGGCATACATCTTTACCGCTGGTATGCAGAGATTTATTCAGATTACTGGCTCTGGTACATTCACAGCTAAAATTGCTTCACGTTCAGCAACAGGTGGACTAGTAACTCTTACAACAGCTACAACACATAATATTCAGCCAGGATACGATGTTTCTATTTCTGGTGTAAATACAGTTGCTTCAATTACAGCAGCAAGCATTACAAATTTAAGTACTGCAAATATTACAACGGCTGGAGCACACAACCTTTTGGTTGGACAAACAGTTCAGATTGCAAACGTAATTTCTGCATCTAATACTATATTTAATGGTACCCGTGTAATTCTTACTACCCCTACATCAAATACATTTACTTTTGCTAGAGTATATCCTCAAAATCAAAGCTTTACTGGATTGTCTGGAACAGCAACAGAGTCTTCAACATTTAATGGAACATTTGCCGTTACAAATGTTGCAGCTAACACCATTATGTATAACATTTCAAACAGCACAACTTTTGCACAAACAGTAGTTGCTTCTGCAACAGCCTCACAGTCCTTCGGTTCATCTTCAACACCTCGTCCACTGGTATCAATTAGAATTGCTCCATCTGTCGACAATGGTCTTGGACGAAATTATGGAATTCGTGAAATTGTTAACCATATGCAGCTGAACCTTTCGTCAATTGGTATTTTGTCTTCAGGTCAGTTCCTGATTCAAGGCTTTTTGAATCCAGCCTCAATGGTTGGAGTTTCAATACCAAACGATTGGGAAACAACAAGAATTCCAGGAGGCTCCCTCGCACAGGTAATTTACCATGAAGGCTCAGGAGTTCCAGGAACTACAATTGCAAACCCTACAAATACAGTCACGGGCGGAGACCAGGTGTTTGCCTTCTATACAGAAAACTCTGGTGGAGATAACCTTTCTGTAACTTCATTTGACCTTTCAAAGGTAAGAGATCTTGGAACATCTATTCTTTCTGGAAATGGTAATCAAACCGCTCCAGGATATCCAAATGGTCCAGATATTCTTACAATCGTAGCAACAAACCTTGGTGCTACAACAGGTAATATTACTTGCCGCTTGTCTTGGACAGAGGCCCAGGCTTAAAAAAGGAGGGCGTGAATGCCTAATTACTCTACATTATCTGACCAGATAAATGTATTTAAAACAAAGGTAGACGCTTTGTATGCAACTGGCACTCTAGATGCAAACTCGCTCCTTCTTTTGGCAGAAGCTCTTCAAACACTTTCTAGCGCCCTTGGGGTAGAAGACATTGTTGGTGCAACAGCAGCCGCTGTAACAAATTTAAATACTGCAAGAGATGCAGCAATTCTTGTTATAAATGGAACAGCAAATGGAACAGCGGTAACAAATTTACAGTCTTCTTATGATACCCTAAATACAGCTTATAATAATTTGACACCAAGAGTGACATCGCTTGAGTCTTCAATTAACTCACAGCAATCAGCAATTGCTACAGCATCAGCTTTAGCTGGTCTTGGAGGCTGGAACGCTTGGACACTTCACACATCTGGAGCAAAAACATTAGCAGTAAGTGATAGAGTCATGGTAATTCCAGCAGCAAATATGACAATTACTCTTCCACTAACTCCAAGCATTGGCAATTCAGTAAGAATTGTAGATGCAGCAGGAACTGCCGCAACAACAAACTTTACCATTGCAAGAAATGGTGAAAGAATTATGGGAGCTCTTGAAAATATGACAGTTAATACAAACTCTGCTAGACTACATTTAGTTTATGCTGATGCAACAAGAGGATGGAGGTTAGTATAATGGCACTTTACAGCGATGTTATTAATGAATCAATGAGCTTTGCAAATATTGTTACAACAGGGGCAACTATTTCTGGTTACAAGACAGGAAGAACAGACCTTGGTTCTGTCTCTGGAACGGTTGCATTAAATTTAGCAGTATCAAATGATTTTACTGCAACTCTAACTGGAAACACAACATTTAATATTACAAATACTCCGTCCACTGGAGTTGTAGGATTCTCTTTGCAGCTAAACGGCGGAGGATCTTATACAGTAACATTTACAAACGCTAAATATCCAGCTGCAACAGCGCCAGCTTTAACTTCAGGTGGAATCGATGTTATAACATTTATTACTTACGATAACGGAACCAACTGGCGTGGAACTCTAGCAATGAAGGACTCACGATGATGTACGCACAGGTTATAGAAGAAGAAATTGTTCAGGTAGTTGGAGAGCAATCTTTAAGAGAGCTTTATCCATCAACACATTTTCCTTCACCAATTTTGCAGTCTCATCTAGAAGGATTTGACAACTGGTATGTTGTGCAAGATGACCAAACAATTCCAGAGTACGACAAGGCAACAAAAAAGATTTTGTTTACTCGTGAATGGAATGCTGGTGCAGTGTCAGGATCTTATAAAGTTTTAAATCTTACAAATGCTGAAAAAGCGGAAGTAGAAGATGCTGCATGGAATACTGCTAGATATAATAGAGACAATATGCTCAGGGCTACAGATTATTTAATGCTCACAGACGTCTACTCCAAGTTTGAACTTGCGGATAAAGAAAAGATTTCAAATTTCAGACAAGCTCTTAGAGACATTACTGATCAGCCAAATGCATTTAATATTGAATATCCAACACTAGACATTCCTTCAATTAAATTACCAGACCTGTTGAGGTCTTAAATGCCATTTCCACCAAATAGATTCTTATCTGGTCCCACATCAAAGACATTTTTAACTAGAGAAATTATTACAACTGGTTATCTTCTTTCTGGATACAAGGATGCAATTCCTTGGAGAAACGTAAATAGAATGCAGCATTCTACAGACACATCAACAAACCTTGGAGACCTTCTTCCCGCAGGCGGAGCTTATTCTGGCGGAATGTGCGGATCAACATTTTCTTATATTACTAGAGCAAGTGGAGCATGGCTTCCAAACTCATCTGCTGTTTGTAAAATTAATATGGTTTCAGAAGTTGGATCTACTGCAAACTCTATGCCTTATTCTACAGCACAGAATGGACAAGCTTGTCAGCAAGAAAAAACAAGAGCATGGATGGTTGCTAATGGAGCATCTGCTACTTTAATGAGATTTGATTTTGCCTCAGAGTCTTGGCTTTCATCAGTAGGCCTTTCTCATGTTGGATGGCAAGGTGGAGGAAACTCTTCTTTCTTTACAGAAACAAAAGGTTGGATTTACGAAGATGCTAACTCTAGCTCAATGCGTATGACATTTGCAACAGAGACACAATCTGCAGCAACACCAGCTGGAGCTCACGATCAGCAACATGGACAGTCTTCAAAGCTTACACATGTTTATGCAGGTGGAGATGGTTCATATAATGGCGGCTACGTTTTACGTAGATGGAATGTTACAACAGAAACAAACACTGGCAATATTACAAAGCCATGTAATAACAGTGGAGAAGAAAATTATGACATGGGCCAAGCTCATGGATACATGATGGGTTGCTACGACGGAGCACAAAACAATAGAGCCTACAGACTAAACTATACTACAGACACAGGCTTTGAAGGCGGCGCAGCAATGCAGCCTAAAGGCGTGGCTGGAAGAAGTTCTGGTATTGCAGGCTGGAGAGCATAGATAGGAAAAACAAATGCGTTATATAACCGATATCAATTCGGATGTAAGTAATTATACACCAGAACAAAAAGAAATATTAAAATACTCAGTTAATAGAAACTGGGGAACACCCGTATTTAAAATGGACAATTTTATTGGGAATGCTCAGTACTCTTCATTTGGAAAGCTTAGACAATTCATGCTTGAGTTAAAAACAAGAGAAGAGATGGTTTCTCAAATGGAGCATGCAATAGAAAAAACTAAACTTGAAATTGAATTAATTGAAGAGTATAAAGCTCAGACTTCATCTGTGGCACAAAATAAATTGCATGATTTAGAAATTAAAGAAAAGTATAGAGCCTTAGACAATGCCAAAAATCTTTTGACTATGACATACGAAGAGCGTGATAAATTTATGCTTTTAATTACAAGGTTTAATGAGTCCCCAGAAGGCGTACTTCCAGATGGAAGAAGAATAATTGATATTATGGGAGATCATGAGGAAGAAGAACGTCTAGAAGCAGAGCTTTGGGTTAACCGTTTAGGACAACAAGCAGCAAATGATCTTTTGTTTTATGGTCACGTAGGAACTGGAAATATGGAAGCCATAGGACAGTTAGCCCCAGAAGATCAAATTAAAGCAATTGAGTGTGCTGTGGAAAAAACTATTACTACAAGCCAAAGACTTGAAATTGCACATAAAAGCGTTTCAGAAAGATTAGCTTTAGAAACTGTAGAGTCTTTTCAGAATTCAGAATGGCAAGAAATAGAGTGATCTATATAATTTATGATATTGAAAGTATAGGGGATCATCAAAGATATATAGAAAATGTAGGCGGATACCTAGGGCTAAACTTTGGTAGATTTGATGAATCATTACTTCCGTATATAAAAATGATTGATTGTTTAGTTATTCCAGAAAAAGTAGCAATGGCATATAAGTTTGCTGGCAAAGTGAAGAGAAGTGTAAATGTAAGGCCAGATACTTTGCCCTATGAGCAGCTTGGCCCAGATGTGCTTGAGCCGTATAAAGATAAGTTTAGGTATCATTTTACAAAAGAAGATGAGACCAATGCTGTTTTTTGTTCCCAAGCAGCAATGCATTATTTGTTGAGCAAATATTATTATAATAAAATATCTATTTCTTTGGCAACTCCTAAAATATTTAGGGATGAAAATTGGACATCTGAGCACGTATTGATTGAAAAAAAGAAAGCAATTATGTCAGAGATAGACTCTTGCCAAACCATAGAAGATACTGTAGACTTATTACATAACCGATTTGGCATACAAAAGAATGAAACTGCTGGAGACTTCAAAATAGATTTGTAGGTAAAATGTTTAGCGTACCGCTTAACCCTAAATTAAAAGAAAAAGATCTTCAAGAATTTATTGCTTTTTTAAAAGAGCATAAGGACTTTATTTACGACTTTTATTTTACATGTAGAGTTGCTCCATTTTTACAAGATGCTATGGGGGATGTATTTGCAGGCGGAGAAGAAGATCATGATTATTTAATTAATTTAGCATTACACATTCAGTCAGAAACTGGTATCACAGCTTCTGCAGTATTTAACAACACAGAGATTAGACCTTCCCAGCAAAATCTAGATACCTTTATAGAATCTTTTAGACCAGTTTATGAATCTGGAATTAGGTCTGCAACAATACCACATACTCATTGGATGGCTACAGGACAAATTAAAAAAGCTTTCCCAGACCTTTTTGTTAAAAACACAATACTTAGAAATGTTTCAGAGCCAAGAGATATTGAGAGCCTTGCCAAAGCAGGTTTTGATTATATCAACCTAGACCGTGATTTAATGAGAGACCACGAAAAGCTAAAAAGGTTTAAGAAAGCCAAGCAACAGTTTGGCGTCAAGCTGTCTTTGTTGGCCAACGAGGGCTGCCTTGGCGGGTGCATAATGATGGATGAGCATTATCAATTTAACAATACTAGAACAGATGGCCCACAATATTTTAACGATCCTATAAGCAGAGTCTCGTGCCCAAAGTGGGACCATGAAGATTTTGCAGTGTCTTTAAAAACAGCCAATTTTCCTCCATGGAGAGCAGACTGGCAGGAGTTCATTGATGATCTTGGGATTGATGTTATTAAGATGCACGGGCGGGAATCCCACGTTCGCTTAAAAGAGACTATGGGTATTATAAAAAGATATGCAAATGGCGAAGATATTTTATTTGATAGCTTTAATGATTTTATTGAAGAGACCAATTTAATTGATAAGCCTATTGCAATTTGGCGCAATAAAATTAAAAACTGTAAGTTTGATTGCTGGGATTGTGGCTATTGTGATAAAATAATGGCTGCTAAATATGGAAAACACATTAATACAAAAGTTGCTATGGTTGCAAAAGAACTGGTTGATTCTGTAAACAATCCAATTAAAATTAATATTCCAGGATTAACAGCAACTAGAGTTCAGTCACTTATAAATGCTTTAGCTAAGGGATCCTCTAGATACCTTGAGATTGGCTCTTACCAGGGCGCTACAGCAGCTGCTGCATTAAGTGGTAATAGATTAGATGCGTACTTTGTTGATATGTGGCAGGAAGCCCCACAGCCCGTAAGAGAAGACCTAGAAACTCCAAAAACAAATAGCCTAAAAGAATTTAGAGATAACATTGCTCCGTATAAAGGAGATAATAAAGTATACATATCTAATTCGGATATGTTTAAAGTTAATCTAACAAACATCTCAGACATTGATCTTTTCTTTTATGATGGACCACATGACTTTGAGTCTACAAAAAATGCCGTAAAATATTATTATCCGTCATTTGCAAATCAAGCAATTTTAATATTTGATGACGCAAATTGGACGGAAGTGGTTCAAGGAGCTCATAAAGGAATACTTGAGTCTGGGCTTAAAATATTGTATAGTAAGAAGGTCCTCAATTCATTAGAGTCTGAAACAGACTGGTGGAATGGTCTATATATAGTTGTAGTAGAAAAGGAAAATAATGGAAATCACAACTAATTTAATTACAGATAATCAGCAATACCT
>Ga0222712_10005525_pt1 | contig 12769 bp, 12 predicted proteins | sample C33_657DmetaG_FD_165043 | JGI IMG/M metagenome (GOLD analysis project Ga0222712, IMG submission 165043) | Estuarine water microbial communities from San Francisco Bay, California, United States - C33_657D | ecosystem: Environmental > Aquatic > Marine > Unclassified | place: USA: California...
CCGAGGCGATTATTGAGCCTGAGCTGAAGATTGTGGATCCGCACCACCATCTATGGGATCGTCAAGATAATCGTTATCTGTTCCATGACCTGCTCGCAGATATGAACGCGGGCCACAATGTGGTGTCGACCGTATTTGTGCAATGCCGGACGATGTTACGCGCAGATGGGCCGGCTGCGCTCGCACCGTTGGGCGAGGTTGAGTTCGTGACTGGTATTGCAGCCATGAGTGCGAGTGGGATTTATGGTGCGGCACGTGCCTGTGCGGGGATCGTGGCGGGTGCAGACTTGCAACTTGGTGAGAAGGTTGCACCTGTGTTGGAGTTAATGGCGCACAGCGCTGGTGGCCGCTTGCGGGGTGTGCGAAATCCAGTTGTTTGGCATAGCAGCCCGGGTGTTCAATCGAGCACCGCCTCACCACCGCCCAAGGGGCTCATGGCAGACACTGCATTTCGTAAAGGTGTGGTGCAGCTTGGGTTGCTCGGATTATCGCTAGATGTTTGGGCGTATCACACCCAGCTTAGTGAGATCTATGAGCTTGCTAAAGCCAATCCAAAGGTCACTGTGATTGTGGATCACTTTGGTGGGCCCGTTGGTGTTGGGCCTCATGCTGCGGATATGAGTGAGATGTTTAAACAGTGGCGCTCGGGTATCGCCTTGGTCGCGAGTTTGCCAAACACGGTGATAAAGATGGGCGGTGCAGGAATGCCAGTATTTGGGATTCGCTTTGATCAGGCGTCTACTCCACCAGCGTCTGAACAGTTAGCAATTGCCTGGCGCGCGTACTTTGAAACCTGCGTTGAGCTCTTTGGCCCAGATCGCTGCATGTTTGAAAGCAATTTTCCGGTTGATAAGGGGATGTTCAGTTATCAAGTTCTCTGGAACGGTTTTAAACGTTTGGCCAAAGATTGTTCGGCTGCAGAAAAAACTGCCTTATTTAGCGGCACAGCAGAGCGCGTCTATCGTTTGGTGTGATGGCTTACATCAAGGTGATGGCGCGATAGGTCATGTAAGCCCCCAGTATTAAGAGGCCACCAAAAAAACATTTTTTGAATGACTCTTGAGGCATGCGGTTGCGTAGCTTTTGTCCAAGAAACATTCCTGCAAACGCTGGGATCAAGGCCACTAACGAGGCGGCCGCGACAGTCATTTGAAATTGACCGGTGACAAACAGACCTACGGCTAGGGCGAATGAAGAGACCGTAAAGGATAGGCCAAGAGCTTGTATCAGGTCATCTTTGTTTAGGCCAAGCGCGGTGAAATAGGGTGCAACAGGTAAAGCTGAAATCCCCGTGGCACCCATCAACACGCCAGTAAAAAAACCCATCACAGGCGATAACCACCATTCTGACTTGGGTGAGACGGTCAGGCGCGCCGCGCTGAGTCCAAAGGCCCCGTAAATTGAGAGCACGGCCCCTAGGCCTGCCGTGACGATCTGTGTGTTGCCGCTTGTGATAAAGCCCACCCCCAGAGGCGTGCCCAAGCAGATGCCCACGAGCAGGGTGCCAAAGCGCTTGCTGAGTGCTTTGAAGTTTGGGCCCGCGATTAATTGCCAAACGTTGGTAATGAGTGACGGTAGCACCAGCATCGCTGCAGCCTCGACAGGTGCAATGACAAGGCCTAAGAGCCCAATTGCAACGGTCGGCAGCCCCATGCCCAGCACGCCTTTGACGATCCCGGCGGCTATAAAAATCGTACTCGTTAAGGCGATGACAACGAAATAGTCTGACATGAGAGCTGCTGTTCAAGAGTAAGGCCAAGGATTGAGCCGCTGGCGAATGACTTAGAATGGGGTCCGACTGCGCGCAATGATTGGACATTACCATGCGACCCGATACGTTACCACCTGCGATTCAAGGTGCCAGTGCTTGGCTTGGGCCTGAAGAGTCGACAAAACAGCACTGGCAGCACGAACTGAACGATGAAGATTTGCGAGAGCTCGAAACTGCCGCCACCAACTGTTTGCAGGTCAGTGCAGATCTCACGCAAATTCGTCGCTCAAATTTTGTGCTTCCCACACTGGGCCTGCGGCTACGCGAGATACACGATGCGCTCTTGCAGGGCTGTGGCTTTGCCTTGATCCGTTCGTTACCGGTACGCCATTGGTCGCGCGAACTCACAGCGGCTGTCTTTTTTGGTCTGGGTACCCATTTGGGTAATCCACGGCCACAAAACTCAAAAGGGCATATTCTTGGTCACGTGATTGACATGGGTTTAGAGGCAACAGACCCGAATGTTCGCATTTATCAAACCCACGAGCGGCAAACCTTTCATACAGACTCGAGCGATATCGTTGGGTTGGTCTGCTTACAACAGGCGAAGGCGGGTGGCGATTCTGCCTTGGTGTCTTCAAATACCATCTATAACCAGATGCGCGCTTTGCATCCCCAATTGGCAGCGTTGCTATTTGAGCCGATCGCAACCGATCGTCGAGGCGAGGTCGCACCAGGTCAAAAACCTTTTTTTGAAATTCCTGTTTTCAGTTGGTATCAGGGGCTGATGTCAACCATCTACCAACGCCAATACATTGACTCTGCTCAACGCTTTGACGACGCGTTGCGTTTGACTCCTTTGCATGTTGAGGCGCTTGATTGCTTTGATGCGCTGGCCAATAGCGCCGATTTGAATTTTTTGATGCGCTTAGAAGCAGGTGATATGCAGTTTGTTCACAATCACACTTTGCTGCATGATCGCACTGCATTTGAAGATTGGGGTGAGCCGACTCGCAAACGACATCTGTTGCGCTTGTGGCTGTCATCGCCGCAGGCGCGCGCGCTTGCTCCAGAATGGGCGCAGCGGTACGGTTCGGTCGAACCAGGTAATCGGGGTGGGGTGATGATGCCCGCCACAGCATGGCGGGCGCCACTGAACCCAGTCTAGAGATGGGTTCAGTGTCTGTGGGTACGCTTAATCAGCGTAGCCTGGCAGTTCACGATCTAAGACGCGCATCATGGCAGCAAAAAATAAGTCATCGCGCTCTTGGCGTGAATGACTGTCACCTGGTGCTGGATTTTGAACGGCATGTACAACTTCATCTGACAAGACTTGAATCGGTTGACCGGTGCTCATGGCGAGCACTTGTGCGCGACAGACGCGCTCGAGTTTATACAGTCGTTTGTAAGCCTCTGCCACCGTATCGCCGACGACGAGTACGCCATGATTTTTCATGAATAGTACTTTTTTGTTGCCGACTTGATGGGCGAGACGCTCGCCCTCGCTTAGGCCATCAGCTACACCAGTGTAGGTGTCGTCGTAGCCTGTAATGCCCATAAAAAACGCTGCTGTTTGGCTGGCTGGTAGCAGCCGGTTATTTTGCAACATGTTCAGAGCCAGCGCCCAGTTTTGATGGGTATGTAAGACGACGTTTGCCCCGGTGATGCGATGAACTGGTGCGTGAATGCACATGGCCGAACGCTCAACCACGCCTACGCCTTCAATCGTGTCACCGTTTTCATTAAAAATCATCATGTCACTTGCACGGGCTTCCGACCAATGCATACCAAAGGGCGAAATCAAGTACTGGTCTTTGCGACCGGGTACGATCATCGTGAAATGATTGTCAATGCCTTCGTGCAAGTCGTCGAGCACGGCAAGACGATTTGCGGCAGCAAGATGAATTTTTGCCTGTTGAACGGCGTCAGACTGTTGTTTGACATTGAGATTGTGCACGGACATGACGAGCCTCTTTGAAGATGATTTGTATCAATGAGGTTACTACCGTTGCACCGGTCTCGCAACAGATTCTTTGCCTAGGTATTTGCGGCGTCGTCTAAATATTTTGTGCGACGCACAAATTTACTCTTTGGCGCACTTGTGAGCCAATCTGACCGACTAGAAAATCGGCCAGCGGACCCATCTACTGCTATTGTGTTACTCGGGCTTAATCCCAGCTTGCTTGATCGCATCTGCCCATTTCGTAATTTCGCGTTGAACGAAGCTGTCGCAGGCTTGCGGTGTCGTGCCATCGTTCTCGAACCCCTGTTGCTCGGTCTTTGCTTTGAATTGAGGGTCTTTCAAAATACGAACCAGTTCTGCATTCAATCGGTCAATGATGGCAGGTGGCGTACCTGAGGGGGCAAACATTGCCGACCATAAGACAGAATAAAAATCTGGCAAGCCTTCTTCGGCAACTGTCGGAATGTCAGGCGTGAGTGGCGAGCGCCGATTATCACCGATCGCGAGTGCGCGCAGCTTTCCGGCGTTAATGTGTGGAACAACCGAGGCGGCTCCACCAAAACTTGTTTGAATTCGTCCGGCGAGTAAATCCGTTGTTGCAGGGCCTGAGCCTTTGTACAGGATGTTGGTCATGCGTATGCCTGCCATCCAGTTAAACAACTCCATCGGTAATTGAGTGGCCTTGGATGAGGACGAAAAATTTAAGACGTTGGGGTTAGCTTTGGCGTAGGCAATGAGTTCTTTGACAGAGTGCACCGGAAGCGAGGGATGGACCACCAAGATCATTTGCTGTGAGGCCGTTTGACTAATACAGCGAAGATCTCGCATCGTGTCAAAATTAATATTAGGGTGAATCGATGGGTTAATGCCGTGGCTACTTGAATTAAAGAGCAGCGTGTAGCCATCAGGGGTGGCTCGGGCCACGACTTCAGAGCCGATCATGCCATCGGCACCCGGGCGGTTTTCAACAATGACTGCTTGCCCTAGCGACTCGGTGAGTTTTTGCGCCAATGCTCTGCCCAGCACGTCGGTGCCACCGCCTGCGGCGTAGGGCACAATCAAACGAATGGTTCGGTTGGGATAGGTTTGTGCAAAGCTATCAGTCAATCCAACAGTACACAGCATGCACAGTGAACAGGTGAAAGCTAAGGCAAAAAAGCGTAGTCTGAGAAAGTTGTTCATGAGGTGTGTCATCAGTGTTTAAACGGGCTTAGAGCCACGAATTTGAACGCGGTGCATTAAGCGGCGTTGTCCTGGGTAGTCAGCCAGTGCCAAGTGTTGGCAACATCGGTTGTCCCAAAAGGCAATCGATCCGGGTTGCCAACGAAATCGACAGCTAAATTCAGGACGCGTTGCGTGATCATATAAATACTTCAAGAGTGGCGCACTCTCGGCAACGGTCATATTTTCAAACCGCTCGGTGTGCATCACATTGACGTACAGCGCTTTTTTTCCAGTTTCTGGATGAGTTCGAACCACTGGGTGTACCGCTGAGAGTGTTGCTTGCGCAGAGCAGTCTTGCCCGGGGGGCAGAATATCGTCGACCGACAGAGAGGCGAGAATTCGGCCATTCGAGTGCACAGCACGAAGATCCTTGAGCATCGTCTTCATGCCCGAAGACAGCGTGTCATATGCCATGTATTGATTAGCAAAGAGGGTGTCACCACCCACCGAGGGCAAGATACGAGCGGCAAGCACCGAGCCTAAGGGGGGAATCTCGAGGTGACTGGTATCGGTATGCCATTCCCAGCCAAACACGAGCGTGCCCTCGGGTTTCTTGTCAATGACCAGCAGTTCAGGAAAATTTCCTGGTACTTGACGGTGAGGCGGGAGCATGGCGAGATCGCCAAAATTGCGCGCAAAGCGGGCTAAGTCGAGATCAGAAACGTTTTGCTCGCGAAAAAAAATCACTAAGTGCTCGAGGTGTGCCTGACGCACTTCAGCTAAGGAGGCTGGGTCGAGCTCTGTTGAAAGGTCGATCCCAAAAATCTCGGCGCCTAAGGCGCCTGCGAGAGGCTGGACTTTAATTTTTTGATACATCAGCGTGTTTCCCGTGTCTCGAAATGTGCAGTGATTAGTCAGCTTTGACTTTAGTCCGTAACTCCATCAGTATTTCCTCAGGCCAGCAGTAACCCATATCCCGGCAATACAGGCGCCACTCCAGCCAAGCGCAGCGCGTTCCACATCATGGCACTTGAACTTGAGATGACGGGCTTGCCTAAGTCTTGCTCGAGTGCACCGACGATCGACACGGTTGGCATGCCGACGCCACTCAAAAAAACGGCTTGCGCCTCGGGCACGTTGACCGATTGGCCTAAGCGATACGCGCGGTTAGGTGGTTCTTCAAAAATGCTACGAACATTACGTAACCAATCAAAGTTGACGACTTCGATGCCGTAGCTTTCAAGGTTTTGTTTACCTTGCATCGTCAAATTTTCGTCGTAAGGGGTGCCTAGCGCAACTTTTTTTATACCTAATGCGTTCAGTGCAGCAATGACGCTACCAAAGGCGGTGATGAAGTGCAGGCCAAAGCGATCTTCTAAACGTTTGGTCAGGTCCGCTTCTTTCTCGCGTCCGAGGTAATAGCTCGTTGCGGTGTGCGCCAAGGCAATCACGTCAGGTTTAATCATCGATAGCATCTCGACAGACTCGTCGAGATGCTCAATCTGTGTGGCGATGCGCGCTTCGATGCCGTTCAATGTTCCGTCGGCCCCTCGCGAAATCATACGACCAAAGTGCACAGATACCCCCTTGGGGGCCATTTCAAACATTTCGGGCTCGACAGTCGGAGTTCCGGCCGGTACAAGAAACCCTAGCTTTGCGCGCCAACCAACCATGATATCAATCCTTTTATGGTCACTTATTTATTTTTTTGTTTTGCTTTTTTCGCGTGCGTGACCGCATCAAGTTCGGCGAGCAAGTCTGCTGGAGGCATCGCGTAGCTACCCATCCGTCCAACGCCGATGCCTAGTCTGCTTTGCATCGTGACCATCATTTCGGCATACAAAAATGAAGTTGCTACGCAATCGAGCACCGAGAGCCGACCAAGTGGGTTGATATTGCTTCGCCGAATGATCAAGTTCAAAACGCCTTCTGCCGGCACGATGAGGTCAGCACCGTCTGCTTTAGCTTGTTCCGCAGTCGCTAAAAAATCCGCTACAACTTGTTTAGGTTTTTTGATGGCCACATTCAAAATATCTTCGTCGACCGGATGTGCGAGAGAGTAGTAACCGGATACACGGCTTTCCAGTCCGTGGCGTTTGACCAAGGCTTTCACACGTTTGACGTTTGCGGGTGCAAGGGTGGTGAGCGCAAATTTCTCGGCCATTGAACAGGCGACCAACAGTGTGCATTCGGGCATTGAAATGACTGGAATACTTAACAGTGATCTGATCTCTGGTAAAAAGGGTTCGCTAAAACTACCAAGAATCACCGCATCAAATTTGTTTTTTTCGGCGGCACGACAAATGTCGATGACTTCAGTTTGGAGGATCAGTTTGGCGTAGCTGTATTGCAAAACCTCAGCGGGCATCCGGCCGTGATAGTTTTCTTCAGATACCCCATTGAATACAATGTGCGTACCTTCAGAACAATACTTTTTCGCATGATCTTCGAGCGCCTTGCGATAGTTGGTTAAGGTCGCGAGTTGAGTCATGGATTGATACCAAATACGCATGCCCATTATGTCTCCTGAGGGTCTTTCTGTTTTGGTTTACAAGGATTATATCGGTTGATTGTTCGCATCTATTGCCGTTAAGACTGTAAATGTCTCGTAAAATCATTTTTAGTCTATTTTGAAAATAAAAAGCGCTGGAGACAATACGTGAATAAAAGACAATTATTGTTGGGTAGTTTGGCTGCAGCATCGCTGTCTAAACTCGGTACGAGTTGGGCCCAAGCAAGCAATTATCCCAATCGTGCGATTCACTTGATTGTGCCCTCTGAGGCGGGTGGTGGCACCGACTTTACGGCGCGCACGATTGGGCTCAAACTGAGCGAGTTGCTCGGGCAGTCGCTGGTTGTGGATAATCGACCAGGTGCAGCCGGCAATATAGGCGTTGAGCAGGGTGTGCGCGCGGCACCTGACGGCTACACCCTAGTGATGCCAATTACGTCGCTACCGATGAGCCCCTGGCTCTATCCTAAGCTGCCTTACGATCCTGTCAAAGACTTGTCGCCCATCGTTCTGGCTTGTGCTGCACCGTTGATCATGGTGGTCAATCCTCAGTTGCCCGTAAATAATGTGCAAGAGTTCATCGCGTTAGCAAAGAAACAGCCGGGTCAGCTGAACTATGCCAATTCAGGCAATGGCACCACCGCCCATTTAGCGGGTGAACTCTTCAAGAAGATGGCAGATATCAAAATGGAGAGCGTGAACTATAAAGGCGGTGGCTCTTCAGTGATCGATACCGTCGCAGGTCGTGTACAAATGTTTTTTTCAACGATTCCTGCCGCCTTGCCGCATTTGAAGTCTGGCAAGTTACGAGCGCTTGCCGTGACCTCTAAGCATCGTGTGGAGATGGTTCCAGACGTGCCTACCGTTGATGAGTCAGGTCTGCCTGGGTTTGAGGTCGTTGGATGGTTTGGTATTTTTGCCCCGACCGGAACGCCAAAGACTGTCATTGTGAAGCTCAACGAAAGCATCAATGTGGTCTTGAAGATGCCTGATATTCGGGAACGTCTCGCACGACAAGGGCTGATCCCCGGGGGTGGTTCGCCTGAGGACTTGAGGGATTTGCTCAGTGCGGATCTAAGCAAATGGGGAAAACTGATCAAAGAGATTGGTATTAAAACGTCCGAGTGAGCGGTGCACTGTCTTGAAGCAACCGAGTGCTTGATGCTCGGTCTTAAAAAAAGACCGAATGACTAACGCTCGACCTTAACCGGTAAAGCAAACACAAAAGGCTACAGCAATGATGAACCCTGGAAAGCGGTTACGCGAACTGATTGCGGCACCCGACATTTTGGTGATGCCTGGTATTTTTGATGGCTATAGCGCCCGCTTGGTGCAGCGCTCTGGTTTTCATGCAGGTTTTTTGACGGGCGGTGGCATCAGTGAGTCGCGTCTTGGTCAGCTCGACATTGGCTTAATGGGGTTAGAAGAGAATCTGCAAACGTGTCGCGCGATGGTGGCTTGTTGCGATCTGCCAATGATCGCGGATGGCGACACGGGTTACGGTAACGCGGTAAACGTGCACCATACGGTACGCGCGTTTGAGCAGGCTGGTGTTGGTGGCTTAATGCTCGAAGATCAGGTGTGGCCTAAACGCTGTGGCCATATGAAAGGTAAAGACGTCATTTCAGCAGAGGAGAATGCTGAAAAAATACGTTCAGCGGCACAGGCACGACGTAACCCGGATTTTGTGATCAAGTCACGTACCGACGCATACGGCACACACGGGTTAGCTGAAGCGATTCGACGACTCAATCTGTACGCAGAGGCGGGTGCGGATCTTTTGTTTGCGGATGCGGTGTTGGCCGAGCAAGATATCGCAACTTTAGTAAAAGAGACGATCAAGCCAATTTCTGTGAATATGGGTTTTGGCATTAGAACTCGCTCTACGACGCCTTTGATTTCAGCTAAGCGGCTTGAAGATTTAGGGGTGTCTGCGGTGATTTACCCGAGGTTGCTGACCGCTGCTGCTGTCCAGGGGATGATCAATGGCATGCAAGCGCTGCAGGCCTCGCTTGGGAAAGACGAAATCGTGAATCGTCCAGATTTGGCGGTGTCGTTTGAAGAGTTAAACGAGCTGTGCGGCTACGCCGAATCGCAAGAGCTTGAGCAACGCTATTTGACGAAAGCGGCCCTCGATAAAAAATATCAACGCTAACGGTGCCCATCACAAGGTTAAGTCACCGATCACACACCAGGTGACCCAAGCAGGTGTCGGTCACTTGTCACCTGCGAGGTCGGCGTTACTTTTTACGACGCGCATCCACTCGCGCCACCAAATCGCGCTCAGCGGCATCTAGCTTGTCTAGCCCAACGAGTTTTTGCCGCTCTTGAAAAGACGTCATGCGATCAAGCATGCTCTCACTCGTGCCTTCTCTGCGTAAGACCTCTAGTCCCTGCCTGATGGCAAACGAACCCAAATACAAGGCGGCGTTGGCGTACAGGATCACGTTATAGCCCATTGCCAGTAATTCTTTTTCTGGGACGAGAGGTGTGCGGCTGCGCTCGATCATGTTGGCGACCATCGGAGTCCCCTTAAACTCTTTGCTGATGCGCTGCAATTCTTCAAGGCTGTTAGGCGCTTCAACAAACACCATATCGGCACCGATTTCACGGTAGGCATGCGCGCGCTCGATTGCTTTGTCTAGGCCCTCAGGGCCGCGTGCGTCGGTGCGGGCGATGATGACAAAGTTCGGGTCGGTGCGCGCATCAAGCGCGGCTTGCAAGCGATACAGCATTTCTTCGACGGGTGCGACTGACTTGCCCTCAAAGTGACCGCAGCGTTTTGGAAACACCTGATCTTCAATGTGTAGACCAGCCGCGCCAATGCGTTCGTAAAGCTTGATCGTGCGCTTGACGTTCGCGACGCCACCAAAGCCGGTGTCGCAATCAGCGATGACTGGCACCGAGACAGCGTCTGAAATTCTTTCAACCTGACTGGCCAATTCATTGAGCGTGATCAGCCCGATGTCAGGGCCACCTAAATACGTATTTGCGGTACCACCACCCGTGACATACACAGCCGGAAAACCAGCTTGCTCAATTAACTTTGCGGTGAAGCAATCGGTTGCGCCGGGGACAATACCTGGGCCACCAGCGGCGATAAGTTCTCGGAGTTTTGCGGTACGTGGATTCATAGCTTCTCTACGTTGAGGTGAGGCCAATCCCATCAAACTGGGGACATAGGCGAACAAAAATTATTTGGCGTACTTGAGTCGCTCGGCCGCCATGTCAGGCAAAAACCAAGCGACAAGCCCAAGGATTGGTAAAAATGAGCACAGCTGATAAACGAAACTAATCCCATAAAGATCCGCTAGCCAACCCATCAGCGCTGCGCCCACACCTCCTAGGCCAAACGCAAAGCCAAAAAACATACCCGATACAAAGCCGATCCGACCAGGCATGACTTCGTGGGCAAAGACCAAAATCGCCGGAAAAGCCGAGGCCATGAGCAGGCCGATAATGATTGTTAATACGCCAGTCCAGAAAACATCGGCATAAGGTAAGGCGAGCGTAAAGGGGAGTGTGCCTAATATCGAAATCCAGATCATGGGTCGACGGCCTAGGCGGTCTGTGAGCGCACCACCAAGCAGAGTGCCAACCGCGATGGCAGCCATGAAGACAAACAGTTGAACCTGAGCGGCTTGCACTGGCAAATCAAAGCGCTCGATGAGATAGAAGGTGAAGAACGAGGTGAGACTTGAGCTGTAGACGTTTTTTGAGAACAGCAAGAGCATCAAGATGGTGATGAGAAACAGCATGCGGCCGCGTGGCAAGTCTGACACTGGATTAGAATTTGCCGCCCCAGTTTTTTGACTTGGTTTAATGTGAGCGCCGTACCATTTTCCGATGCGCGTTAAGAAAAAGATGGCGATCAGTGCAGCGGCTGAGACCCAGGCGATGGCGCCTTGGCCATGTGGTAGCACGATAAACGCGGCGAGTAACGGGCCGACGGCTTGCCCCAGATTGCCGCCCACCTGAAAGAAGGCTTGTGCAGAGCCGAATTTTCCGCCAGAGGCCATACGCGCAACGCGTGAAGCTTCGGGATGAAAGACGGCAGACCCTGTACCAATCAGGCCCGCAGCAACCAAAATGATTGCGTAGCTTGGTGCAACCGATAGCAGCAGCAAACCGACGAGCGTTGAGCCCATGCCGATCGCTAACGAAAAAGGCTTGGGATTTTTGTCGGTGTAATAGCCGACTGTTGGTTGCAACAGTGAAGCGGTGAGCTGAAAGGCTAGAGTGATGATCCCAATTTGCGTAAAGTCGAGACTGAACTCGGCTTTGAAGAGCGGGTACAAGGCTGGGATCAGAGACTGCATCAAGTCATTTAAAAAATGACAGAAGCTGAGTGACACAAGAACTGGTATCGCGGCCGCCTGCGCCGTGGGAGGGCTTGCCGAGTTTTCTGCCTTTGCTGCTGCGGTATTCATTTTTTAGCCTTCTGATTCACTTGAGCGCTCTTATTTGTTATGGATTCTATGCAGGGGGCTGCTCTTTTTGCAACACATTCGGGCCTTCAATCGAAATGTTGTACGCTAGCGCCAAGGTTGTGCAACAAATCAGAATTTGCTGCGCCGCCGCATTTTGATGGATTCAACCACACAAGGATAGCGTGATGCATGTCACCGGAGCCTGTCATTGCGGGCAAATTCGTTATGAAGCAGAGATTGACCTCGCGGCAGTGGCGATTTGCCATTGCACCGACTGTCAAAAAATCACTGGGTCATCCTTCAGAGTGAACGTTCCCGCAAAGAAAGAGAATTTCAAGATGCTAGCGGGTGTGCCCAAGACGTATGTGAAAACGGCGGAGAGCGGCGCGAAGCGCTTACAAGCCTTTTGCGGTAATTGCGGCACATCGATTTATGCCACAACAGAGATTGATCAAAAGGTATTCGGTTTACGAGTGGGGGCCTTAGATCAACGGCAGCAACTCGTGCCGCAAAAGCAGATTTGGTGCGACTCTGCGATGCCTTGGTTAGGCAAGATCACGACTTTGCCTGGTGTGGCTAAGCAACCAACGTAATGTGGCTAGAGCAGAAGCAACAAGGAAATCAAGATGCGTCTCTGGTACCAAAGTTTTTCGAGATTTGATGCCTTCGGTCAGTATGGCTCGGCGCTTAAGCAGCAGATCAGCCATGCAGTCGATCCGGGCATAGCCATCGAGGTGCACGGTTTAACCCGTGGTGGTGGTTTTGCCGATCAATACCGTTATCCCGAATACGTTGATGTTGGCGAGGTCATCGCGAACGGACTCAAGGCGCAAAAAGAGGGTTATGACGGATTTTTATTAGGTAACATCGTTGACCCTGGAATTCGAGAATTACGAGAGTTACTGACGATTCCAGTATTGGGTTTATGCGAATCGACCTTAAGTATCGCCTGCATGATGGGTTCGCTGTACACACTGGTGACGGTTAAT
>Ga0222712_10005526_pt1 | contig 12767 bp, 9 predicted proteins | sample C33_657DmetaG_FD_165043 | JGI IMG/M metagenome (GOLD analysis project Ga0222712, IMG submission 165043) | Estuarine water microbial communities from San Francisco Bay, California, United States - C33_657D | ecosystem: Environmental > Aquatic > Marine > Unclassified | place: USA: California...
CTGAAAGGTCTGCTGCAAGTCCGTCAAGTAGTTTTGTTTTTCCTGCTTGAGCACCTTCAAGAAAGCCTTCTGAATATTCTACAATATTTGTCATCTCTTGAAAAAATTTACTTGAATCAAACTTTATTGCTATCATAGGTCACTTCCTTGGTTTTCGGAACGTTTAATAACAAGTCTGTAATACTCTACACTTCCAAATGGTCCAACTATTGGGTCAAATGTTGCTATCTCAAAAACGGTTGGTTGACCAGCACGGATGCCTGAAGTTTCTAAATAAACTACATTCCCATTTCTATCTTTAATGTTTGTAATTAAGATATTTGTAATAGAGTTTCTTTGCTCTTCGGTAGAGAAGCGAATATCGCTTTTTGCTCTACCAATTAGTGTATTGTCAAGAAGTAGCTTTGCTTCTGGTCTTAGGTCTTCTTTGTTTGCTGTTCCTGCTGTGCTAAACTGGCAAGCAATTGTTTTGTCTAGTACCCAGTTTTTTGTAACGTTACCATAAGCACCCTGTTCTACAATGGGGTAGTAAACGTCTGCCAGCATTGGATACATAAAATCCTGAGTTTCGCAAATAACCATTACAACACTCCTGGACGAGTCACTGGCTTTTTGTATTTTTCTAGGATTTTATCTACTAGAATATTGCCAGTGCCTTGGAATACCGCCTTATCAAACTGAATTCTAAATTGGTCTGTATTGTATGCCCCAATGTAACGCTTGTAGTAATCAAGTCTTCCGCAACTAATATCTTCAATAAGAAGCTCGGTTGCCCTCTTGATATCTGATGGGACGTTTATATATCCAACGTCAGCATTGATTCTGTAATCGTATTCTCTTGGAAAACCTGTGTATCCATAAATTAGTTCTGTGTAGTCTGAGTTTGATGCTGGTAGCAATACAGGGGCAGACTCACTTCTGTTAAGTTCTCCTGTATATGTTTGGGTAATTGCAGAACCATCTTTAGTTAGCTCAAATGTTTTGCTTGTTACCAAAACGTTATTTTCATACACAGCATTAATAACCTTAACGTTATCCCATACTGGAATAAAATCGCTACCGTTTCCAATTGCGTTAATGTTTTTCTTTGTATAGTAAAAGCCATCATCAACAATTGAATCAATGATGGCTCTCGCTAGTTGTTCGTCTGTTGCATATGCTGCAATTTCTGTTGCTGTAGTGCCTTTAGTATTTGGGTCTACGTATGGTCTACGAACTTCATAAACATCTTCGAAAATTAAATTTGCTGCTGCCACTGTTGCGTGAGTATTATATACCTGAACTTTATAGTCAGCGTCGTACTTTAGTGGAACAGAAATGTTTATCTTTGATGCAGATGTGGTTGTAACCTGTACGGCATCCATTACAAGAGTTGAGTCAAATAGGTCTGTTACATTTACAGTTACCGCTGTACTCGCATACCCATCAACAACCACTGGGAACTGAAACTTTTGTGTCCCTAAATTAAATGGTGTTGTTGCAGTATCTACTCTAAGAATTTCCACTAATTATCAAACGCCTCTTTAATCTCTTGTGGTGTGGCAACTCTAACGTGTGTTCTTTTTACCCAGTACTCTGCTTGAGCTGGAGTAACAAAGTTATAGCCACGCTTTATTTCTCCAACGTTTTCCCAAAATACATTTTTAGTTGAATACAATGCCACAGTTTCTTTCTTTGGTTCTTCTACAATCTTTTTTACTGGGTCTTTACGATTTGCTCCAGGCGAGCCGATTGCTCCGTCAACTACTGCGATTGATGGTGCTGGCTTACCCTTCTTTTTTGTTGGTGATGCAATAACACCATTTTCGTTTGTTTCGATACCAGCCTTTGTGGTGGCTGAAGTTACTTCTAGGTTAACCTGAACATCGTCTGCAACGACTTCTGTTGCTTCGACTGTTGGCTCTAATGTAGGTTCGATTGATTGTTCTGACATAATTTCCTCCAATTTATATTATAGCAGATAAAAAATAGAAAGGGGCAGAAGCAAAAGCCCCTGCCCCCTCTAAGTGGGTTAACTCAAGATTATAGGCTTGAGTCGATTGCGTCGCTGTCAACGTATGCGATAGCGTCCTGCTCTTCCCACTGAATACCAAAGCGTACGAATACGGTGTATTCAATGGTGTCCTTCTTAGCTACGTATTCACGGTTTACAGTGATGTCTCTCTGGAAACCCCAAATGCGGTTGCTTGGGAAGGTTAGGTCAACAAAGCCCTCTGGGTAGTAAGGAACTTCCATTACTGGAATACCTAGTACACGAGTAGCACGAGCCTCACCAAATACCTGGTCAGTACCTGCTAGGTAAGCGTTACGGTACTGCTCAGTCCAAATGTTGCCTGTCAGTGTTCCGTGGTTTCTTACGATGCCCTGGAATGCTGTAGTTCCTGCGTAGAACTTCAGACCGTTCTTTAGAGCACGGTACTTACGTGGTAGACGGTCTACAACTTGCTGTAGAACCTCTGGTGTGAATGCGTTGTTGCTGATAGTAGCAACGTATTCGTGTGCATATCCATCGGTCTTGGTACGGCTTACGAAACCTTCCATAATGTTAAGGAAGTTGTTCACCCCTGTACCAGTTCCGTTGATTGCCAAGTCCTCAATGTCATTCGCAAATGCGTTTGTCATTAGACGGACTAGGTGGTCTTCAAGAGCTGCACCTTCAACGTTGTCTTCTAGAGCTTCTGCTGAAACTTCCCAGTCAAGACGAATCTTCTTTGTGGTAAGTTCGACCTTTGAGAAGGTTGCACCAGCGTTGGTGTATGTTGCATCACCCTGGTTGGCTGCACGAATAACACGCTCTCCAACGTTAACTTTTTCAAGTTCCATTGTGTTAGCTCGCATTGTTACACGACGACCATCCTTGGCTAGTACTGTACCATCCCAAACGTAGTCAATAAACCTACGAGCCTGTTCAGGACGTAGGATACCGCTTGCTGCGGAACCACTAGGGGTTACAGCGTTAGGACCAGTTAGCACACCATATTCGGCGGTTGGGATGTTTCCAAGAGTTGAAGCTCCTGGGTTAGTAACGCCACCAATGCCACCTGAAGCGAAAGCACCTTCCGAGTTTGTCTCGTTAGCACCTGCTCCTGGATAGTTTTTAATAATTTCTTCCGACATAATTGTCACCTCCTAGTGATTTTTATTTGAATAAATCGGTTGTTTTGAGGAAACGACCGTCCCATAGGGATTTTTGAACCTGTTCTGGTTCAAACTGTACGACATCACCGATGTCGCCAGACTTGCGGAAAGCGGTGTCGGCTTCAACAGCGTCTACTCTCTTTCCAAATTCGTTAAATACATCCTTTGATTCCTTTACCTCAGTTTTTACGGAATCAATTGATTTGTTGAGTTCATCAACCTGAGCCTGTAGGCTCTTTACGATTGATGCAAGGTCGCTAAAGGCTGATGTTAGAGTATCCTTGATTTCTGTAACTGCATTAACAACTAGTGTCTTTTCAGTTTCATCGTCTGCTGGAGATACCTCTTCAGCTTCTTCTGCAGGAGCTTCTTCTGCTACCTCTTCGACTACTGGAGCCTCTTCGGTAACCTCTTCTGCCACTGCTTCTTCAACTACGGCATCTGCCTCTGGAGCAACCTCTGCTGTCTCAACTGTGGTTTCTTCAACCACTTCATTTGTTGCGTCAGTCATAGGACTTACCTCCTTTGTTATCTTAGATGTTTTAATGCCTTTAGCACTATCAACTAAGAACTTTAACATTTCTGTTTTTTCATTATCTGATTTTTCAACAAAACCAATATTCTGCATAGGAAGACCAGTTGTTGGGCTAACCTCTGTTTCGTTTTCCGAAAGAAGGACTAGTCCTGATTCAGAATCCCAGAATACATTTTCAATAATTGTGTCTACGCCTTTGATAACGTCAACACCGTCTACTTTTTCAACAGAAATAATATTTGCAAATTGGTTGGCTGGGGTGTCTACTAGAGAAAGCTCAACTAGGTCGTAATCTTTAATAATACGAACCTTTGAGTCCATCTTTTCATCGTAGCCATCGTCCCACTTATTCATCTTGCCACCAATTGAGAAACCTGATAGTGTTCCATCCAAAACTTTTTCCCAAGTGTCTTGAGCACCTTTTGAGATATAGGTTGAAACATAAATGCCAGAGTACATCTTTTTTGTCTCTGGGTCGAAGTACTTGTCTTCTTTAAAGGAAACCATCTTGCCTACAGCAATTGGCTGGTGCATTTCACGGATGTTTCCACGGAATTTTTTAAATGCGTTTAGTGACGCTTCTGGGGTAACGATGTCATTCTGCTTGTCTAGGTTATCAAGTGTAGCAAATCCAGAAACGATTCTTCGTTCCTTATCTACTTTAGAGAATGGCATCGACAGGCGAACATTGTCGCCATCGGTGTTCCAATGAGCTTTTTGAATAGTCATATTACCTTAATTATATACCCTTTTTATAAGTATTGTTACTATATTGTAACATACTTTTTATTCGGCTGCTCTACCCTCACCCTGAGCATTTCGTCCAGTAGTGGTGGTTGTGCTATCCGATGCATTATTTGCTCTTTCCGTATCACGCTGTCTGTTGTCTGCAAGATTTGCTCTTGCATCTGTAGCCTGTCTAGGTGTCATTTGAAATGCCTCGTCTCCATCTGGTCTTTGTGGTAACCCAAGAACTTCACGAGCTTCGTTAGGAACCATGATTTGAGTCTTAACATAGCGTTCAAGAATTTGAGACTGAGCAATTTCATCTGTAAGAGTAAGTTCGTTAAACTTAAGTTCAAGAATGTCTGTCTTCTCTTTTACAATTCTGTTAATTAGTTTTTCAAGATTACGCTGGGCTGGTCTTGCTACCTGCTCCTTAAAGGTGCGGTCTTGTGCTAAGGCAGCTGCAATAGATGCTGCGTCACCGCCACCAATCTTGGAGAGTGGAACTTGGTGAGCAACCAAGATATCATCACGGTTACGGACTCTGTATTCATTGAAAGATGCCTCCTGTACTCCATTTTCAATTGGTTCCATTTTAAACTCAACCTTGTTTGTGTCTGAGTCTCCTGGAAGTGGAATGTAAAGTGTGCGGTGTGACTGACCCTTAAGGCTAGTCTGCAAGAATCTAAACATCTTGTCTTCTGCATCAGAGGATAGCTTTGCACCCTTTAGAGTTACAACGTAACGAGGAACGGCTTTGTTTCCAAAGTAGTCGATGTTGTACTGTGATGCAAGTTGGTCGCCTTGCAACGCTGTGATGGCAGAGATGATGTCTGGAACACCATAGTAAGTGTTTAGTGGCGAGTATTCTTTAAAGTGAATAATCTCATTTGGTCTTGGGTCAGATGTGATTGGATTTGGATTCTTTGCACCAAAGTTTCTAAAGTAAACAACCTTTTCACCGATAATCTGAACGTATCCATCCTTGAGTCTACGAACACGCATTGTTGTGGTTGGGATGTGACCAATATAGCCAATCTCTCCAGTAACAGTTCTGCCAACTTCTAGATATCCGTTTCCTGTTGCCTGTGCGTCTGTAAAAACCTTCATCATTGTGTGTGTAAATGAGTCTTCGTCATTTAGAGTTTCTAGCCATTCTTTTAGTTCTACCTTGGCACGTTCAATACGACTTCTTGCTCGTTTAACAGCAGCCTCGTCGTCCATCATTTCTAAGCGCATAGATGTTCTGTCTGTTGCATAAAAATCGTAACCAAGACCAACAATGTTTTCTACTTTAGCGTCAATAGCAGCGTGGTTAGCAAACGATGTGTCATAGTAATTTGCAAGTTCGTATAGGTTCCATGGTGGAGTGATTACGTCAAAGAGACCATAGCCATTTTTAAATACCTTGCCAGGATTTAGTTCTTTAGACTTTGCACCATTGATACCAGCACTAACAGCCATAGCACTGTCAAGATAGGCATCGCTCATGTCTGCCTTGTTGATTGTTCTGGTAGAACGTCTCTTAAAATTAATATCAAGACCGTTGAGACCTTTTAGGTCGTCCCACGATTTAACAAATGGGTCTTGCTTTTTAAATAGGTCTTCTTCTGCGTCAAATTCTGGCAGTGAGGCTCCAATAATGTATTCGTTCATTACTCTTCATCTCCGTAAAGTGCGATAGTTTGCTTTGCTGCATGAACTGCACCAAGGTCATTTAGGTTTGGAATAAGTCCTTGCTTCATGCGGTCTAGCTGTTCGCTGTGTTCCTCGTCAGAGATTCTTCCCAAACCAGGATAAAATACTGGGTGACCATTTGGCTCACCGTAATAAGTTGCTGCATCTTTTAGTTTTGCAATCTGTGTTTCATCATTTTTCTTTGATGGAATGTTTAAAATGTTACCTTCGCCATCGGTAAAAGGTTTTCCGTTTTCACGAATCCATACATAAAGCCCCCAGTCATAGTGTTTTTCAATGACTTGAATACGTGCCTTACCCAGGGCTTGCTCAATTGGGTCTAAGTTTTCTTGTTTCATAACCACTAGTATACCACATTATGCTGGAGTAATGGTATAAGTTAACGGTCTGTAGTTCAAGTATGCACGGTAACCATCTGCTGAGAATTCTATTTGTGCCGTATTGTTAGAATCTGGAATAATTTTGTGTGTTCCTGAGTAAATTTCAAAGATGTCTTGTGGGCTAATTCCATAAATCTGTGGTGGACCTTCTGTTAGCAATACATTGTACCAAAGATTCGGAGTTGCAGTATACCAATCATCCCAAATGTCTGCAGAGACTTCGTTCCATGTTCGAACTGTAACAGATTGACTTGATTCTTCTTGCGAAACCTGGAAGAACGAAATAGAGTTAATCAAAATTTTATCTACAATCTTAATCTTTTTATCATCTGCTGAATTAAAGTCAAGGATGCTTGTGAAAGAAACTCCTATGCTGTTCCATTGGTCAATGTTTATTTCGGACTGTGCCGTTGGCTTACCGTTTACAAAAATAGTTGCCCCATAGTATGCACTGGCACTTTTCTCCATGTAAATCTTTCCTCTAGTACCAGATGTGTTTGTAGCAATTACATAGAATGATATTGTTCCAATAATTTTATCGGTAATATTAAAAATTTCTGTTTCTGTAGATGGAAAGGCTGCTCCTGGATACTTCATAATCATATTCATTGAACTAATTTTGTAGTATGAGTCTTTTGTTTTATTTAGCTTTACATAGATACCCCTTGTTCCATCCAAAGTAGCACCAGATAGCCTTACTCCAGAATCGTCCGACAGATACAAGTATGGAGACTTTCCTTTATAAATGGTAACTGGGTTTTGTGCTCTATAGTCAAAGCTTGCTCCGTCAATTGTGTATGGGTATAGGCTGGTTCCAAACTTTGAGTCTATTGGATTTTCTGCTGCATTGAGTGCTTTTGATGCTAACTGCATTTCTCTAATAAATAATGGATTTGAGAAAATTCCATCTACCTGAAACTCTAGGTGAATGTCTAATGCAAGTGTTTGTGTGTCTACACCAGACGGAGGATAGATAACATCTCCAGTTACTACTTCATACATTTCTGTTGCCCAGTCTACAGAATCCGCAATAACTGCGTTATTACTTGACACCGCAACTTTTGTTGCTGGTACTGAATTTGCTCCAGACGACATTGTTTGAAAACTTAAATATGAACGAAGCATTTCTGAAGATGGGTCAGTTGATTTTGGGTAGTCAATATTAAACTGAATATAATCAATATCGTATTCAAGCTCTGCTGATTCATTTGTAATATATTTTGATAGAGTTGACAGTGGAATATAGTCTTGCCAATATCCATCAACTGCGATGTCTACTACTAGCTGTTCTGCAATAATTTTAGCAATCAGCGTATACGATGCGTAATGGTCTAGCAAAGCAGTGACAGTTGCTCCTGTATCAACATTTTCAATTACTCCAGAATCGGTATCAAAATATGTGTCAATCTTGTCGTAATTTCTTTGACTAGAAAATCCTACAGAGTAAATGTATCCGTCAAATGTGTGGGTGTACGAGATTTTACCGCTAGACGATGTGGTGTCTCCACCACCAACAAATACCCTAAGATTATTTGCATTTGACAAGAACCTTGCCAAGCCATCTACATTATTGTTAAGAATCATTTGCTTAAAGCTAAATCCACAAACAAAGTCTTCGCCTACAGAAATAGTTGGAGCCATTGTCGATGTCCAAACTGTTGCTCCGCTAGAATAGAACGTATAGACAACTTGAGAGCTTAGAAGTGCAGCCTTTAGATAGTCTCCAGATAGTTCGTCAACTACTTTAATCAGTATCTGCTCTGTTGTAGTTGACGCTGTTCTTCTAAAAACTCCATACAAAGATGCAACATTGCTAGAAATTTTATTTAATGTTTCGAATAGGAAGTGACCGTTGTGTCTAGAAAACTGAAAAAAGTTTTTTGGTCTTGTTGTAGCAGCAACATTGTCTATATAAAGACTTTCAAGTATGCTTAGGTTTGCTGTTCCAGATGAGACAAGAACTGTTGTAGTTGTTGAGTTGCTTACCGAAAAACTTGTAGAAGAAGCGTGTGTAATAACAAAAGTTCCATTATATGCGTCTGGAGAAAGACCAGATATTGTAACAGTGTCACCGACAGCAAAATCATTTTCTGCTGTATACTCAACATAAGTTGAAGATGGCGTTGACGGTGTTACTGCAGTAATTGTTGCATTGGAAGAAACATCATAAAATATTTCTGGTTTAGTGTACTGTGGTAGTGCTAGTGTCTTGTTGACTACCGCCAAGTTTTCTACAAGGGCTTCGTTCCATTTAAATGTATCTGGATAAACAGAGTTGTTTGAGTAATTTGCAAATGAATAGTCTGTAATAAAAGACTCTCCGTTATAAGCTTTGTTTAATTCTTCTGGAAACTGAACGCCCTGACCATAAATATATCTACGCTTTGCAACTTCTTGTGGAACAACGTATGGATAGATTCCAACGCAGTCAACGTCAATTCTTGTAACATCGCTGTGAGCATAGAATCCAATAAAATCTTTTGTAGCGTCTGTTTCAAAAACAAGGCTATCCTTGTCAAAGGATAGTGATATGACAATCTCTCCGTTTAGCAAAAGGCTTGCACCCTCGTTAAACACGTTTATGTTTACAAGCATTGGTCTGTTCCATTCACCGACATAGTGAAGTCCATAGTAAGAGTCAATTCTTAGCATCAAGAATGGACCTTTTACATAAAGCCCATCTGTTGAACCAATTGGTCCTAGAATTCTTTTTTCATCTGTTGCTGTTGTAGATATTCTTAGCCATGCCTCTAAAGAAAGTTTGTTTCCACTGCCGTTTGCGTGTAGAAATCCAGCCCCTGGTAAAATTAATGATGGGTCTCCCTCATCATCCTGATAAAAACATGATGTTGCATTTTGTGCTCCATACACCATTGGCATTCCAGAATTAGATGCTAGAATTTTTCCATTTTTTACAACATAGTATCCGTCATAGTCGGCATATCCATAAGAGTCTGCAGAAATTACTGTATGGTTTGTTGAGCCATCAAAATATGTTCCAATTGTAGATGTTGCTTCTACAAGAGCACTGTGCCATGTCATGGTCGAATTAAGTGTGCGTATTACAGAGCCAGTAGTTGCACCAGCATAAATACGCATTGATACAGCATTGGCAGGAGCAGTTACTGTTCCAGAAAGTCTTTTTTCAACCCCTGCTGTTAAAGTAAAAGTTGCAATTGGAAATTCACCTAGGCTAGTTCCTGCTGAGTTATAGAATGTTGCTGCAAGTCTACGCACATCATTAATACTTGATTTTACATAAAAAGAAATTGCATATATTTGACCAGCGGTAACTTGAATTCGTTGAGCATTTGTTGAACCAGTAATACCAAAAGAGTAGGCTGTTGTTGATGCAGCAGTGGTTACTGTGTCAAGAGCACCTGCGGCAGTTAGGGTTGTTGTTCCAGCTCCACCTGTTCCACGGTTAATTAGTCCCCAGATTTCTTGTGGCGAAACAGGAGTAGACGTAGATGGAATAGGATTTTTTACTAAATTGGTGCGAGTAGTTCCATCTAAATATGTTGCAATTGATGTTGAGCTTTGTGCAGTGCCTGACCAGGCGTATGTTGTTCTTGCAACTGTAGCTGGAAAAGTTGATGGATACTGTCCAGTTGTTGAACCGTTAAATTCTTCGGAGTGGTTTCCGATTGACACTCCATTAATAATAAATGTTTGTGTTCCTGTTGGAGCATTATAAGTTACTTTAATAACAATGCTTGAAGCAGCTGCTACTCTTGCTGTAATTTGTTTTGAAACGTGTAGCCATTGCCTATCAGTAATAAAAGTAGCTTCTTTTGGCAAGTCTACCTCAAAAAGATTTGCGCCATAGCCAACCTCTATTTTTGTAATTACTTGACTGTTGTCATACAAATAAAATCCAATTGAAAATGTTTCTGCTTCTTTTGAAGTAAAGGTTGCTGTGCTTGTTAACGTTACCGTGCTTGAACCACCAGAAATAGACACCTGTGCAGTGTAGTCATTTTCTAGTGGTGGATAAGGAAAGTTTGCGTTGTTAAATGAAGCTACCGTTGCTCCTGCACCAGTCTTTGTCCACGTAGTTAAGTCTTTATTAGCGTCAGAAATAAATGAAGCAAATCCTGCATCATCGTCTAGTGACCACAAAGCGATTGGATGTTCTGCAAAAACTTTTTCTGCATAAAGATTAGAAGGATTAGCCATGATACTACTATTTTAGCACATAAAGAAATGCCCTGCCGAACTAACGACAGGGCATAACTTATGAGAACTACTCTTTGTCTGGAATCTTAATTTCACAGTAGTCGGTGGTGCAATATGCCTCACCCTGTGCTTCAAGATTATCCACACCATCGTAGATTGCAGAGAAGTCAATCTTTGCAATTCTACCGATGTAGTAGTCGTATTCTTCTTCTGAGATTTCTGTATATGGCTGTTGCTCATAAACATCGTTACCCATTGGAAGGAATGATACAGCCTTTAGTTGACCCTCATACATATTAAGTACAGGAGCAACGTGCTGCTTTTCAGTTTCCTTGTCAAACGACAGGGTTACTGATACACCATTGTCAGACCAGTACTTTTGAGCAGTAGCAGCAAGTGCCATCTTCTCAAAGATAGTTACATCCTTCTCTGAACGCTTGATGCCTGAAGAGATTGGGAAGTATACTACTGAAGTATTGTCTGAGTATAGTGCTGGTTCAATCTTATACCCTGCTGCTTTAAATAGGTGAAGCATTGGGTCCGTGTTTCCAAAACGGATAGCACGTAGATAGAACTTGCCTCCTGGCATCCAGTGGACACCTGGAGTCGCTCCAGATAGAATAGACACTGAGCCAGATGGCTTGACTGTGGTTACACGAATTGATTCACGAACACATAGCCACTCTGAGTATTTTCTGTCATAGAAGCGAATTTTGTTGTAACCCTCGTCCATCCATTCACGAGTTGCTGGTAGACCATGAGCGTCAGCAAATGATGCAATACCAGTTAGTGATGTTCCGATACGACGGTTACGTTGCATAATACCGTTGGTTTGCTGCCAGTGTGTAGGAAGAAGTGTTACAGTCTTTCCATACAAGTAAGCAAACTTTAGAGTGCGTAGGAAATCTTCCTTACTCTCGTGACGGTTTAGGTGAACCTCAACTAGGGTACATAGTTCGTATGACTCTAGTGGCTGTTCTGCACATGGGTTGAATCCCATGACACGGTAGTCTTTGCCATCTGCAGGGTCTGCTAGGCGACCATAGTTGCGAGCAACATCTAGCCAGATAAAACCTGGCTCTCCATTGTCTGCAATGCGGTCAACATACTGTGTGTAGTCCATACCAACCTTGGCAGAAATAGAGTTGTTTGACATCCATGCCCAAGGAGCACGGTCTGGGAACTTCTCGTAGTTCTTTAGGTTGATAAATTCTTCATCTTCTGCACCACCCAAAGCGAGGGTAGCAGAACGACGAACGTTACCTGCGACAACACAGGTTCCAATGAGGTTAACAATGTCAACGATTGCACGAGAGTCTAGTTTTTCTCCTGCACGTCCACCGATAACTTCACGAAGTTGATTGTGTACCTTAATTAGTGGAGCTGGTCCAGAGGCTGTTCCGCCAAAGCCCTTAATTGGAGCACCTTCAGGACGAATTAGCGAATAGTCAAACTCCTGAATAGCCTGATTTGGTCTCAAGAATGAGTTTAGAAGTAGTCTTAGTGACTCTACCCATCCTTCACGAGTATCTGGAATCTCGTAAGTTACTGCTGGTTCTACTGGTGTGTAGATTGGAAAGTTCTTTTCTGCACCAAGTGTGTCAAAGCCTACACCAATACCCAGCATCAGGGCATCCATTACCCAAGCAAATAGTGCTCCTGGGTCATTCTTGTCTAGGTCTTTTGTTGATACCATTGCACAGTTCTGCAGGGCAGCTGAGTTACGCTTTTCCATTGTTAGTGGTGTACCAAATGTCCACATACCACGACCTGGTGGTGTCCACTTAAGGGTAAACATTCTGTCAAATGCTTCTTGTGCTGACTTCTGTGCCTTATAGTCATTCCATGGGAGACGGTTCTCCTTTGCATGGTTTTTCTGGACAGAGTACATACCTTCGATAACTCTGCGTACTACTTCGTACCAGCGTTCTTTGGTTCCGTCTTCTTTGACTCGTGAGTAGGTTCTGACAAAGGTGATTTCGCCTAGCGAGTTTCCACCTGCATCCACGAATCCAAAGGGTGATTCCGCTGTTTTGTACTTTTCGACAAAATCATTCGGTAGGGTAAATGAGAAAAATTCCGACATAGTGTTTCCACCTTTCCATAACTGT
>Ga0222712_10005527_pt1 | contig 12767 bp, 12 predicted proteins | sample C33_657DmetaG_FD_165043 | JGI IMG/M metagenome (GOLD analysis project Ga0222712, IMG submission 165043) | Estuarine water microbial communities from San Francisco Bay, California, United States - C33_657D | ecosystem: Environmental > Aquatic > Marine > Unclassified | place: USA: California...
GCGTGGTGGCTCTGTAAGAGAGGTAATCAAGCTAGTTTGTGATGCAGCAGGAAAGAGTGATGTGGTTGTAGATGAGAGAGAGCGCCGTGCGGGAGATCCGGCCTTTTTATGTGCGGATGTAAGTCTAATTAAGAATGCGCTTGGGTTTAGTTCGAAGTATTCACTAGAAGCGAGCACGGAGAGTCTTTCCGGTTAGGACTCGACCAATTGACATGTGATATCGATGCGGTTCATGACGATTGCTTCCTTGGCCATTCTAGAATCGAGTACAACAATTGCTTGGTCGAAAATATTTATACCAATTAATAAATTAAGAAACTTGAACAAATATGCAACAGGTACTCGTATCTCAATACCCAACTCAAACAAATTTCATTCATAAAGTATCAGAGAAAGAAGACCGAATTTCCAAAAATGTGCATGTATCCCCTGTAACATACACAGATGGGCATTGGCAGGAGAGTAATAAGTAGCAGATATCTTGTTAATCAAACGAATCCAACCATTAAATCGGAGATTAAATAATGACTCCCGAAGATGATACTCCCAAGACACTTTTTATTTTCAACAAGTTTTATCAGGGTAATCCATCTCTTGGGCCAACATCTTCTTGGGAAATGATTTGGCTTTCATTCCTGCAACGAACGAGTGAACATAACTTGCTAATTCATAATCCTGATTTCTTTGGACTTGAAAGTTCAAGAGACAGTGATGTCAAGCTTCAAGAATTACTAACCAAAGAACGAGTAGATTTAATTGTCATGATTTACCACAATGGAATTGGGTGGAGTCGTGAATTCATTGGCGAAAATACAATGAATTGGATCGCGGAGAGGAAAATCAGAACCGTGGCAATTTGGGGAGATATCCAGATACCTCAACAGAGAAGCTTGGTAAAAAGATTATCTCCATTTATCTCGCTTAACATAATGACAGCTTCACATGCGGCCACATCACGTTTCCCAAAAAATATTCCAAGGTTCTATTCATGGGTACCTTTGGGGGACTTGCAAGTAAGTGATTCGAAATGCGGCTGCGAAGCAAAGATCTCTTTTGCAGGAAGCTTGAAAGGAAAGCGAGGGAGAGTGCTTTCAAAGCTACAAGAATCTGGGATGGAGCTTCATGTTGCTGGAGGTGAGGGGCTTGGCACCTTGTCCCGCGAGGAGTACTTGAGAGTAATCGGACATCCAATCTCAGTCAGTTTCGCTGGCTCAAAAATTGAACCCCTTGTAAACGCAAGAACTTTCGAAGTGCTTTCTCAAGGCGCGCTATTAATGGAGCAGTGGGGCCGTGAGACAGTGAAGTTCTTGCAACCATACGTTGACTACGTACCATGGATGAGTTCAAAGGATTTGGAAAAGAAGTGCCGTTTTTATATTGCTAATCCAGAGATTGCTGAAGCCATAGCCCGAAACGGCAAAAAGAGATTTGATGAATTCAATGATGAAGTCTTGTGGAACGTTTTTAACGGCACGGCCAAAATTGAAGACAGCCCATTCTTGAGGATTAATTACATTAAAGGTTCTAAGTTAAGCCGTAGAGAGAAACTAGTATGGTCAGTGACTGATTTCATTTCTACAAGGACGTACTTTTCCTTCATATTCTCTGTAAATCACTGGTTACAACACCGTGTGGCGCGTCTTCACAATCTGACGAAAATCTTGCGTGCCAAAATCATCCGATATGCAAATAAACATTGATTTGATTGTATGCTGGGAGACGTGAACGCCCAAGATCAGGAAATCGCAATAAAAGAAATAGCCAAGAAGGTAGTTCTTGCTGCGCACCTCGGGGAAGAAGGACACATTCCAAGCGCTCTCTCTATTTTAGATATCCTGTATTCAATATATTTTTCAAATGAAATTAATTTGCAAGACAGAGATGATTTTATTCTCTCCAAAGGACATGCGTCCCTAGGGTATTACGCCGTACTAAGCGCCAAGGGTGTAATTGGAACTGAATGGGAGGAATCGTTCGGAAAGTATGAAAGCGATTTTGGTGGACACCCTCATCGACTTAAAGTTCCTCAGACCTTGGCATCCACAGGATCTCTCGGGCATGGTCTACCAATTGGAACTGGAATTGCCTATGCAAAGAAGATCCTGGACATTGAGGGGGATACCTTTGTCCTGGTAGGGGATGGCGAGCTGAATGAAGGCACCAGCTGGGAATCCAGTCTATTTGCAATTCACCACAATCTAAATCGTTTAAAGCTCATTGTTGACCTAAATAAATCAGGCGACCGCGCTATCAATCTATCTGGGATGAGCGAAAAATTAGCAGGATTAGGTTGGAACGTGTTTACGGTTGATGGACATGACGTGGAGCAAATGAGAGAAGTTTTAGAGGACAGAACCTCAAGCAAACCAACAGCAATTATTGCGAACACCATAAAAGGCTATCGGATCAAGGAAATGGAAAATAACCCAGCTTGGCACCACACAAAAATCGATGCACTTCAAACTAAAGCTTTTCTAGCGGAGCTGTCATGAGGAAAACGTTTGTAAGTGTTGTTACAGAAACTTTTGAAAGTTCCCAAACACCTGTGCTACTCCTGGGTGATATTGGAGTATTTGGGTTCAGAAACCTGAAGGAAAAGTTCGGATCTCGTGTCATAAACATGGGAATATTAGAGCAGTCAATGGTTGGAATCGCTTCTGGTTTAGCTATCAAAGGTTTCATCCCAACAATTCATACGATCGCGCCCTTCATGGTCGAACGAGCACTTGAGCAAATAAAGATCGATTTTGGCTACCAAAAGCTTGCCGGAAATTTTGTTTCGGTCGGAGCTAGTTTTGACTACGCCGCTCTGGGATGTACACACCATTGCCCTGCTGACGTAGCTCTGATTTCATCAATCCCTAGTTCTCAGATATATCTTCCAGGGAGTCAGGAAGAATTCGAAAGACAATATCGCGAGAACTGGAATAACGGGAGATTAAATTATTTTCGGCTATCAGAAGACACTCACAAATTTATTTTAGACAATTTTGATTCAGGAGTGACTTTATTAAAGTCGGGAACCATGGGGACTATCTTGGTTGCGGGTCCACTTCTTGAAAATGTGATGCAAGCGGTAAGCAATCTAGACATTTCAGTTATTTACATGAATGAGATAAGCGATCGAGCTATCAAAGAGCTTAGGAAAATAAGTTTTAATCAAAAGATAGTTGTTGTTGAGCCTTACTATTCAGGCACAATCACTAATCTGATTATAGAAAACTGCAGTTTAGGGCCTTCTCAAATATTTAATTTAGGAGTCCCACGAGAATTTCTGGAAAATTATGGCACTACCGCCGAACATCTAAGACATATTGGTCTCGATCCAGAGAGTTTAAAGTTGCGTATAGAGAAGATTGTAAATGACTGACATTGTTAGTTCGGATATTAACTCATATATCGATGAGACAAACTTTGACTTTAGTGGAAAAAGAGTTTTGATAACTGGTGCAAGTGGGATTATTGGAAACTATATCCAAACTTATCTTTCGAAGTTACCTCAAGGCCATAGGCCTGAGTCGGTTTCTTTAGTCTCAAAAACTGGTCAATTTCCTTTTGCTCCGAGTCCCACATGCCTAGTAGAAAACATCGATCTCACACACACCGGATCGGTTGCAAAGTTGGATAAATACGATTCAATTTTTCATGCAGCAGGATACGGACAGCCTGGGAAATTCTTGGCGAATGAAGTAAAAACTATTGCGCTTAATACCTGGGTGACCGAAGCATTAATCGAAAAAACCAACCCTGGTGGAGATTTTGTCTTCTTTAGTTCATCGGAAGTTTATGCAGAGAATCCAAAAATTGCTTACTCTGAGACGGATATTGGGCAAACAAACACTGATCATCCTCGCGCGGCCTACATTGAAGGTAAGCGACTCGGAGAAACTTTGACACATATTGCAGCCAAACACCATCAATTGTCAGCAATTTCTTTGAGAATAGCTTTGATTTACGGCCCAGGATCCAAATCTGACGATGAAAGAGTCCTATATACGGTTATTAGACAAGCTCTAGAGAATCGTCAAGTACAGTTACGAGATTCAGGATCTGCGATTCGTACTTATGGCTACGTGCTGAACGCATTGAGTCAGATTATCTCTGCAGTTGTAAATGGAACTTCTGGGATTTACAACGTTGGAGGAAATTCCAAGTTGACGATTCGAGAGTTGGCACAGACAGTCTGTGATTTAACCGATTCCAAACTAATAGTGCCTGTATCAGAGACGGCATTCCTAAAGGACGCCCCAAAACATGTGGAACTTGATTTAACTAAAGTATTGGAGCTTCCTGGCCAGATTCCATTCATAGGAATCGAGGATGGCCTTCAGCGAACGATACAATCTATGAGATCAAATTAATCCCGAATTCTTGATGAGATATAGTTAACCCATGACAATTCTTGTAACTGGATCTAATGGTCTCGTTGGTTCAGCCATACGCGAATTTATTTCAGGAGATGTATTTTTTGCAACTCGTGAAGACGCAGATTTAACTAATTTTGATGAAACCCTCGAGCTCTTCAATAAGGTGAAACCCACAAAAGTGATTCACCTCGCGGCCCTCGTTGGTGGTATCGGTGGAAACACGATGCATTCCGGTGATTATTTCAGGAATAACCTACTTATCAACACGAACGTGCTTGAAAGTGCAAGAATATTGAAAGTTCAACGTTTAGTTTCATTCATGTCAACATGCGTTTTCCCCAACGATGGACCTTGGCCACTGCAGCCAAAGAATCTCCACGATGGAGCCCCACACCCTTCAAATTTTGGTTATGCGTATGCAAAAAGGATGCTGGAAGTTCAAAGTCGTGCCTATAGATCTCAATGGGGACTTGATTACTTTGTAGTTATCCCAACAAATATTTATGGGCCGCATGATAATTTCAATCTCCTAGAGGGACATGTTGTTCCTGCACTAATTCACAAAATCTACCTCGCAAAAAAGGAAAATTCTCCTGTACACATATGGGGATCTGGCAAACCTTTACGAGAATTTGTCTATTCTCAAGACATAGCTAAATTAGCAATTTGGATGCTTAATAACTATTTTGAGGAAGACCCGGTAATCCTGTCTTCGGGTATTGAAAATTCAATTGAAGAGCTAACGACTCTAATTTGCAGCGCAATGAATTTTGAGGGCGAGATCATAAAAGATCTTGATAAGCCAGATGGCCAATTTAGAAAACCCTCAGATACCTCGCATTTAAATAAAATTTATCCAGATTTTGAATTTACAAGTCTTAGTGAGGGAATTTCCCAAACCGTTGATTGGTTTACAGCCAATTACCCAAACATAAGGAAGTAGCAAAATGCCAAAGATAGAACTCAATGAACTCGAAAGACTTTGGGATTTCGAAGCATCACCTGCCTTCGCTGATGAATTTTCTAAAATAGAACTCTCCTTTGATTATCTAAGTGAGGAGAATCGCGACGCAGCAATCCTAAAAGTATTGAATACGCTGGACGACGACTTAGTAAAGGTTGGAGCTCATAGGGCAAATGACTGGGAGCGCGGATGGGGCGAGAACTATAAAAATTTCAAGGAAACTAAAAACATTGAAGATGTGATCCCTAAATACTTCAATAAAATTCCACAAATACGTTGGAAACAGAATTGGATTCAACCACAGAGTCCTACGATGGAATATGACATGCTCGGTCTTCTAATCAATTTTGTAACAGAGAAGTACCTAAACGGTTTTGATGATGTTTTTGAATTCGGGTGTGGCACTGGTCATAACTTACTCAGAATGAGAAAGAGACTTACCAATACTAATTTGCATGGTTTAGATTGGGCTACGAGCTCTCAAGATCTAATACGAGAATTAGCTTCAACTCTGGGCGATGAAAAGCTACATGCAGAAAACTTTAACTACTTTGAACCCAACTACAATATTAACTTCTCTGACAACTCCGCTGTAATTACCGTAGCGTCACTTGAGCAAACCGGTGACCATTTCGTTGACTTCATTTCATTTTTGCAGGAAAAAAAGCCTAAATTAGTAATACATATTGAACCTATGTGGGAACCATTGGACAGAACTAATCTTCTGGATTTCTTGTCAATAAAATACTTCCAGAAGCGTCAGTACCTCAACGGACTCCAACAACACATTGAACAATTGGAGAATGCTGGCCAAGCCAAAGTGGTAGCTGCGCAGAGAACTCAAATTGGTTCGTTTTTTATCGACGGATATTCTTTACTAGTCTGGAAACCCCTGTGACGCTCGCCAACTCAACTAACCTATATGAGAGATAGAACTCCCGAAACTTAAGTAAATTTGGGGCCGGCCTGAATTCTGAGGCCACATCTCCCTCCATGGTTGACTCTCGAGCATCAACCAACGTACTTATTGTCTCCAGATTAAGGGTGCTTTTACTGCGCGTTTCGTTATTCTGCAGCAACAAGGAATGAGCTTGGTTTCGAGCTTTCTTTAATTTTCGAAACTCCCTGTAACCAAAATTTCGCTCATTTAATGTGAATAGAAACATTTTATCCACTTGATCAATTAAAGCGGTGTACGACGCCTGGACACAATACAGTCGCTGCTCACCTTCGAGGAAATTACTTATCTCCTCTAGAATTGCAAGATGGAATCTAGCCTGGTGCACGATTAGTCGCTCATATATCTCAAGAATGTCGGGATTTTCAGCGAGGCCCAAATCTCTCTCGGGATCAAATAATCGGAACTTTTGTCGGTAGTTGAAGAGCGCTTGGTCTAAGAAATGAATGTTAGCCCCGCTTAAAATGAGTTTGATTATGAAGAGATTATCAACATTAGCTCGGTAAGAGTCGAATTTCCCAAAAGGATAGAGCTTCTTAAACACTTCAGCTTTGAAGAGGCCGAAAGAAATTGGAATGGGATTACGCGAACGTACGTAAGTATTGAAATTCGCTTCGATTCCAAAATGTCCCGAATAAGGCGGCTGGATACTGTCAACAAGCGGATGAAGTTTCTTTCCTTGAATGTCTAGGTAATATCCATTTGGATAAACCAAATCAAATCCTGAACCACTTATTGCATCCATCATTATTTGAAGAAAGTCTTCGCCCCAGATGTCGTCATCGTTGACGATGCAACAGAATTCGCTACGCACCAGAGTACTAAGATGATGGATAGCCTCTTCAGGATTTCGCAAAGTCACATCTCTTATCAAGACCAATCGCGGTTCGGTCTTCGCATAATCAGAGAGAAACTGAAATGTCCCGTCTGTAGATCGATTATCTAAAATAATCAGTTCAAAATCTGTGAAGGACTGTTGAAAAATACTCTTTAATGCACCCGGAAGTAAGAATTTACCATTACCTCGTTCAAAGTCAGACATGGCGTTAAATACTGGCATAACGAGTGAAATGGCTGGCATGTCCCCCTCTATTCTGCGGAATAACGCTATTGTTTTGCGCGTGGAATATCATAGCCGTGATCTAGAACCTGACTTGACGATATTCTGCATTGCGACGAACAAATATCTAAACTATGCAGTCACGTTGTATGAATCGCTTGCAGTGAATGCAAATAACACAAGAATTGAATTCATACTTCTGACTAATGGGGTTTTTGAACCTGAAGAGTCCCAACTCATCTCTCATAAAGTTGTGAGAATTCATGAACTGGGTTGGCCGTGGGCTACATTAATGAGATATCACCTGATAAATACCCACCAGGATCTAATCACTTCCAACCAAGTTTGTTACATTGATGCCGACAGCATAATCCATGAACCTTTTTGGAAAGATCTTGAATTCAACACATTCAAGAATGGAATTGCAGTGGTTGAGCACCCAGGATATTACAGACCGGAGAACCTTAACTTTTACCTTAGAAACCCAAGATACCTCCTTGCCGATTTAAAATCGAGGATTACTAAAGGGGGACTGGGCAGCTGGGAAACGAATAGGCATTCAAGCAGTTTCGTGCCGCGCCGCCTCAGAAGAAAATACGTCTGTGGAGGTGTTTGGATGGGCACTAAAGAAGCAATAATCCAAATGTGTAATGTTTTATCGAAACGAATAGATTTAGATCTCGAGCAGAATATTATCGCTTCATGGCACGACGAGAGTCATTTAAATTGGTATTTTTCTAAATACGACCTATCGTTACTAACTCCATCTTATTGCTACGCTTCTGGTCGTGAGAATATAGCGAACCTTGAAATGCGTATCCAGGCAGTGGACAAATAAGAAAATGTTAAATATTTCTGTCGTAATTCCGACTTACAACCGAAGCGAAGCTGTGTTGAAAGCGGTGCAAAGTGTTCTAAATCAAACTTACCTTCCAATCGAGATAATAATTGTCGATGACGGAAGCGCGAAAGAAATACTCATGTTCTTGCATGAGAGAGTCGTAACCCAATCGCCGATCATAAAAATCATCGAATTGAGTCATTCAGGACATCCAGGCCGAGTAAGAAATGTCGGAGTAGAAAATTCTTCCAGCGAATGGATAGCTTTCCTGGATAGCGATGACACCTGGACTCCGAATAAATTACAAAATCAAGTAGAAAGAATTATCCAAGGTGAATTCATGGCTTTAGCGGAGACGCATCTTCGCAGAAAAGGATTTCAACCAAGATGGACTTCGTTCAATACCCGAAAACTCACAAAGAGAAATGCAATAGTTTGTAGTTCAGTATTGGTTCAAAAAGAATTACTTATTCAGGCGGGTGGTTTCCCAAAAACTTTTTCAAGCGTTGGAGTAGAAGATTACCTAACGTGGTTAAGCATCTCACAGCTTAGTAATTGGCAAGTTAGTTCAAGTAATGATGTTGTCTATGAGAGTACGAGCCAGGACCGTTTAAGCGTGTCGGAGGATGTGCAGAATCGGCACCAACAAGTAGTTGCCTTAATTCAATTTGCGGAGAAGCAACAAAAGCATAACCGAGTAAGAAATCTGACCTTAAGAATGTACCTTAAGTTGATTCGGATCTTCATATGAGCCGCAAAGATAAATTTTTAGTCGAAATCCAAGGCGGATTAGGAAATCAATTGTTCGGCTTGGCTTTTGCTCAATACCTATCTCAGCAGCAAAACCGAGATTATGCGATTAGTGAAAGGCAATTCGACCGCGGAATCACAAAACATGGGGTAAGGATTGCTGAATTTGACATGTCAGCAGAGTACTTAGACGATCAATCCAGATCCTACCTAATTGAAAGAATTGTAAATAAAGCAAGAAGAGAAGCTTCACGAATTTTGGGGCGAGACCTGAATGTTCTTTCAAATACATACTTTTCACGAACTATCGGATTTGATCCAAAGGCAGAAGTTAATATTAAGAAACGATATGTAGGTTACTTCCAAAGTTACATTTATGCTGAAGCCCTGCGTGGCTTCTTAAAGGGGCAAACTCTCAATCCGAGGGTTACCACAGATTGGTTCAAGACCAAGCAATTGGAAGCTTTGGATAAGAAACCGATTATGTTGCACGTTCGACGTGGCGATTATCTGCTGGTAAAAAATGAATTCGGTGTCCTTGGTTTAAATTATTACGAGAGAGCCCTTCAAACTCTCTATAGCCTCGGACTTAGTGGGCCGATATGGATTTTTTCGGACTCTCCCGAAATTGTTGAGGATACGTTCACCTCTGATTCTTGGCGGGGCGCGGAAATCGTCAAGCCTCCCATCGACTCAGCACCTGCGGAGAGCTTGAGTTTGATGCAATTTGGTATCGCAAATGTGATTTCAAATTCTACTTTTTCTTGGTGGCCGGCGTTCTTAAGCCCTCACAATAATGGAATCGTTGTGGCACCCGAAGAATGGTTTTCAGGTATGGACACGCCAGAGAAACTCGTTCCCGAAGAGTGGATCAAAATCAAATCATCTTGGGAGTGATTAGTGTTGAACTTGATTCTTTATTTTGCGAAGTCTAGAGATTTTGGCGATTTCCTTATAGTGTCGATACTTGAAAACGATTAAAGCTCGAAAGACCAATTTAATTGCAGATTTGTAATCTCTAAAGTGGTGTATAAGTTCAAATAGCTCAAGCGTGTGGAGAACTAACCGCTTCTCACTTTGTTCGAAGTTATTTATCATTTCAATTGTTCTTGGAAATTGATCTAATCCACCTCTTAAATACTCCAAAAAAGGATATGAAGATCTGATTTCATCTCTGCGCAAATATGACATAGATCTATTTGTGGATAGAAGTGAATTCGGAGAAACTCGATAACTCATGAGAGATTGTGGTACAGAATGCACCTTCCCCAATTTAGATAAACGGAGCCATAGACCCATGTCTTCAGCAAGGAATTCTCCTTGAATATATTTACCGACCTTAATCACACTTTCTCGGTGGAAAAATGCCGATGAATGAGGCGTTCTACGGTTTGAAAAAAGTGAAACCATAGATTCAATATGACTGATTGGTCCGCTGAGCGTGCCAATTTCTTCGCCATATGAATCAATTAAATTGAAATCCGAAAAAAGTAATACGGTGTCCGATTTGACGGCATCAAGTTGAGCTTTTAAACGGAAAGTCGAATATTCATCATCAACATCAAATCGAGCAATCCAATCAGCACGCGCGAACTCCAAACCGTGATTCAAGGCTTCCACCAAACCATTGCCTGGATTGTGCAAGATCTTTACACGGGGGTCTCTTTTCTCCCATGCTGCTAGAAGTTCTACCGAACCATCTGTAGATCTGTCGTCAACGACAATTATTTCAATTTCCAAACCTTGAACGTCTTCAAAATAACTAATGAGGTAAGGAAAATATTGGGAACCGTTTTTATTAGGGATTAGGCAAGATACGTCGATTTGACCAGTCTTACTAACTTTGTCCACGATGTATGATATCCCCACCCGATGGCAAATTTAGGAAAATTGTGAAGAGAGATTTAGGTAAGTTATTCAAGAGATGCCTATCTTTAGTCCCGGTAGGCGAACAAAAGCGCATCGTTCTGCTTATTGTTGGTCAGCTTTTCCTAACTATTCTCGACTTAATTGGAGTCGCACTCTTTGGAGTCTTGGCGATTATTTCCATATCGGGAATTAAAAGTTCAGAACCCGGATCTAGAACAAGTTATGTATTAGAGCACCTGCATTTGACAACGTTCTCACTAGAGACCCAAGTAAGCATTCTTGCCTTTGGAGCACTCTTGCTCTTGACCTTAAAAACGGTTTTAACGTTTTTCGTTTCCAGACGAATACTTACCTATCTAAGCATTAGAAGTGCGATGGCATCATCTGAGTTGCTAAGGAAAATTTTATCGACCCGCATCCTTATGGATCAGGAAAAAACACGTCAGGAAATTTTGTACTCCATCACAGGCGGAGTAAATTTAATAATAGTTGGCGTTATCGGAAGCTTAGCTACATTACTTGCAGACGTATTTTCACTTGGCATTCTGGCGATAGGACTTTTCCTTTATAGTCCTTCCGTAACAATCATCAGTACGGCCTATTTTGTGCTAATTAGTTGGATTAATTACCGAATTCTTCACCTAAAAGTTGAACATCACAGTAGGAACTCAACCAATCTAAGCATCCAAAATAATGAGACAACTTTGGAGCTGATTGGCACATTTAGAGAGACTTATTTGAGCGGCCGCGAGGATTATTACTTGACTAAATTCTCAAGAGAACGAAAAGGCATCTCTCAAGCGAGTGCGTCTCTTGCGATCTATCCGAATGTCTCGAAATATATAGTTGAAGTGGCCATGCTTTTAGGTGTATTGGCATTGGCCGGTTTTCAGTTTCTCTCTACAGATGCCGTTAGGGCAATTGGCTCAATTTCTATATTTCTCGCTGCAAGCACTCGAATAGCGCCTGCTTTGCTACGACTACAGCAAGGAATATTCAACATCAAAGGCAATCTAGCCGCGTCAATACAAAGTTTGGAGCTAGTTGAAAAATTGGAAGAGGTAGGACTGAATTCACCACCTTTTGAGGACCCAATAACTTCAACAAGCGATGTAGAAATTTCTTTCCACAATGTAAATTTCAGTCACAAGAACAAGAATGACTTTAAAATATCAAATTTAACGTTCGAAGTTCAAACGGGAGAACGAATAGCAATTGTAGGACCTTCGGGTTCAGGCAAGTCGACGATTATTGATTTGTTATTGTCTTTAAAATTGCCCTCAAGTGGCAATATTCATTTGAGAGGCGTAGAACCTCGCACATTTATTGATAGAAATCCTGGAAAAATAGGTTTTGTTCCTCAAGTAACAACCATAGTGAATGATAACTTGGCTCGAAACATTGCATTAGGAGTTCCGGATGCAGAAATTGACTATGTAAGGATTGAACGGCTCGTTGAAGAACTTGATTTGGTAGATCTTTATTCACATGAGAATAAAGATCTAAGGCTTGGGGACTCCGGTGGAAAAATCAGTGGGGGTCAACGCCAAAGAATTGGTATCGCCCGCGCAATTTATAGTGAACCTGTTTTATTGGTACTCGATGAAGCAACAAGTTCTTTGGATGCCAGTTCAGAGCACAATGTGGTCGAATTTTTATCGCGCCTTTCTCAAAACATGACGACCATAACAATTGCTCACAGACTTTCAACAGTATTGAACGCAGATCGGGTGCTTTACATTGACTCCGGCAATTTAGTGGCACAAGGAAGCTTTGATGAAGTGAGGCAACAGGTCCCTGACTTCGACCGCCAAGCCAATCTGATGGGCCTTTAGTCCATATTGTCCGTTTTATCCCTTCCCCGCGACAATATAGGGTTGGATTCGTAGAAGGCTATAGATAGGGCGACGGTTCTATCTGCTTCACAAAACCGGTTGAAAAAGGATCCAATAAAGTGG
>Ga0222712_10005529_pt1 | contig 12757 bp, 15 predicted proteins | sample C33_657DmetaG_FD_165043 | JGI IMG/M metagenome (GOLD analysis project Ga0222712, IMG submission 165043) | Estuarine water microbial communities from San Francisco Bay, California, United States - C33_657D | ecosystem: Environmental > Aquatic > Marine > Unclassified | place: USA: California...
TAAAGTTACATTATAGGTGAATTGTAAAACCTCAGAATATTATAGATTCTAAGGAACTGTTTTTACATGAACTAGATAAGAAATTTCCATTAGAACAGCAACCTGTACTTAATAAGTTACATGGTGATACACTAATGAGATGTTAAGAAAATGGACTCATTAAGAGTCCATTTATCATTGATAGGGTTTAATTAGTTTTTTAAAGTCAGGGTGGTCTGACATATTTAGTAATATGCTTGCATCTGATTTGTTCCATTCATGAGGTTCTGTTAGTTCTATGTCACTTTTTTCATGTTCAATTGGATGTAGAGTTCCATGTCTAATTAATATTTTTGATTTAGCTCCTGACATTGTTTCTGATAAATGTCTAAAGTTGCTTACTTCTTTATTAGGATGTATTAAGTAATTATCGTGTGAATATATCCTAAGTCCTTGAGGAGTATCTACAAAGGCATGAATACCAGCTTGGCCATTTCGTTTTACCAATGCTTCTATTACTTTACCTGATTTATCTTTTCTAATAGAAACTGTACCATCACTGTTTTTATGTTTAATCGTGGTATCTCCGTTAGCGTGTTTCATTTTTAATATAATGCCATGTTCTCTATTATAAGAAATAGCAGTACCATGTTCTGATTTTTCAATTGAGGTAGGTAAATCACTATTTTCAGGTCTGTTCCATTCTTTTTTTACTCTACCATTTGCACTTGTAGTAATAGTATGAGGTAATTCTCCGTTATCTAATTCACCGTTATTGTGCCATTGTTTGATAATAGAACGACTACCATCTGGTTTAGTTTCAATTTCAATTCTACTAGGTTTACCATTGATTGAATGTAGTAATCCGTGTTGGTGAGTTTCTTTTATTTCAGTTATACCATTTAGATGCCTGATAATATGGTTTGATGGTTGATTTGGGTTATTAGTGTGTAACTGTCCCCATGTACAACGCCTAGATACTGTGAAAATGCCATCGTGTTCAATTGAACTGATTTTATTGTCATCTCTATGTTCAAATCCATATTTGCTATATATTTTTTTGTATCTGCCATTATGTTCAATCACATCTAATGCTGGTAAATCTCCTGTTCTATGTAGCATACCATTTATATGAAAGGCTTTGAATTTAGAATAGATATCACTTTTTCCTTTTAATTCCTGAGAGGGTTTATCTTCTTCATTATGTAATTCCCCATTGATATATCTTGATTCTATCCCGTTTTCACGTTGAGCTACCCCGTGTGGATTATGTAATACACCATTATTATAATGCCAAAATGAATCTTTATACCTTTCTGCTGGTTGATGTTGGCCATTTTCATCTACAAAATCATGTAGCTTGCCATTAACATAGTTAGAATGTCCAAATGAATTAGCAATTAATCCATGTCTATTTTCAAAAACTTGTTTAGTATCATCATATAAATCAGGGTGTAATCTATAGGTAGTATTAGGGTGAGCAGGATAATGTTGTTCCATTATACTATTAACTTGTTGAATGAATCCATCAGGTGGATTACCATATGCACGTGATTCTGCTCTATATATAATATGATGTTTACCATTTACTTTTTCATTGCTGATGTATTTTTTAATGGCTACTCTACCTATTGGTTTTTCTACATAGTCATCTCCTTTTCTAGTGGCATATGCTACCAAAGTGTCATGCTTAAAGTCTTCTTTGATTTTATGATGCATTGAGCCTTCAACTTGACATTTTCTGTCCGTTGAATCAGAATAAGGGAGTCTCATGCAAGAATCACCTTCCCATGTCCTACCAGAACTCATACCAGCAATGTCTTCTTTACCCCTTGAGATAACTATATTAGTGTCTGACTTAGAGTTTCTTACTGGGTCATTGTTGTAAAATTCTAATATAGATTGTGGTATGTTATATTGCCCTGTTTCATGGTTTTTTTTGAAAATAGGGTGTTGAATATTATCTGCTCCAGTTTCTTGGAGTATTTTACCTATTTTTTTAATTTGTAATCTTTCATTACCTTGACCATCTACGTATTGCCTACTAGCTAAACCTGTGATATAATCATGTACATTATAACCATGTCTAGCTAGATGCCCTCTGATAGTTTTATCAACTGCAATATGAGCATCAGGGTTAAATGGGATAGTTATCCTATGGTATCTGCTAGGATAGCTTTCAAATAATTCACTGTGAGAATAGTAAGGTTCATATTTTTTACCACCTAGTTTAGAGTCAACGTATCTCATTTGTCGTAAACTAAGGGCTTCTAATAAAGCTGTATATTTCATACAAAAATCATCCCAATATATAATTATTATTATTTAACAAAGGAATGTTATGAGTGTCATAGAAAATTTAATAATAACATCTACTTTACATTTGCCTGAATATTCAGGTAAAATATATCCAGTAGTTAAACCAGAGTATTTTGAGAGTGATGTACACTCTACTTTATTTTCAATATTGTCTGATTATCATACTCAATATAAGTCATCTCCTAGTCAAGATGCAATTGAATTAATGTTAGAAGATAAAAAGGGGTTAGCTGAACCCACTTATCAATCTATTAAAGAAATGTTGCCTAAGCTATTTGACAACAAAATAATAGATGGATTAAAAAAGCAAAATCAAGAATTTCTAATCAATAAAACTGAAAAATATATCAAAGAAAGGGCTGCATATAATGTAGTTTTACAAGGCTATCAAGTTATCACTGGCACTGAAAAGAAAATTAAATTAGAGGCATTACCTGATTTATTGAAGTCTGCTGTTTCTATTTCATTTGATACTCATTTAGGACATGACTACTTGGAAGATGCTGAAAAGAGATATGAATTTTACCATGAGTATCAACAAAGAATTCCATTTGCATTGTCAATGTTGAATTATGTTACTAATGGTGGATTATGTAGAAAAACCTTGAATCTAATAGTGGCTGGAACAGGCATAGGTAAAACTTTATTTATGACTGATTATGCAGCTTTTCTATTAAAGCAAGGTTACAATGTAGCTTATTTTAGTTTTGAAATGCAAGACTATCGCATAGGTGAAAGGATAGATGCTAAGTTAATGGATGTGACAGTTCAAGAGCTAAAAGAATTATCAAGGGACAGTTTTCTATCCAATATCAATGATATTAAAAAATCTACTCAAGGTAGGTTGAAAGTATTGGAATATCCCAATGGTAGTTTTACTGCTATTCACATGAAAAATGTATTAAATGATTTAAAGAACAAAGGTAATTTTACACCTGATATTATATTTGTTGATTATTTAACTTTGATGGCAAGTTATCGTTTAGGTTTAGGTTCAGGTACTTATAGTTATGCTAAGGCAATTGCTGAGGAATTAAGGGCATTAGCAATGGCAGAAGATGTTGCTATATTTTCAGCTAGTCAAACTAATAGAAATGGACAAAATGCAGCCGATATTGATTTAACTGAGATTGCTGACAGCGCAGGTATATCACATACATGTGACTCAATGTTTGCTTTAATATCAACTGCTGAATTAGCCCAATTAAATCATGTTCGTATTAAACAATTAAAAAATAGATACGGTGATGTTTTTAGACCAAATTCATTTTTAGTTGGGGTTGAACGTTCTAAGATGTCATTTTATGATGTGGATTTACCTGATAATCTAAGCCAACCTAAGCAACAAATAGATTTAGATGATATTGAAGATGATGATATATTAGGTAAACCAATTTATACAGGTTCTAATGAATTAGTGTTCAATTGAATAAATGGATTTATATAAATCTATAATCTATAATTATACAGTGTATATATTGATATGAAAACAGTTACTAGGTCTCATACATTATTGAAGATTACCCCTAAACACCCTTATTATAATTGGTGTAAGCAGGCTTGTTTAGAATCTAGGTATTTGTATAATACAATGTTGTATCAATACAGAAATAGCTATTTTAATAAAGATATTAAAATATTATCTAACATTGAGTTGTATCAGATAGGCAAGGGATGTGAGCATTGGAGTAATTTGCCTGCTAAATGTGCTAATCAAGTATGGATGCAGCTTGTTACTAATATAAGTTCATATTGGGCTGCAATCAAAGAATATAATAAGAATCCTGATAAATTTAAGAAGTCACCCAGAATACCAAATTATAATAAAGGCATGAATATCGTAACCTTTGAAAAACAGGCTTTATTAACTTCATCTAAGTTACCTGTCAATCAAATTAGATTAGTTAGGACTGATATAATTTTGGATTTATCTAATTATAAGGGTGATATTAGGGAAGTACAGATTATTCCAAAGAAAAATCATTTTATAATAAAGGCTATATTTAAACAATTAATAAACCAAGAGGATTTAAGCCATGAATCAGTAGCAAGTATAGATATTGGGGTTAATAATTTAGCAGCTATAACAACTAATCAAGTCCATATTAGACACATATTGATAAAAGGTAGACCGCTAAAGAGTATTAACCAATATTATAATAAAACAAAGGCTAGTTTACAATCTAAATTACCTAAGAAACAAAAAAGTTCCATTCGGATAAAGTTATTGACAGATAAACGCAATAATAAGATACAAGATTATATCCATAAAGCATCTCGTTATATTGTCAATTGGTTAATAAACAATAAAATAGGTACTTTAGTTATTGGCAAAAATAAAGAATGGAAACAATCAGTTAATATAGGTTCTAAAAACAATCAATCATTTGTAATGATACCTCATGCTAGATTTATAGCCTTGATAAAGTATAAATTTGAAGCAGTAGGTGGTATTGTAAAATTAGTTAATGAAGCATATACCTCAAAGTGTAGTGCATTAGACTTAGAACCTATTGGTAAACAAATAGAGTATAAGGGTAAACGAGTCAAACGTGGCTTGTTTATATCTAATAAAGGCATTATAATAAATGCTGATATTAATGGTAGCCTTAATATTCTTAGAAAAGTAGTCAAGGATGATATATTGTCAGACTTGATAGAAAGCCAGCAGTGGGCTATGCAATCACCTATGCGGATTTGTGTATAGGTGAATTGTAAAACATTAGAATATTATATATTCTGATGAACTGTTTTAAGGAGATAATTATGGCAATTGATATCAATGAATTATTATTTGATATGATAGATGAAGGGCTTTTAAATGATGCTATTTTAGACAGTCAAATACATTATGCCTACAGTGAAATTAAAAAGGCAGATGATTATGCTGAGGCTTTATATTGGCATTGTAAAGAGTTTGACCATAACATTAAATTGTTTAAACTTTATGGTGAGGGTAGATTAGGCTTTAAAAATATGCTTAATTCATTTTACGATGCAAAGTTAGAATACATTAAAAGAAACTGGTGAATATAGGCTGTGAGAGGCTCATAGCTCATCACAGTAAGCCTTTAATAGAAAAGATGTAGTAAGGTACTACTTGGAATTATAATGCAACACAGAGGCTCTATGAGTCTTCTAAGAGGAATTAAATGAAAACAATTTATCAAACAATTGGAAACATTGTAAAATTAAAATAAGTTTTAACTAATAAGGAAATGTAAATGAGTGATTTTCAAATGTTGACTGATGAGCAACATGTTATATTAAGAAAAGGATTATATGTAGGAGAAGATAGCCAAGTTAAAGTAAAAGGCTATTTTATAAACAATGGCTCATGTCAATATAGTGAACTTGAAATAAATCCTGCTTTGTGTAAAATAGTCAATGAAATAATTGACAATTCTGTGGATGAATTTATCCGCACAGATGGTAAACATTCATCTAAAATAGATGTTGAAATAGAAAATTTACAAGATACTTTCAAAGTGACTGTCACTGACAATGGCAAAGGTATTCCAGTGAAAATAGTAGACGGTACTACTGAATATCAACCTGTATTGTGTTGGAGTAGAGCTAAAGCAGGTTCTAATTTTGGTAAAAGTATTTCAGGAGCTGGGCAATACGGGGTGGGTAGCTTTTTGACATATGTATTTTCTGATTATTTTATAGGAGAGACTTGTGATGGTTCAAACAAATTGACTTTCACTAAGCCTAATAAAGTAGAAGTTTCTCCATCTAAAAAACATGGCACTGTAGTTAAATTTGCACCTAATTTGTCTCATTTTAATATTAAAATGGATGAATTTATTTATTCTCAATTAGTAGAATTTATTAAACAAAGACTAATAAATTTATCAATATGCTATCCTAAAATAAATTTCACATTTAATGGTGAAAATGTAAGTTTGAAGTTAGTTGAAGTATTTGCCAAAGCTATTAGTGATGATTATGTGTTGCTAAGAGAAGAAAAGTATGCTATTATAGTTGCTTCAACTGCTGATGTACAAGAATTTAGGTTTCATAATTATACTAATGGATTGTATAATATCAATGGTGGTTCTTTAGTGGATTATGTGAGTTCTAATTTAGCAACTGCATTGATACCATTAATTAAGAGAAAGCATAAAGTAGAAGTTACCAGTGGACAAATTAAAAATAATTTATTTTTAGGGATATTTGCAAGTGGCTTTGTTAATTTAAAATTTGATAGCCAAACTAAAGAAAGAGTGACTAATTCAGTCAAAGAAGTAGCAGAGTATTTTAATTTAGATTTCAATTCATTAGCTAAAAAAGTCATATTGAATGATAGTATAATTGACCCCATAGTTAAATCAATTTTATTCAAACAACAACAATTAGAAAATTTAGCATTAGCAAGAGAACAAAAGAAAGCTAAAAAAGAAAACATAGCCAATCATATTCCTGCAACTTTTAAAGATAGGTCTGAATGTTCAGTTTTTTTGTTAGAGGGCTTATCTGCACTAGGACAAGGACTAGCAGCAAGAGAAAATAATAAAATTGGTATGTATGCAATGCAAGGTAAGATTGATAATGTACTTGAAATGAAACCAAGTGACATGATTAAAGTTCCTGTTATAAAAGATTTATTGACTGTGACAGGTTTAACATTAGGTAAACCTCCAGTTGATTTAGAATATGGTAAAATAATCATTAACTCTGATGCTGACGTTGATGGTAGTTGTATTGCTGAATTATTGATAAACTTTTTTGCTTTATGGGGAGAACCTTTATTTGATAGAATATATCGAGTATTGCCGCCTTTGTATAAATTAACTAAAAAAGGTAAACAGCCTTTATACTTTTATTCATTGGAAGAATATCAAGCATTTGATTCAAAAGGCTATACTGTCAAATACTTAAAGGGATTAGGTTCTATGTCAAAGGATGATTATGCTGATATGATAAACAATCCAAAGTTAATTAAAATTAAATGGGATGAAAATAGTAAACAAGTATTGGATATGATATTTGCAAAAAAACGAACAGATGAACGTAAAGAGTGGTTAATGAATGATTATTTGACTCAAGGAAATGAATAAATGGAAGAAATTACAATATCAGATTTCACTAATACTTATTATCGTGAATACTCAATGTATACTATTGAAAATAGGGCAATCCCTTCATATATTGATGGGTTCAAACCAGTTCAACGTAAATTGTTATATTCTATTTTGAATATGCCTAAAGGTAAGGAAATAAAAGTTGCAGAATTAGGTGCATCCATAGCATCATACTACAAACATGGAGAAACATCTGCCCAAAATGCTGTGGTTTTAATGGCAGCAGAATATAATAATAATATATCATTATTCAATCCAGAAGGCAGTTTTGGTACTAGATTAGTTCCTGAATCTGCTAGTCCTCGTTATATTTTTGTTTCATTGTCAGATAATTATGATAAACTATTCTATGACAATGAAGTATGTGAATATAAAGATGAATATGAACCTACTCATTATTTGCCAATTGTACCATTCTCCTTATTAAATGGTATATCAGGTGTGGCAGTAGGCTTTGCTTGTAATATATTACCTAGAAACATAGATGATGTAAAAAAAGCAATGTTAGAATATCTGACAAAGGGTAAAATTAAATCCGAAATTAGATTAAAATATCCTTGTTATGTAGGTGATATTGTTAAAATAAGTGACAAAAAATATCAATTCAACGGCAAATACACTCGCATTGTAAAGGGTAAAAAAGTATGCTATCATATCACTGAATTACCTATCAATGTAAGTAGAGAAAAATACTTTAATAAGTTGAATGATTTAATTGAACGCAAAGTGATTTTGGATTTTGAAGAAAATTGCAAAGATGTGTTTGATTTTAAAGTGTTTGCTAATGAAGAACAAGCTGCTAACATTGATAAAGATGTTCTAAAGTCTCTATATTTGATAGAAAGTGAAACAGAAAACTTGACAACCCTAGATGAAAATGGTAAGCTAAAAGTATTCAACTCAGTAGAGGAATTGATACAAACATTCTGTGATTACCGTTTAAAGAAAATTGGAGAATGGTTGACATACAAAGTCAATGAATTAGAAAATAAAGCTAAAGTGTTGTATTTGAAACAGGAATACATTAAAGATGTTTTAGCTAATGTAATTGACTTCAAAAAAATGGATAGGAAATTACTTATTCAACATTTATTGTCTAAGAAAATTGTAGATGTTGAGGTGTGCGAAAGTACAGTTAATATGCCAAGTTACGGGTTTACTACTGATAATGTTGCTAAATTAGAAAATGATATTAAGGCAATTCAGCTTGAAATATCAACCATTACTCAAACAAATGCTAAAGATTTGTTCATTACTAGATTGAAAAACTTAAAGGCATAAAATTATGAAAGGTTACAAAGCATTTAATAATAACTTGACTTGTTTAGATTATCAATTCACTATAGATAATACTCATACATTTGATGGTAAGCCAATATTATGTGAGCAAGGCTTTCACTTTTGTACTACATTAGAAGATGTAGTCAAATACTACCATAATCCTACTATGAGAGTATTTGAAATTGAAGCAAGTGGTATTATCACTAATGCTAAGGAAGATTGCTCTAAACGTGCCTGTTCTGAAATTAGATTAGTCAAGGAAATTAGTTTAGATGAAGTAATGTTAAGTATTACTAAATCAGAACCTGCTTTTTGGTGGGCAGAGGAAATTGGCAATGAAGACACTATGATTAATTATATCAATGAATCCAAGTGGGCTTATAAGTGGGCTTATTGCATAGGTAATGAAGACATTATGATTGACAAAATAACTGAATCAGAGTGGGCTTTTTATTGGGCTTATTACATAGGCAATCCAGACATTATGATTAACAAAATCAATGAATATAAGTGGGCTTTTTGGTGGACAAGGAATATTGGCAATCAAGACACTATGATTAATCATATTACTGAATCTAAGTATGCTTTTTATTGGGCAATGAATATTGGCAATCAAGACATTATGAAGTCAAGGGTAACTGAGTCTGTATGGATTGAGAAATGGAATGATATATTTCCTAATGATAAAATAATTTAAAGAAAATAATCATTAATGCTGCAAGGAACATTCTTGCGGTAGGATATTACCGTCTTGTAGAAGGAATCCCCTTGCTTTAGCTAGGGGAGGATGTCAATATCCCCTGACTAATGAAACTAACATTTTAAGTATATAATGGTTAATGTAAAATAAATATATCAATAACCATAAGGAAATTAATATGTTGTTGTTTGATATTAAAGTGGCTCTGAAAAACTTACCAACTTTACCATTTGTGCTAGGTACATTTCCTAAATTCTCTGTCAAAGGGGAATACAACATCAACTCATACTCTAGTCTCACTCAATATGCAAATACAATTAAACACTCTATTGTAGGAACAGATGAATCTATTAGTTACGCCGAAGATGAATCTGAGTCAATTGTATACTTTATGAATGGCATATGCACAGATGTAAATTTATGGGCAATTAATGCAAGTGAATTAGAGAGGATATTTGACTTTAAGGTTTATCCTTTGTATAATAGAACAAATGGTATATTTATTGATTTAAAAGATTGTATATTTGGTAGAACATTTGACATAGAAGATGCTGAAACTAAAGCCTTGTATCTTAAATTAAAAAAGTCACTTCTTGTTAGGAAAAAAGTGATAGTAATTGCTCATAGTCAAGGTGGTATTATAATCTCTCAATTAGTTGAGAGGTTATTGTTTGAAAATAATCCAAACCTGCATAAATTAGAAGTTTATACCTTTGCCTCTGCTGCTGACAGTATGCCAAATGGCAATTACTACGCTGAACATTTTGCCAATTCATTGGATTATGTTGCTAGAATAGGGGTGTTGCAGTATAAAGAATTATTCAGCGGTGATGTGTACAAACTAAATTACGCAGGCCATTTATTAAACACTCATTATTTGAATAATTTTGAACGGGGATTATATTGCAATGGCCAAAGTAGATTATATTCATATATTAAACAGAGAAAATTAACATGACATATCAATATAAAAATCCAATTGAAAATGGATACACTCGAATTTATATTCCTAGAAAGCAATGGAATAAACTATATCCTCATGCCAAATTGCATTGGTCACAGTATAATGAGTATTATATCAATGAAAATTCTTTATTGGTGCATAAATTTTATTGTATTTACGTTGGATATTTGAATTTATTATTATTTCCTTGTAATCTGTTGGTTTATGGTATTTTAAACTATAAAGAAGTAAAACTAGATACTCTTAAATTATTAAATCAAAAGAAATATGGGTCATTTTCAAGTTATACTATATGGAAATCAAAATACACCCCTGAATTAGAAAAATTGATTAATGAATATAGATACAAGTGCAATTGGTAAGTTATTTGAATTACAACCTATTAAAGATGAAAATCTAGTAGATGCTATTCGAGGAGTACACTGTCTATTCAAACATAAACAATTTGATTATTTTAATGACAGATATTTGACAATTGAAACTGATGGATTAGCTCCTGAAATAATGTTACTTTTTACTCGTACAACTTTTCCAGCTAGACATTTATTAAAAGACTGGAAACCTTTTGTATTAAAAAGCAAAGATTCATTGGATAAAGCTGGTTTAAAGGGTGATTGTTTATTGAGGGGATTATTATGAATAAATTGATAGATAATGGTATAGATTTAGATTTTATGCAATTATTAAAAAATAAAACCCATTTAACTATTCATCCATCTACATTTGAACAAGTTGAATTATGTAATGAATTACTAGAAATAAGTAAAAAATATAAAATTGAAATAATTACACCTAGTATTACTAATGAAGATAAGAGAGTATATTGTAATGGCAATTTAATTAGATGAATATATATTAACTACATTTCCTGATAAGAAATGTTTTTTATGTGATAGCATTATTATATTGCAATCTGAATACATTGATAATAAAGAATGTTGCCTTGATTGTTATGATAATGCTTTTAGTGATAAAGTTGATGACTCTCCCATAGGTAAAGTTAAATGTACAACAAACTAGATGGCATGTCTAATTTTAAAGAGGCTTATAAGAAAGCTAAAGAAAAAAATGATTTACCTAACCATGTTGTTTATTTTGATATAGGACAACGTGTAAACAATTGCATATTATGTCAACTGAGGTGTAATAACCAATCATTTAATACTGCCCTTATTTCAAATAAACACTTATGGGGATTATTAGCTTACAATCCAATAGAATTGTCATTTGAATCATCTACTGTTCATGGATTAAGTATAATTGAAGCTGATGTAGATGAGCCTATATTGTGCTTAATTAGAAGGTAGGTTAAATGTCAATTGAATTAAAAATACAAAATATGCAAAAAATAAAAAAAGCATATGTAACTGCAAAAGAAAATGGTACATTAAGAACCAGAATTATTAAGAAATATGAAATGTCAAATTTTGATGATATGGAAAATGCTCTAATAAATAGTAAGTAACACACTGGAGAAATAATTGTGAATGATTCATTTGTAAATGCACTTAAAACTTGTTTAAGTGAACAAGTTTCACATCCAATCTATCAATTGATTGATAAATCTTATGATACTGAAAATGGTAAATTAAATTTAGTACATAAAATACCCAATATGAGCAAAGAACATTTAAAGGTGGCAGTTGATAGATTTAAATCTACCAGAGACCATTTAGGTGATACTAATCATTCTGAAAATATTAGACGGGCTATTCTTTCAAATCCTAGATTAGAACTTTCTGAGGCAAATATCAATAATTTCTTTAGACCTGAAAAGGGTGATATGCCTCACATGGTGGGCAATAAAGAAATGCGAGATTTACTTTCTCATAGGCAAGCTATGCAAGGTAGAGATACTAGCCACTCTAGGAATTATGAATACACTGACCAGGATAAAAGCATGATAGAACATACCAAACGTAGAAATGATATTAGGCATGAAGATTACATGGAACAAGCTAGAAATAAAATGGTAACTAATGTCAAATCAGATGAAAAAGTATTTGACCTTTATATGAATTAATTTTTAAATTAATTTAAAGAAAGGGGTTGCATAAGCAACCCTTTTCTATTATAATGACCATATCAACTAAACAAGAGGATACTACCATGATTAAGACTTCTCAACAAAATTTAGAAACTATTAACACAATGATGAATAACATTGAAAATTTAATGGTCAACTTGTATTGTCGTTATCAAGATGAGAAGGATTATGAAGATATTAATGATTACATGGAAGTGATTAAGAAAAATGTACCATCTAACATTATTGTTAGTAAAATGAATAAACGCCCATTTGGGTTTAATTTTTCATTTGGTGGTGATGCACAATATCAATATTTTGTTTCCATGAAATCAATAGGTTGGAAACGCACTAAGTAATATAGAAAGGGGTTGCATAAGCAACCCATTTTGATTATAATG
>Ga0222712_10005530_pt1 | contig 12756 bp, 15 predicted proteins | sample C33_657DmetaG_FD_165043 | JGI IMG/M metagenome (GOLD analysis project Ga0222712, IMG submission 165043) | Estuarine water microbial communities from San Francisco Bay, California, United States - C33_657D | ecosystem: Environmental > Aquatic > Marine > Unclassified | place: USA: California...
TGGGCTTACAGCCTGACCTGAAGCACTATAATAATTGGTTTTGATAATACCTGGTAACATTATCATAAATGTATGTCAGGGCTTGAATGGTTTAAGGGCTTAAAACCCTTACTTTTAAAATTTGTTGGTTTTAGCTGGTTTTAGCTGGTTTAGATGGTATACCTATGATAACTCTGATGCCATCATTCTCTATATCTGGGTAGATTCTAAGATCATGTCTTTGCAGGTCTCTTTGAGTTCTTTTATATACACTGCATCCTTGTAGGATTAGGATTGCTAAAATAATTAATAGGTATCTGGTTGGTTTCAAGGTTTAAACTTTTGGGTTAATAAGAGTTCTATTATAGAATGATGTACTGCATAGATAGCTATCTCTTGGTCTGATAGAGATTTTTGGGTTTTTATCTTATTGGCTATTAAGACTAAGGTTTCTCTGGTTATACTACCTGTATCTATGAAACGATTCCATTCTTCTTTTTCTATTCCCATAATATATGTATTTAACTTTGGGTTGCGTGCGTGAAAAAGGCCAGCTTTTTGGGGCTGACCTTTCAGATTTATTGGGGGTTTGGTTACTTTGCGTCGATTGTTAAAAGTAATTGTGCTCTGATCTCTATATTGTTATCTAGGACTTCTGCGTCGAATTTACCTAGGACTTCTGTCTCTTGTTTAGATATAATAGCTGAGTTTTGCATGCCTTCTAGTTTTCTGGTGTATTTACTAGCGTCTGTGTCATCTGCGAAACCAACATTGATGACTAAATCTGCTGGGTATCTTACTAGTAATTCTGCTCTACCTGGTTCGTTAATACCATTTACTTCATCTTTGATCCATGGTTTACCTGCTAAAGTGGCTGTGATATAAACTACTGACTCTTTGTCTTTGATTTGTTTTAAGACTTCATGTTCAATGATTTTGGCTCCTTCTTTGTCTGCCCATTTAGACCAAACTTTGTTGATTTCTTCTAAGGTAGCTTCTTCGTCTCCTTCGTATTTGATACGTTCAATTTGTTTTTTAAATGCAAATAAGACTTTACCTGCGATACCTTTGGCTCCATAAGAACCTGTCATTTGGTAGACTTTTTCATTTACGAATTGCTCGAATAATTGGATGTGTTTCATGCTGTTTGTTTGTTTTTGCGTATGCTTTATATATTAAAATAAAAAAGGACCATTTAGGTCCTTTTGATTTATGTGCGTTTGGTTAGATTTAAACAAAAAGAGCTTTAACAGCGTACATACAAGCCGTTTCGATATTTGTTTGAGCAATTGCTATTTCTCTAGCGTTTTTAGCATCTTTCATGATTTCTAATTTATCGATTAGATTTGCATGTTGTTCTTTAAGATCTTCGATTATTGGGTTAGCCGAAGGGTTAAAGTTTCTTTGGACCCGCTTCTGTCCTAATGTGATATTTTCCATGGTTTAGTTTATTTTAGTCTTCGAAGACTTCTATTGTTTTTTGTTTCTCTGTTAAGTTTGACCATTTACCAACGAATTGTGTAGCTTTAACTACTCTATCATCAATCCAATGATAATTTCCACCTCGAGGTTTGTTCATTAAAAGTCCATGGTATATAAAGCCATGTTTTTCTAACCAATCCATTGTGATTTTTCTGTGTTCTTCAGTACGCGACGTGAAAAAGGTAATGATGTGTCCTTCTTTAGCCCAACCATTTAAGATTTGTCTAGCATCTGGGTAAGGTAAAACCATTTTCATTCTTTCTGGCTCTTCATTAGGTACATCATCGGTAATGGTGCCATCAATATCAATTAAATAATTTCTAATGCCTTCTGGTAATGCCGGTGACACTAATTGACCTTCATCTCCAAATTGAGATTGTAAATTTATTGTTTTCATTTATATAGTGATTAGATTAATGCTTTGCCAAGTGAGTTTTGATGCCAACTTCTAAATCTTTTGCTAATTGTTTGATTAACTGAATGTTTCTTGAGTCATCATCAAAAAATGAAATATCTGTGTAGCCTTGTTCTATAAACCATTGCATGGCTTGTTGCTTTTTACTAGCGATATCGCCTTTGAGTTTTCTTTTAGGATCATTTACACACCAAATCAATTCTGGGTGAATATGAAAGCCAACATGATCTTTCATCCAATCATAAATCATCCTTTCATCATCTCGAGCTGTGATAATACCGATTGCATTACCAGCTTTGTAGTTTTTGGCTAAAATGTCTAAGTATTTCTTAATCATTCTACCGGCTTTCATAACTTCTAAAGATTTAAAATCATCAAAGTCTAAAACTTGACCTTTTTTGCTCTCATATTTGTTGAATTCTTCGGGTGTTAATTCGTAACAAGTTCCTGTTTTTTGATCACAGACGCGAATTTTTGCATCTGTGATGACGAGCGTATCGTCTAAATCAAATATTAAAATCTTTTCGGTTGAAAATGCCATAATCTACATATTTTTAACTATCTATTATATCAAAGTAATGATAATAGTTTCATAAAATAGATCTATAAATGGTATTTGAGCCTTTGATTATATCCAGTCACATCCCAATTTTATCAGGATGTGATCAAAAATATTTTACAATAGCAAACATGGTTTGAAGCTATAAATCAAGGGTGAAGTCCTGGTGTGTTGCTTATTTTTGCATTAAACTGCTTAAATAAGTTTTATTTCTTTCTAGAGAAGATTTGATTGACCATAAATTCCAACCTAATTTCCAATCATCTTCTAAATTTTCAAAAGTTTCTACATATTCTATTGCTTGATCGATCGCGTTTAAGCAAGGTTGTTGATGTTCTGGTAAATTAAAGCATTGCCATTCAGCTTCTGACTTATAACTTACAACTAATGGTATAAAAGAAAGCACGACATCTTTTTCTAAGAATAAATCAATAATTTCTTTAAGTTTAGGATATGTTGTAGTTTGAATTAAAGAATTAATATGAATTGGCCAAAAATCATTTTCTTTAACGTGTTCATTTCTGAATGCAATTATTTTATCTACATTTGATAAAACAGTTTTAAATTTATCAACACCTCTGATTTTTAAATAAGATTCTGAATCAAAACCATCTATTGAAATAGTAATACAATTAAGTGCATTTGGTTTTTTAGCTAATAAATCCCAAAAAGATTGATCCCATATACTAGCATTAGTAACAAAGTTAAATTTAAATGTATTTCCGGCAGCTTTGTCATTGATTAATTTATATAAGCTATCTCGCATTGGTTTTGCATAAAATACTTCTCCGCCCGATAAGTTAATACTAAGTTGAGGTAAACCAAATGCTTGATTGTGTAATGTTTCAGCTTTGATTTCATCTAAAATTCTATTTAAACCTTCTTGTGGAATTTCATAATCAAAGTCATCAAAAATCCAGCACATTTTGCATTTTAAATTACACGCATTAGCTACAGTAGCTGAAATTTCAAATGGAGCAGTAGCCCATGGCATATTTAACATTTGTGAAGCATAAACTCTACTTTGATAAGTTTTTTCAAAAACTTCTTCGTTTTGTTTATGTTGACAATATACAGGACATTGTTTAGGTAATTGACCATTGGCATCATACATATCTTTACGCATCTTTTCCCAAGCTTCTGTTTGAAATGTACTCTTTAAAGTAGAATCATTATCAATATATCCTAAATGCTCTGGTACCCAACAGCAAGGTTTAGTTGCATTGGTTGAATTTTCAATGTACAATGATGTCCATGGTCTGTAACACGCTACTTTATTCATAATTTATTATTTTGTAATGATATGCATTTGTTGTTCAAATACATCTTGATCGAATATAGCCATTCTCTTATTATCACCTAAATGATGAAAGTCTTGTCTGTATCTTAGGCCTAAATCATTCCATGTCTGTGGATAATTAAAATAAGGTTTTTCTGATTCATGCAATTCATTAGTCAATGAAGCTATTCTAAGACCCGTGTTCGTGCAAAGCTGTGTTAATAAAGATTGCTCAACAAAGGTCATTTCAGCAGTTGAATGTGGTGTGTGACGAAATGAATAAGTTAAAATCTCTTCCCATAATCTAGATACATGTGTAAATTCTTTCCTAATATTCTCATCTCGAACATATATAAATGACATGTTCATAACGTGATCATTATTCCAAAGAATATCAAACATTTGAATTAAACCACTATATGGCATTTTATTAGGATCGGCATACATTTTATTGGATTCAGCTTGAGTACCAACAAATGTAAAATATTGCAATTCACCTAGTTTTAATTTATTAGTAAGAAATAGAAAATCAATGTCCATCATAATAAATGGAGCCTTGATTTCATTCATTACTTTTAATTTAGCAGCAGTCCAAAAAATAGTTCTATTAATATCATCAGACTTTGACAAGACTTCAGTATTAACCATATGCCACTCTTTTAATAAATCAACACTTTCTAAATACGGTTTAGTAGTTGCATCACAATAGATATGAGTTATCGTTTCAGGATAAAACTTCTTCCAATTTTTGATTGAGTTTTCAATGCACTTTAATTCAAGTGGACTCAAATAAAATGGATCTAATTTCTTAGAATTTTCTAAAACCCAATATGCGTTCATTATTCTTGGCTTTCTATGACAAATAATCTAAAGTTATCTTGAATTTGTTTGATAAATGCAACCATATCATCATTGATTCTATATGTGCCAACTAATGGGTGAATTAATAATAATTTACCAGGTTTATTTTCTTCAAGAATACTCATTTCAAATGGAATGCTAATAATAACATCATAACCTAAATCATCAGTCACGTCTAACGTTTTTAAACCATGCATCGCAGTCCATCCTAACCAAACAGTCTCATCACAGTATTGTTTAGCGTATGTGTTTATTAATGCATGTTTATAGTATTTAGGATCATCGAAGAATTTAGTTTTATAAATAAAAATACAACTTAAAGCCCATTGAGAATTTATCAACCAATGTTTAACATCATCCGGTTGAACCGAGAGAGAATCAGCCATAAAATTAATATATTCGCTTTGTGGTATAGAAGTGCATAAATTATCTCTTCTACCAAAGAAAACCGAAGGAGCATCATTAGACACGTTGATTGCAATAGGTTGATCTGATTTTTCAGTGTGCGTTAATACGTTTTTATAAAAGTCTACTTTAGTATCACTGTAAAAAAACATATCAGCATCTACTACAGAAACTACTTCGTATTTTTTTAATATCGGATTAGTAGTAATCATGTATTTAACTGCAAATTCTTTTTGAATTTTAATGATCTGATCTTGCGCTATTAGATTTCTAAATAAATGTATAGCAAAATCATAACGCTCTTCATCCACGAATAAATAGATATCGGCCATTTCTAGAACGTCGGTGTACATCATTTGACTCAACATAGAATGATATATGTAAGGTAAATACCACTCTGTTGACCAAGTTTGATACACCACTGCTATTTTTTTATCGCCAGTATTTGTGTAGAATTTGCCTTCGCCTAAGTCTGGCCAATGTTCAAAGCTTATTTTGCTAGATACGTAAAATTTAGGATCGTCTGTAAATCTATCTGCCATTATTAAAAGTTATTTAAATTTATATATGTATAAGGATTAATGTTTCAGATTATTTATCAAAATAAAAAAGGTCTCCTTTTGAGAGACCTTTAAAAAATTAAATGTTAGTTTTATAACGCTGGAATGTTAGTTTTAGTTGGTGTATTTGCGTCAGTGTAAACTAATTGTATTTGACCAATACCACCTGAAGTTACTGTAAATTGTGAATTTAATGTATTAGCCGGTATAGTGATATATGAACTACTGTTAACTACTTGATTTTGTCCAGTAACACTATTAGATACAGAAATTGGGCTTCCCGTTAAACCAGTAGAGGCTGCAGAACCTGAATTTGTACCTGAAGTTTGATATGTTGAATTTCCTTTAAGCCAAATATACTTGTCAACTGATGTTGGATTATCTATTATAAGTGTAGAATTACCCTGTGAAGATAACGGGTATGCAGAACCTGATATGTATGTATACCCAAATGTTGTTCCAACTGGAACTTCGAATGTTGTATGATAATTGTTAGAAGATAACCAAGCTAATGCGTTTGTTGTATTAACAAAAGATTGACCAGCTAATTGCGCAACTAAATCTATAAAAGATTGATCTGTTAAATCCACAGATCTTACAAAGTTTAAAGTTGAATATGTACCATCTGGTGTAATTCTGCTTGCACCTTCAAAGCTTATGATATGTCCAGTTTCTTCTGGTCCATTATACCATTTTAATTCTGTTGATGCAAAATCAAATCCATTTACACTAGATGGTATTACTGCCGATATACTTCCAGATTTTTTAGTTCCTGAAATTTCTGAACCAGTATGTTTTGCGAAAGGTCTTGTTGCCATTTTATTTAAGTATTTTTATATGTTATATATTTGCTAATAAGCTATTATTCTTCTGTGATTTCTAATTTATCTCTGTCTTTTTTCTTTAATCTATTTCGTAAAAAGAAATACAAGCCAAAGAATACAGCTGATAGGCAATAGAAAATTAAATCCGTAACCCAAAAAGATCCCGTCCACTTCATTACTAAAGCGAATGCTGCGTCGAATCCAAGAGGATTGAAGAAGGTTGCTATGATCAAACAGATCGAGGCTAGATTCTTGTGTAGTGTTATTTTCCAAGTTGTCATGTTTTAAACTATCGGGGTCCATATTATAGGTTATTTTTAAAACTTAGGAATTCCACCAATCTGAATTGCTCGTTTTCTCCAAACTGCAATGACAGATTCTTTTCTTTCTTCATCAATTTCTTCAGAATCTAAGTATTGTTCAATTGTATTTATCAAAGGTTCTTTCTTTTTTCTAGACTTTAAAGCCAATCCTTGTAAATTAGCATCAATTTCTTTAGGCAATAAAAGATATAAGTAAGCTTCTAAGATGCCTTGATTTATTAAATTTCTTTCAAGACTATCATCTTCAAGCCATTTACCGTTTTTTTCATTCCAGCCGTTTTGTGTCAAATGCTCCATTTCATGACGCATAACATCTATTAAATCAAAATAAATTTCAGACCATTTATTTGGTAAATCAATTGGATCAATCGTAAAATCAATCCATATTTTACCACAAATATCTTTATCACCTTCGTCTGAAAAACCTTGAATATGATAACTAAATCCTTTTTTAAATCTAAGTTTAGCTGTTAATTCAAACTCTAAAAAATCAAAATCAAATTCTCTTTCAAGTGTTGATGTTTTACGATCTTTTGAAAAAGAATAGATCCATCGCTTCATTATCTGTTTTACACAAATAGAAACGATGGATCTGTATTTTAAATTAGAGTTCAACGACTCTTATTTGTTTTTTAAGATTTCAATTTCAGCCTTTAATTCTTGTATAGCTTGAACCAAATAAACTGAAAGTCTAGCATAATCAACTGTTAAATACTCAGTATCATCGCCAACACCATTCATTTTTAAGATTTCACTTTTGTGAATTAAATGTGGGAATTGAGCTTGTATATCTTGAGCTATAAAACCAACATCGTGGCCTCTACCCATTTCTTTGATCCAATCAAATTCCACAGGTGTAATATTCATTATTTTATCAAGCGCGTAACCATCAATTGGTGTTACATTTTCTTTTAATCTATTATCGGATGTTATACTTGAGAAACCGATAATATTTCCAGAAGCTTCGAATGCACCATTAGTATTCCAAGCAAATTGTGTACCAACAAATCTTTTAACAGATATTGGAGTTTGACCAACTGTAGGCGAACCTAATTGAACTGTAGTTCCAGACACATATCCACCTTCGTTATATCCGGTTAATCCACTGGCACCTTGGGCTCCTGTAGCACCTTGAGCTCCTGTAGCGCCTTGAGCACCCGTAGCACCTTGAACACCGGTAGCTCCTTGAGCTCCTGTTGCACCTTGAGCGCCTTGAACAGAAACACCTGAAGTTCCGCTAGCGCCTTGAGCGCCTGTAGCACCTTGCGCTCCCGTTGCACCTTGTGCTCCTTGAAGTCCAGAAGTTCCAGCTGCACCTTGAGCACCATTTACACCTGATATACCTGAAGTTCCTGAAGTACCGTTAACGCCTTGAGCGCCTGTAGCACCTTGTGCTCCATTCACACCGGAAGTTCCACTGGCACCCTGTGCTCCTGTAGCACCTTGAGCACCTTGAGCACCATTTACACCAGAAGTTCCAGCAGCACCTTGAGCACCTGTAGCACCTTGAGCACCTGTAGCACCTTGAGCACCTGTGGCACCTTGTGCTCCATTAATACCAGAAGTTCCACTAGCTCCTTGAGCTCCTTGTGCTCCATTAACACCAGATATACCAGAAGTTCCGTTAGCTCCTTGCGCTCCATTAACACCAGAAGATCCAGAAGTTCCACTTGTTCCTGAAGAACCATTAGTTCCTGAAGTTCCAGCTGTTCCGCTTGAACCAGATGTTCCAGCCGTTCCGCTTGAACCAGATGAACCAGAAGTTCCTGCGCTACCAGAAGTTCCACTAGAACCTGAAGCGCCCTGTGCTCCATTTATACCGGATATACCAGAAGTTCCTGAAGATCCAGATGTTCCACTTGAACCAGAAGTTCCAGCACTACCAGAAGTTCCACTTGAACCAGAAGTTCCAGATGTTCCACTTGAACCAGAAGTTCCTGAAGATCCAGACGTTCCACTTGAACCGTTAACACCTTGAGCTCCTTGAGGACCCATTGGTCCTTCGGTTGCACCTAAAGATGAAATGATATGTGAATAGTTTGAAATACCTTCAGTATAAAATTTAATAGTTCTATTTTGATTATCGTCATTAGTAGCATAAATTTGAACTAATACTTTATCAGTCGGATCCACATAATGTTGTTCTAAAAATAAATCTTGATACACATCAACTGGTATTGTATTGCTAGTGTCCCATCCAATTAAGTCAGGTGTTGTTGTACCCCACACTGCAATTGGAGTTCCACTTGCATTTGTACGAGTTACTTTAACATATATTTGAATGTTATCTGAATCTACATTTTTAGTAAAGTGCATTTTAAATTGCTGAATACCCGGAGGTACTACAGCAACACCTAAACCAGACGGTGTAATATATTGAGTAATTAATACATTAGATTGTAATGGTGTTAAAGAAGCTGTTACTACGTTTTGTACACTAGATACAGGAATTGGTGAAATTTCATTAATATCATTAGCTCCGCCGCCATTATTAACAACAATAACAGATTCATTCATATAAAATATTTGACCTACACTAGATCCAGCTTCTCCTGTTGCTCCTTGTGCTCCATTAACACCAGAAGTTCCAGATGATCCAGAAGAACCAGAAGAACCAGAAGTTCCATCTTGACCTGCAGCACCTTGTGCTCCATTAATACCAGAGATTCCTGATGTTCCACTTAAACCTGAAGAACCAGAAGTTCCATTTAAACCATCAACGCCTGAGCTTCCGCTTGAACCAGAAGTTCCAGCACTACCAGATGTTCCACTAGAACCAGAAGTTCCGGCTGTTCCACTAGAACCTGAAGATCCAGAAGTTCCATCTTGACCTGCAGCACCTTGTGCTCCATTAATACCAGATATTCCTGATGTTCCACTTGTTCCTGCTATTCCGCTTGAACCAGAAGTTCCTGATGTTCCACTTGAACCGTTTGTTCCTGCAGTTCCACTTGAACCAGAAGTTCCAGCAGTCCCGCTTGAACCTGAAGTTCCTGAAGTTCCAGCTGCACCTTGTGCTCCATTTATACCAGATATTCCTGATGTTCCTGAAGTTCCAGCTACACCTTGTGCTCCATCAATACCAGAAGTTCCAGCTACACCTTGCGCTCCATCAATACCAGAAGTTCCAGCTGCACCTTGCGCTCCATTGATTCCACTTGTTCCATCTTGACCAGCTGCACCTTGTGCTCCATTTATACCTGAAGTTCCATCTTGACCTGCTGCACCTTGCGCTCCATCTGCACCGATAATCCCGCTAATACCACTAGAACCTGAAGATCCATCTGTACCTGAGGTTCCATTAGTTAAACCAGAAGAACCACTTGTTCCTGTAGTTCCACTTGTTCCAGCTGCACCTTGAGCACCTTGTAAACCAGGAGAACCAACAGCACCTTGTGCTCCTCTAGCACCTGATGTTCCACTTGTTCCAGAAAGACCAATACTACCTTGAGCACCTTGGGGTCCAGCTATACCTTGAGCACCTGTTGCACCTATTGCACCTTGTGCTCCTTGAGCACCTCCACCGCCGCCACCGCCAGTAGCTTCACTTAAATCCCAATAGTATTCAGTACCATTTACAGTTTGACGACTACTTAAAACAGGTGTTTTACCTAAATCAATATTAGGATCGATGATACCTTGATCTCCGTGACCTAGAATTTCATAATTTTTAATAATCTCACCGGTTAAGGCTAAATTATAATTCATTTCTTCATGAGTCAATGCTCTACCTAATAATTCCTTAGATAATTGAATATATGAACCATTAGCACCTCTGTGCAATCCATGTGGGAATGTATATTCGCTAATTTTTTTAGACATTTTATATGTTACTGTTTTTTATATTTATTATAAATTATCGAACAAATCTATCAACGCATCTTTTGCATTTTTAGTGTGTGTTGAACCGTTCTTAATATACGTTACTTTATTACTTCCAAAAAGACCTTGAATATAACCACAATCAATGTATTGCATGGTCAAATTACCGTTTATATCTTCTTCAACTTGAATATAAACGTCTGTATATAATTTATCCCAAATGTTTACCAACTCATTGTATTTTGGTAAATACATTTGATTTAAAGTATCTAAGATAGCTTGTATTTCATTAGGATATTTCTCACTATTAGGTGATTTGTATCTTTTAAGAGTATCGTCAAATGAAATTATAAAATTAGAACCATTTATATCTGTAACAATGCTCGATATTTGATATAATTTCATGTTTGAACATTCTGCTGCATTTTTAAATTGAGCAGGTGTTAAACCAGACAAAGACACCGAGCTTAAATTAACACCAATACTTGAATTCTTATTAGAAAATTCTTTGTAAATTAATCTAGCATCAACTACTTTAATAATACCAGACGAATTGTTTGGAATATTATTAACTGCTTCACGAGCATAGATCAAAGATATTTTATCACTTACCATTGTTTAAAAAGTTTGTTACGATATATGTGACAAGACCACCTAAACCTGTTAAAAGAGCCCAAAAAACTTTAGTAATTGCAGTTTTCCATTTAACCAAATCATTATGCTCTTCGATGATTTTATCCATTTTGGTTTCTAATTCTTCTTGAGATTCTCTGAATTCAGTATTTTTCTTAGTTTCAACTACAATACCATCGTATGGATTAAGCAATTTCTGCTTTAGATCTGAAATACTAGCTTTCATTTCATTTTGATTTTCCATTAATTGCTTAATGGCACCTTCAATTTGGATATAAGATGGATCCTCCATTTTACGACGAAATGATTCAAAAGCTTTGTATAAGCCTTCAATTAATTCTTTAGGAGTTTGGTCTGGGTTCTGATTTTCAAACATAAATAAAAACGGTCTTTTTAGTCATATTATATATCGACTAAAAAGACCGCTTAATTATGTAAGTGTAAATTTATTTATCTTGTCCTTCGGTAGAGTGACCGTAGTGTGCTAAGTATTCAGCTGGCGACATGCCATGTAAAGCAGCTTGTGCTAATAAAATATCTGGATATGCTCCGTTTGGTTGTACACCAGTTGCAGTTTGTGACCAAGTTCCGTATTGCAAAACAGGATCTTGTTGTGTAAGTGGTATAATGCTTCCTTCAGACTCAGCGCCTGTACTTGTAGTTGGTACTTTACCAGCGCCTTGTACAGTTCCTACAACAATATTTGCCGCGGCAGATGGATTGAAAGTAGTTTGATACTCAGCTATAAAGTCTTCTAAGTTTTTAACATGTGTTTTCATACTTTATATATCTGATTAAAGTCCTTTAAATTCTGGAAAACTTTTAGTACTTTGATTGTCTCTTTCAGTATAAATCTTATAAGCTTTCTTTTTATCAGAAGCACTTAATTTATCGTATAAAGCTACAATGTTTTTCTCACTAGCAACACCTGATTTCCAAACGTCATGTGAGTCAGAATAGTTGTAATAAGTATCGTGTGATTTCCAAGCCAATTCCCATTGTTCTAATGGACTCAAAGACTTTTTAATTAACTCAGTTCTAATTTCTTGTTGAGATTTCTTTTTCTTGTTCAAATACAATTCCCAACTGCCTCTCATTGAACCTATTTTAAAAGCATGTAAAACATCTCCAGTTGATAATTTAATTTCAAACTTAATACCTTTGGCATCATCAGATTGGTCTGCAATGGACTTAATCCATTTATCATCAAATGTCGGTGTAGCGTGTTTAATTGTAAGTTTTACATCAGCTACGAGATCTTCTGGTGAACCCCAATTACCTTTCTTTTGATAATCATTATATGTTTGATAAGCTTCAAACGTCATTACTATTTTATTGCTCATAAGTCTTTGTTTTAATTATAGTGTAAATATACTAAAAAAAGCCCAAACTAAAAAATTTGGGCTTAATTATTTTTATCCTAAATATAATTCTTCGAAGTGTAAAAGATCTAGCCTCTTATCGATGTCGATTAATTGTAAAGCATTTAATAAATCTGAGTATTCTGCTACAGATTCTGTTTGAATGCCTCTGAATTCTTGTAAGAAATCAAACGTAGCTAAGTCACTTGTAAATAAAACTTGAGAATCAGTTATGTATTTTTTATATAAATCC
>Ga0222712_10005531_pt1 | contig 12753 bp, 19 predicted proteins | sample C33_657DmetaG_FD_165043 | JGI IMG/M metagenome (GOLD analysis project Ga0222712, IMG submission 165043) | Estuarine water microbial communities from San Francisco Bay, California, United States - C33_657D | ecosystem: Environmental > Aquatic > Marine > Unclassified | place: USA: California...
GTATCGAAATCATATGATTGATATACCAATGGTGTCCAAAATCCTAACTTAACAATATCTTGAATTTGAGCAACGTGAAGAATGTGTTTAAAGAATACTCCATGTTTTGATTTATTGGTCAACATTACTAACTTTGAGTAAGGACCAGTTTCACTCATATTGGATTGTAATTTAAGTGGAGTTGCAGTTAAACCCAAAACGTGAGTTGCTTTCATTGAATCTAAAAACCTTCTCAACATTCCACCTTTATCTCTTGGGTATCGGTCACACTCATCGATAATTACCTTAGTAATACCCAATTCTCTGAATTTATATCCAATTGATACGATAGAACCGATAGTTGCATAAGTCACATCACCCAACTCTTTACTTCCCATTGAAGCAGAGTATATTGCAGCCTTTCCACCAAAGTAAACAAACTTATTGTAATTTTGTTCTAATAACTCCTTTGATGGTTGTAGAACTAAAACTTTCTCTTCAATACCCTTTGCGATGTGGGCAATAACAATTGATTTACCGAATGCAGTAGGTGCAACGATAATTGAAGGTGCCATTTTAGGTATTTTAAAAAATTCAATACCAATCGTAACGGGGTCTATTTGATTTTGTCTTAATTCCAAAACATCTTTATTTTTTCATACTAAAAGTTAAAACTCCATATGAAACATCAATCCATAGATTTGCCCATATTAAATTTAACCCTAACATAATTCCTGGTCTGTGATTATCACTCTTAAACATTTGTTTACCTTTGTATTTAGTTCCAACTGCTTTATAAGTTTTCCACCACACACCTAATTTCTTTTCTTGCCACTTTGTTTTTTCATAGGAATCATCCGTTCCCACTTTATCACCTTGATATCTGAAAACTATATTTATTTTTAGTTTTCCTATCTTTTTTCTTATAATCATAAATTGTATTTCTTTTTGTATTTCTCTTCGAAGTTTCCAACTCCAATTTCTAATATTTCATTTTCATGAGGAATAGGTGGTTTTCTCTTCTTTGCGTCCAAAATATCATCGACCCGCATATTCTTAAATACTTCAATTTGAATTTTTGAGTTTTTTCTCGGCCCTTTATGAACCACCCATATATCAGATATGCTATTTATATTTCCCATAATTTGCTAATCCCACCAACCTCTCATACCAGAACCATCGAACCACTCATTCCATATATCTCGAGTTTTATGTTCTTCCGATGTTAGTGATTTTGATAATTTGTTATATTCGTTTAAATTCTGTCCTTCAAATATTTTCCAAAGTTCCTTCCACTCTCTTTCTTCAATTTTACGTGCTAATGCAAATACTTTTCGTATGTGTTTTTTCTGTGCATCTGTATCATTATCTATCAATCGATATGAATCACTATCTTCAATCTTTTCAAATTGAATTTCGGGCCAATCCACTTTACCTAATTGCAACTCTGCTCTATCAACATAATCATCATCAATTTTAGATTTTATTATTTCAATTGCTCTACGAATTTTAGCAGTTTTTTTATTTCTACTCGAATCAACTTCCATCCCATTAGTTTCCAATTTTTCAACCATAATGGTTAGGGAACGATATAGCATTTGTAATGTATAATGATAATCATACCAACGATGTTCGTATAATTCTTTACGAAATTTGTAAATATTCCCAAAGAATCTTGGAATATCATACCGAACTGCTTCCCATACCTTCCATAGCTTAGTATCATACCAAACCAACTTTTCTACACTTTCAAAAAATGTATCCTTAAATTCTACTTTCATACTATATAAAATCTATTATTTCTTTGTTCTCAAAATCATAATCAAACGTTAATGGTTTGTTATTTACTTCATAACTCAAATCACAATTACATCCGTTAAATGCATATCCCCAATTGGTGTGTCTATAACCATACGCCTCATGAATATGACCTGAAAAATGTAATTGGGGTTTTACTTCGTTTAATCGGTGATATAATTGTTCACACCCTACATTCAATCCACCTCTATCAGTTCTATCACAATAACCATGCATTGGCCCATGTGTAATAACAATATCAGTATCCAATGGGATTCCATTCCATACTTTGTTTATATCATACCCTCTATATTTGTTGAATGCCCAGCCAAACCCAAATGTTGGTGTAATTGGTGAACCCCACACTTTCAACCCATCGATTGTTATATCTGAATTTTCTAAATAATAAACATTATCATTCAATCCATTCTGTAATAACTCAATCAACCAATCTGGTTTACCTTCTGCAGGAATATGTTCATTACCTTCAGTATCCCATACAGAACGTTTACCATCAAAGTAATCAATCTTAGTCTGCATTAACTTTTCAGAATCAAAAGACATATCGTGATTACCTGCGATGAAAATTTTATGAGTATAATTATCAATCGCATTAAACCATTTAATAAATGATTCAACTTCTCGTTTTCTACCTAAAGATGACACATCGCCACTATGAATGAGTAAATCACCACCGGGTAATTTACCACTCAATTGTGTGTGTTTATTATGAGTGTCCGATATGTGGGTTATTCGCTTCATCGTATTCGTAACTTTTATGACCAACTACTTGATATGCTTCATATGTTAATTCAGTGGCAATTTCTATTGCTTTACGGATTTCTTCATCGCATTCTGTCAATGGATGTTCTAAACAATGATCGTTCAATGTAGATGCTAATATATGCAATCTATCCATCAATTCCAAATAATGACCTGAATTTATTTTATTATTTTCCATTTACTTTTTTAATATTAAAATCCATAGTGCAGTTTTTTACTATGGTTATTTGATTAGTATCATAGTGTCGTATTCTACCATCTTCAAATGATGCACATACCCAAATTGAATTAGCATGAATACCATAATCAATTATGAATAAAACTTGTGCCTCACCAAATTCGGTATTAACTACTAATACTTGATTAACTTCCTGTATCATTCCCATATTATTATTCAAATAGTGAAATAATAATTAACATAACAATTAAACCAATAGATGCGTAAAACGATACATCTTCGGAGTATTTAATTTGTTCGGGTCTTTTTCCTTGTGTTTTCATGTTATTTAATAAAAGGTAAAATTGCTAATTCCTTTGCCTTAGCCTCAACCATAATATCTACAGCCAATCCATATGTGTTAGGGAGTTGTTTGATATAATCTGAATGGGCTTGTGGTTTAAGTTTACTATTTTCTTCGTGCAATGCTTTTGATTCTGAATAATGAACAATTGGTTTAATACCTACTGGCCAAGTTGTTAGTGCCAATTCTAACGCTTGTTGTTCTGATAAATCACCAGTGCAAAATTGGTGGTGATGATAATCGAATACAATTGGAATACCAATCTTTTTGTGAATATACATCAAATCAGAAACAGAATACATAGATGCCTTATCATCATTCTCAACTGTCAATCGTTTCTTTACACTATCAGAGAGTTTCTCAAAGTTAGAACAGAATCTATCCATTGCTGATATTTTATCTCCATACACACCATTACAATGAATATTAATCTTATTATATGGAGTTAAATCTAATCCTAATAAATCAAATATTTTACCATGTAGTTCTAAATCTTTGATAGTGTTCTCAACTACTTTTGGATTGGGTGAAACCAATACGTTAAATGGACCGGGGTGTGAAGTAAGACGTAACCCATTTTCTCTGGCGTAAGTTCCACACCCTTTGAGGATGTTTGAGATTTTGGTATAATCCGGCATATCTTCTACATTATATTCGGATGCCCACGGCATCATATCTGAAGAGATACGAAACACCTTAATGTTGTTGGCAACGTTCCATTTGATAATCTCAAATAAATCACGAGAGTTTTGTAGTGCTAATTCGGAAGCGTAAGAAATACCTTTCTGATGAAACGTTTTCTTAACCATACTACGATTGGTAGTAATCTTAGGATTTTGTTCTCCTAATGTCATATTGATACATGCGTAACCTAAATTCATATTATATAGTTTTACATTTTATAAAGCTAATATACGAACATTATTTGACATATCCAAATAATTATGGAGTTTTTTTGTATTCTTCTAACGCAGCTTGTGTTCCACCTTGATAACTTAACCAATAATCTATGGCCTTTCTATCATTAATCCAACGTTCTCTCTTACTCCAATCAAACCACGGGTGATGATAGAATGCTTTACCATCGTATGGAGACCTCCACCCACCATCTTCATACCATTTTCGTTTTTCTTCTTCAGATACTACTCCATCACCATCAGAATCGGCTGATAGTTCTTCATTTGATACAATTCCATCATTATCTAAATCTAAATTAGAATTATAAGTTTCAAATGCTTCGATTAACTCATCATTGGGTGTTAGTGGTGTATTTTCCACTATAATCGGAGTTTCTTCTTCAATTGGTAATTTTTTTCCACTAAAATCCTCTTTTTGTAAATTATTTTCCACTAAATCTTCTTTTTTATCACCATATACCTCATACAACCCTAATTTTTGGTCATTTTCCATCATTTCGGTAAGAATTTTACGTTGTTTGGCCTTTTTATCATCAAGTAAACCGTTAAATGCGATAATTAGGGCAATTGCAAGGGGGTCAAACACAATTACAATCAAAAATATGAAGAATTTTACAACATTTTTCAATTCCATACCAAATGCTTCGGCAATAAATCGAAAACCACCTACCTCTTTCTCCAATCCTAAGTTTGAAACTTTAATTTCGTTGATTTTTTCGTTATTTTTGGCGTTTTCTTCTTGTAAATCTGCTATTTTCTTATTAATTTGGGAAACTTGCTTGTCTTTACTATCAATTGAACGTAATAGACGTGAATTTACCTTACCTTTTTCTAAAATTTGAGATTGAGTTGATGATAATTGTCCTAATTGAGTGTTAAGTTGATCAATTTGAGCAGTATTTTGGTCAATTTTGGTTGAAAATACCAATACTTCTCTATCAACTTGTTGTAATTGAAGAGATTGTGCTTGAAAAGCGTTTGAAAGATAGCCAAAAATACCTGCAGAGGTGATTAACATAAGAATCCCAACTGATATAGTTAAATACCATTTATTAAATCCTTTAATTTCACCCCAAGTTTGTTTTAGATAAGTTGCTGCCACTAATTTAGCAAATTCCAATGAACTTGCCATTATCATTACAGGTATAGATGCTCCTGCAAAAAGAACACCTAATCCCGTTACTGAAAAATACGCAGCACATCCAGCAATAATTAGAGCTGATAATCCTACTAAATACTTCAACGAATTCATATTATGATAAATCTACGATTTCTTGTATAGATTCTAATCCTTTTTGGACTTCCTTTAAATATTGTGCAGCCATTTGAGGGTCTGCGGGTCTTTGACCGGACATCATTTCTTGAACAATTTTAATTCTTTGTTGAACTGACATCATAGTGTCATTGATTCTGTGTTTGTAAACATCTTTCATAATTACATATTTTAGTGTATAGTAATAAATATTAGGATATAAAAAAAGGGAGTTATATATCGTATTTACAAATATACTAAAAATTTATGACAATACCAAATATACGATGTTATATTATACTTTTGAATTTAGATTCATCTTCACCAATTCGTATTTTACATGCATCAGAATACACATAATCATTATACATTGATTCGTTCAAATCTATATCTAAATATTTAAAAATATCAATGATTTTACTTTTATCTTTTTTAATAAAAATATCTTCAAAATAATATAAGGGATAGCCTTTTTTAGAAAATTCGTGCATCATATTGGATTCATTTAATAATACATTTTTACTATTAAGAATCTCTTCAGATGTAGTTATAGATAAATCATATACTTGTCTTTTTTGCCAACTATGAATGTCATCTGCTTTCATGTGATATGTTAAACTTTCACTTTGCAAATCTTTATCTATTCTATCTAATAAAATTATTTTTTCAAAATAGTTAAAAAACCACTCCCAATATACATCTTCGTTTTCTAATAAACTTTTTGGTTTTTGAGTTTTACTGACAAATGTTTTTATAAAAATGTTTTTCTTATTTTCAAAAAAATTCACATCATATGTTTGTTTACCTATCTTCTCTCGCCAATAATTATTAAATGGCTCCGATATACAAATATGATTTTTTTTATTTAAATGTGCTTCGATTAAATGATATAAACTTGTAGAACCACTTCGTGCACTTGTTAGTATTGCAACTCTCATAATAATGTAGTATTAACTTTAAGTTTTGGATAATCAAAATCGGTTTCAGTCATCCAAATATTTAATGCATATCTAATACCATTGGTTACGGGTAATACTCCATGATATGTTTCAGACCCATTAAATGAGATGGAATCTCCTAAGTTAAGATTAAAGGTAGAAACCCCTTCTAAGGTTTCAAAATGTATTGGTGGATTTTTACCTTCACTTAGTGCAAACTCACCACCTTCAAACCCATCTGATAATACTATTACCGTTGTTAGTTCACTTGTTTTATCTTTATGTAAATTCAAATATCTACCATTGTAATATGAAGTTAGACTGATGTTGAAGTTCTTTAAATTAAAATTAGTGTAATCAAACCATAATTTAAATTTTTCTGTTTTGTAATTATCTACTAACAAAGTAATTATTTTTTTCTTAAATTCATCATCATATATACGTCTACAATCCCAATTCTGATTTGGATTATATGAAAAGGGTTCGCCATATTTCATACAAAAATCAATTATAGAATTAGCTTCAGTTTTATCACAAAAATTATTGTTTATAGTATAATTCATAATAAGTTAATTATTTAAAATATTTTACTTATAATTTTAGATTTGACTGATTCATATTTTTCTTTACTAAACATTTCTGGTTTAAAATCTATACCTTCTTTCTGTGTATAATCATGACCTGAAATGTGATAGGGGGTGTTAATATAAAAATTAAATATTTCATCCCAATATGCTTCGGATGGTATTATATCGCCTTTACCTTTGATTTGTCTTATCAAACCTGATGCTATATTATATACAATAACAACATGGGATTTACTTGAATCTTTTGTAGTTTCTCGTAATTCTATTAAAGTATTACCATAATTACATCTACCACAATTTCCCATTCTAACAATCATTTCAATTGAATAACGAGTATTTAAATCAACCCAATAGTATCCAATACCATCAACTCTATTATCTAATAAAATTGCATTAGTTTCAATATAATTATGGGGTGAATAATTATTACGATAGTTTGTAATATATTCACCCCATAACTTTTGTATTTCTTGTATGGTATTTTTATTTAAAATATTCCAATCGGAATTGAATCCCATTTCGATGTAATTAGAAACATCGTGGACAATATTTCGTAATGTAAAATCACTATGTTTTCTAATATCATTACCATAATCTATTTCTATTTTTGATAATAATGTATTTCCAACTTCAGCACCCACAATACTATCAACTATTTTTAATTGATGTAATCTGGATGATGCCATTAATTTAAATGGGTTTCTTTGATTTTATTTACAACTTCACTAACTGCATTTGCAAGTTTCACTTTTAATTCACTTGATAGTGGAGTGATGTTAGCTTTAATTACCGAAGTTGGTCTGTATGTTTTAATTGTATTTGCCATTTTATTTTATATTTTTTTAATTAGTAATATTATGCTTTTTCAAATCCACCACCACCACAGCCTGGACACCCATATGAGTTACAAAAATACCCACAATAGTTCCAAGGACACCAGCAAGAGTTGTGCATTACACTAAACAATCCATCGCCCACATCCACCAAGAACAAATCCGATGGTTCAAAATCTAAACCATAAATAGTTTTTTGTGTATGTTCCATTTCTAATGATGTAATTGCTATCGTAGTTAGTTCATTTGTAGATGCATCCGTTACAATTAATTTATCACCAACTAACATATTATTAACTTTTTCAAAACGAGTCTTAGTTGAATCAGTTTCTTCTATAAAATATGTAGTAGATGGTGCATCTACCCACGTTTTACCATCTTCTAATGTAATTCGTATGTAAATAGTATCTACTGATGCTGAAAATACATTTGATAAACTAGATGTTTCCGATGTCAATGTTTCGTTTACTTGTGGTAAAGTAGCTTCCCATCCGTAGGTTTCTAAAAGCGTTTGATCTAAATCACCTGCATTATTACCATGCATATCTTGGAAATTTATAGATTTTATATAATCACCTAATTTCAAATTATCTACATCTACCAATGAACCGGTATAATCTAAAATAACAGAATCATCATCAGTATGATAATCTATCCCCGTAAATCTAACAATAGATTTAGATATGTATTTTATTCTACTTTTTTGATTTAATCTTTTAGTATCTACTACAAATTCATCTGCAGAAAAATTCATTGGAATTATTGTGCTTTGTTTATATCCACCTAAGTTGATTACATCTAAATTAGAACCATATATAATATCAATACTACGAATGATAGAATATCTACCATCAACAATATTATCATCTGAATAAACAAATTCTTGAACTAAATATTCAGAACCCAACTCACTTTTCAAATCAGATAATTCAGATAAATCATCCAATTTATATAATGCTGGATATAAATCTAAATCATATGCAGGAGCATTTGCTTTAACTAATACGTTTGGTGCATCTGAATTCGTTGTGTCCAACGTAGTGAATTCATCCATTTGTAATGCACTACCACTAAAATATGTAGCAGGAATATATTCAGACCCACTCATTAAGTTAAAGAACTCAAATTTATTAGCACAATACGTTTCATCTACCAATGCAGTAGTATCATATGATTGTCTTAATATAAATTTGTTAGGAGCATCTTCAATATAAGGCACTGTCACCGAATTCATAGGAACTACATAATCGGTAAATGAAATACCATTTTCAGCACACTTTTCTTCTAAAATTTCTTTGAATCTAAATGGTTCTTCAAGTGGAGTGTATGAATCTACTTCTGTCCATATAAAGTGAAATTCAGTTATATTGTTAGATGTTAAAACATCAAATAATGCGGTATAGTCTAATAAATCGGCACCTGTATTATAGATGGTTGTATTTGTGTTTATTTCTAAAAACTTAACACTTCCATTTTTTTCCAATAAATCGCTACCTATGATAGTTGCTTTCATAAAATCCTTATATTTGTTTAATATTCTTCTATAAATATATGATTATTTAAATTATAGAATTTTTATTTTTAGTTTTAATTATGTCTAAATACTTAGAATCTACATTTTCCCATTTTTTTTGAGTGCATGGATTAAACATAGTTGAAAATACTTTTTTATTTAACGGACAGCCACAATCACCACAATATGCAGACCACTTTACTTTCTTTAAAACTTCTTTTCTAAAATCACACCCCAAACACACATCTAATCTTTCCTTTGCCAATAATTCCTGTTTATCGGTTGGATTAAATGATATTTTCCATGCTTCAAATATTTCTTTGTAATCAATCATATTATTATATTAAGGTAATTGTAGATTTTGGTAAATCATAGTAATCATAAATATCATTATACTTGAGTATAAACCTATCATCCAACATAATATTACATTCAATGTGTTTACTAGAATTTGCTGATTGTAATTTAAAAGGTTTATCCACTTTTTCAGAAACCCAACTTTCCAATTCATTTATTTTATTGAAATCAAACCAAATAATATTTGAATCATTGTTTGTCCAATAGGAAATGGGTGTCAATAATATATCAATCATATTTACGGCATATCCAAATGTAGTGTGTTCCCAATTAATAATATCTATTTTTTTATCTAATATTTTCAAATCAATTAAATACTGACATATAATATCCCATCTTTGTTTTTTGTTAATTATATCATTTTTAGTAAAAAAGAATAATTCATCTAAAGTAAGATTAGAAAAAGCTTCATATAGTTTGGGATAGCCACTTCTTTTTAAATCAAACAAAATGTGTTTATATAAGGAATAAAATCTTTCATGTCTATTTCGTTTAACTGCAACTATTGGGTATGATGATCCAAATTTAGATTGTAAATCACCAATTGATTCGTGTGCATGGTAGATGTGATTCATTAAATTAGATTTATCAATTGATTTAAAATCAACATTATCATTTAATGGTATTAAAGTGTTGGTATAAGTTTCAACATTTAAATCTGATATAAGACATGAATAATGAAATGCAGTTGATGCACATCTTGGTAGACTTAGATATATAAATTTATTGTCTACTAACATTATATTAACGATTTTTCTTTTTTAACATAACTTAACCCAACATTACCAGCAAATACGATTCTATCTTTGGTTGATTTTAGTGCAGTATTTGGTGCATGGGGCGTATCTGCTTTCATAATTATCAACTCATCTTCATTTGGTAAAATGGAGTATTCATTATCACTCTTACTTTTGAAATATAAAACGGCATCATCACCTTCTATATTATCAGGCATTTGAACATAATACACATATGTGTAAACTGGTACAAAAGCTTTATTTACTTTGTTTATTTCAGTATGTATGTGGTATTTATCATACCCTTCTTTAAAATTAGGTTGTATCGGATTATTAGCTCTTACAATATTAACCCACGAATCAGTTTCTATCATATTAACATTTACATCAATATCGGTATGAATTTCTTTACACTTATTTATACATATTTGAGCTATTTCATCCAGTTTATTTTTAATACTAATATTACCTAAAAAACTCATATCACCCTGTATTTTAAAATAAGGAAACGCATCAAAATTAAATTCATCTGAATTATTAACCACATCATCACATAAACTTAATATTTCACTTTTGAATGAACTAAAATTTAATTTTGTTCTCCAAATATAGGTATCAGTATCGAACACTATCTTTTCCATATTATAGTAATTGTTGTTTTATACTTTTTTTATTTTTTTTATAGATAGCTAAATAATTATTTACAAAGAAAGTCATTTCATTTAGTGAAAATTCTTCCAATTGCAATATATTAAATAGTTCAATATTGGTTCTTGGAATTAAATTATAATCATCATCTAATATCATTTCCAATTTCGGAGGTAATGGTAATGATGTGCTCTTTCTCCAAAATTCAGTATCAGTTCTCTCACATAAATAATGATACCTGATAAACATTAAGTTTTGTTCATTTATTTGATAGCACCATTTATTAAATTTTTCTTTATAACTTTCATCGAAATTAGTATCACTTAATCTTTTTAATTGCATTATGGTGGTCATCAAAGCTGTTGCTTCTAATGGTTCTATGAATCCATATGATAATCCAATAGCAATTGAATTACCAATCCAACTACGTTTATATGTTCCTGGTTTAAAATCAAAAACTTTTTGTATAGTTATATCTTGTCCTATGTGAGTTTCTATTTCCTTTTTAGCATCATCTACGGATGTATATTCATCATTGAAAACATACCCACACCCCAATCTATGTTGTAGTGGTATTTCAAACATCCAACCTGAGTTCATCGATGTTAATTTTGTATAACTCTTATCTGTTATGGTATATTTTTGAGTTTGTGGTAAAAAGAATCCAAATGCTTTGTTTAATAAAAGATATTTGGAATAATCAATCCACTCTTCATTATGAACTTTGTCTATTATCAATCGTGCAAAACCACTACAATCAAATACAAAATCCAAATCAATAATCGAACCGGATTTTAATTCTAAATTATCGATAGTTTCTAATGTATTATTTACTTTTACAATTTCATCATCTACCCACTTAACACCACGATTAATTGATGTTTCTTTAAAATACTGTGCTACTAATCTGGCATCAAAGTGGTATGCGTGTCGTTTGTTAAATGGGGTTGGTTCTTCTCCTATAAATAAATGTTTTCGTAATTCACCACCACCTGTCCAATTATATAATTCCAACCCACCTTTTATAGTTGATTTTGTTTTTTCAAAAAAATCTGTTTGATTTATATCTAACAATGATAAGATTCCTCCAAAATTAGGAGTTCCACCTTCTCCTGCTCCTAATATTCCTATTTTAGAACTTTCAATTAAGGTAACGTCTGCGTTTTTCCAAAATTTATTAACTACCAAAGCCGTTAACCATCCGGCAGTTCCTCCACCAATTATTACTACTTTCATATTATGGTATTAAATGTCTTATTATTATTGTTAATGATATACAAATCCATATGGTATTGAATAATATTAATGTTGGTAATGATTTTCTCATCGATGCCCAAATTAAAGCAGAAGAAGTTGCTAATGTTAAAAAATGCATATACCACAATTCAACACCGAATATTAAACCGGGAATTATGATTATTGCTTTAGCCAACCATGCTGCTAATTCTATTATATTGTAATCTGTCCAATACTCTTTGGATAAATACATTTTATACCTATCCCATATTTTGTTCCAACCTATACCGATGTATAATGTTAATATGAATATGGTAAATATTATTATAAATTTCATATGATTAATTTATTAAATTATTGATTTTTTTAGAACACTTCCTGGCCATACATTTAATGAGTATCTAATACCATCGGTTAATTTATCAACCGAATGTGAGATATTGGAATCAAAAATAAAAATACTACCAGTTTTTTTGGGAACAGAATATTCAACATCATCTATTATGTATTTTATATCACCACCCTTATATGAATCATTTAACTGAAATATCGTAGTGATGGTTGCACCATATTGTATTTCATGTAAATCCGAATGCCAATCTAAAAAATCATTTTTAGAATATTGATTAAATGAATATTTTGGTATATGTGAATA
>Ga0222712_10005532_pt1 | contig 12750 bp, 12 predicted proteins | sample C33_657DmetaG_FD_165043 | JGI IMG/M metagenome (GOLD analysis project Ga0222712, IMG submission 165043) | Estuarine water microbial communities from San Francisco Bay, California, United States - C33_657D | ecosystem: Environmental > Aquatic > Marine > Unclassified | place: USA: California...
CGATTTTCTGGGTATGGGGGTCCCGTCGTACCCACAGCCAGGCGCGGCAGCCATGCACATGCCACCAATGCTCCAGCACCGGTACGTCCGGGTTGTCCCGGTGGTAGAGGTGATCGGCCCAGGCCGCATCGTCCAGTGCGTCAGGCCGTGCCGGACGCGCACCGGCCTCACCGGTGCAGATGAACTCATGCTCACTGCGCAGGCCGCAATAGGGACAAGGAATTTGCAGCACAGCGGGCCTAGAACCGATTTGAGGCGCTAGCCGTTTCGAACAGCAGGCGCCCCGTGGTGAACCGCCCGAGCGAAAAGGGTGCGCAGTGCTTGTCGGGCTGACCGCGAGCGAGCAGGCCTGCCAAGCTGCGGCCACCCGCTGGAATGGACTTGAACCCACCCGATCCCCAGCCTGCGCTGATGCACAGACCTTCTACTGGCGTGGTCGACAGAATAGGGGAGGTGTCGGCCGACAAATCGATGGCACCGCCCCAACTGCGAAGCAGCTTGACCCGTGCCATGGCCGGGAACAACTCAACCAGGCTGGCCACGCAGTCTTCGATCACCTGAAACTGTCCGCGCTGAGTCCATGACAGTCCAGCATCCGGCCCGCCGCCGATCACCAGCTCGCCCTTGTCTGACTGGCTGAAATAAATGCCCAGCGCTGGGCAGGAAACAATCACATCGAGCATGGGCTTGAGTGGCTCGGATACGAAGGCCTGCAGGGTCAAGGTCTCCAGCGGTAGCCGCAAGCCGGCCATGCGCGCCAGCCGGCTTGTCGAGCCAGCCACGGCCAGCCCAAGTCGCTCGGTGGCGATTCGTCCGCGATTGGTTTGGACCGATCGCACCCGGCCTGCTGCGACCTCGATCCCAGTGACCTCGCAGTCTTCGATGATGTCCACCCCCACCGAGCTGGCTGCCCTGGCATAGGCCCAAGCCACCGCGTCGTGCCGCACTGTGCCGGCTCGCCCTTGCCAGGCGCCGGCCAGAACGGGGAGACGACAACCCGGGTCACGCCGCAGCAGCGGCAGCAGGCGGTAGACCGCGTCGGCATCGAGCAATTCGTAGTCGGCACCAACCAGGCGCATCGCATGCATGCGCCGTCGGGCATCGCGCAGCTTGGCCCAAGTTTGAATGATCTCCAACTGCCCGCGCTGGCTGACCATGAGGTTGAAATCGAGCCTTTGACTCAGGTCTTCCCATAAACGAAGGTTCTCGTCCTGGAAGCGAATGCCCGGCTCACGCAAATAATTGGACCGAATGACGGTGGTGTTGCGCCCGGTATTGCCGCCGCCGAGCCAGCCACGTTCGAGCACCGCAACTCGGCTCAGGCCCTCATCGCGAACCAGGTGCCAGGCCGTGGCCAGGCCATGACCGCCACCACCGACCACCACCGCGTCGTAGATCCCGGACGGTTCGGCCCGGCGCCAGGTTCGGGGCCAGCCTCTGTGGCCAGAAAAGCCCTGGCGAAATAACTGAAGAAAGTTGTAGCGCACGCTGCAAGTTGAATGGGCGGCGCGGGCTGCGCTGACCTTGTCTAGTCAGGTCACTGTAGCCGGATGTCACCTGGTCATGCTCAGGGTCAACCATGAAAGAGTTTCCAGACGCCCCACGCGGGGGCCGACAATAAGATGCTACAGTGGTCCTGATCAAGTTGAGGTGAGTCTCCAACTAAGGGCACCGCGCTTGATGCGGGCCCCGTGCGGTCCCACCAGCTGTTCACACAACGTATAGCCCGAGGTGCACCATGAAGTTCTTCAAGTCCTTGCTGTCCGTGGCCCTGCTTGCCATGGCCATTCTGAATAACCCCGCCGCCGCGCAAGGCGCTCCCGCCAAGAGCCGCCTTCAAACCGTCATGGAGCGCGGAACCCTTCGCGTTGGTACCACGGGTGACTTCAACCCCATGTCTATGCGCGACGCTGCCACCAACAGCTACCGCGGCTTTGACGTCGAAGCGATGGAGCAATTGGCCAAAGACATGGGTGTCAAGGTCGAATGGGTTCCCGCCGAGTGGGCTACTCTGGTTGCTGGCATTACCTCCAACCGTTACGACATCTTTTCGGGCGCATCCCTGAGCATCGCGCGGGCCAAGACGGTGGCCTTTTCCGATCCCTATATCGAAGCGGGCACAGTGCCTGTGATTCGCAAGGCCGACGCCGCCCGTTTGACAGGTTGGTCCGACCTCAATCGCAGCGGCACGCAGATCGCCGTTTCCTTGGGTACTGTTTTCGAAGAGCAAGCCAAGGCCCATTTCCCCCAAGCTACGGTGAGGGGCGTTGAAAAGCCGGCCACCGGGTATCAGGAAGTGCTGGCTGGCCGCGCAGTGGCCACCATCACCAGCAACGTGGAAGCTGCCACCCTGATCAAGACCTACCCCAACCTGACCACGATCTCCAAGGCCGAACTGCGCAACAAGCGCCCGTTTGCCTACCCCCTCCCGCAGGGCGATCCGGTCTGGAGCACTTTCGTCAATAACTGGGTCGCGCTGAAGAAATCGGAAGGCTTCTTCGACGCACTCGAAACCAAGTGGCTGGGTCGCTAAGACGCCTCCTCGCCCGACATGATGCGTTTTGTCGCAGGCCTTTTGGCGCTGTGGGCGCTTGGCCTGCTGAGCGGGTGTGGCACGGTGGGGGATGGGACGGCCTACACATGGGGCTGGTACACCCTGAACCCCCTCACCGACAAAGGCGCGTCTAACCTTTCATTTCTGCTCGCCGGTATCGGTCTGACGCTTTGGCTGTCCATCTCAGCCATCGTGCTTTCGGTGGTGTTGGGCATCCTCTTGGCGCTGTCGGGGCTGTCCAGTTTCAGGTCACTGCGCCTGATCTCGCGCACCTACGTCGAAGTGTTTCGGGCTATTCCGCTGCTCGTCTTGCTGCTCTGGGTTTACTACGGTTTGCCCATGATGACTGGCTTGCAGTTTGGGGCCTTCGCTGCCGGCGTGCTCTCGCTGGCGCTGTCTGATGCTGCGTTTGAGTCCGAGATTTTTCGTGCCGGTATTCAGTCGGTGGCAAAAGGCCAGCGCGAGGCCGCACAGACACTGGGTCTTTCAAGCCGCGACACGTTTCGCTTCGTGATCTTCCCTCAGGCCATACGCACGATCTTGCCTGCACTCGGCAATCAGTTTGTCTATGTGCTCAAGATGAGTTCTCTGGTTTCAGTGATCGGACTGCAGGAACTCACACGCCGTGCCAACGAGCTCAATGTGACCGAGTACCGACCGCTGGAAATCTACACCGCGCTGGTGGTGGAGTACCTGCTGCTCATCTTGCTGACCTCTTGGGGTGTTCGGCGCCTTGAGCGGCGGATGTCGTCCGGGGTTCGCTGACAGCCGGATCGCGCGCCCTCCCGCTCAGTGGTGCAGGATTCGGTCCAGAAAACTGCGGCAGCGCTCACTGCGGGGTGCGCTGAAAAAAGTCTGTGGCGGCGCCTCTTCAACGACCCGCCCCTGGTCCATGAACACCACGCGATCAGCCACTCGGCGGGCAAAGCCCATTTCATGGGTTACGCACAGCATGGTCATGCCCTCGCTGGCAAGACCTTCCATGACACCGAGAACCTCCTGGATCATCTCTGGGTCGAGTGCTGAGGTGGGCTCGTCAAAAAGCATGATGCGCGGGCGCATACACAGGGACCGTGCAATGGCCACACGTTGCTGTTGCCCCCCCGAGAGTTGTCCCGGAAATTTGTCGGCCTGCTCAGAGATGTCTACCCTTTTGAGGTACTGCATGGCCAGATCACGCGCCTCATCACGCCCGAGGCCGCGCACTCGCATCGGGGCCAGCATGAGGTTGTCGACAACCGACAGATGAGGGAACAGGTTGAACTGCTGGAAAACCATGCCGATTTCGCTGCGCGCCTGCGCACCGCGAGAGGCCTCGGAGCCCACAGCCACGCTGCCTACCCAGATCTCTCCTTCATCGTGCACTTCCAGCTGGCTGAGGCAGCGAATGAGGGTGGACTTGCCCGAGCCCGAGGGCCCACAAATCACTATTTTCTCGCCACCAGCCACCGACAGATCGACCCGGTCGAGTGCCTTGAAGCTTCCAAATGACTTGCTCACAGATTTCATCCGGATCAAAAAATTTGTCGGCTCGGATGGGTCGCTCATGGAAAACACCTCGGATGGGTTGGGCTCAGAACATTATCATTGAAGCGCATGCGACTCATCCATTCACGATGGCCCCAGGTCGTCCAATATCTTGAGCACTGCCGGGGCATCCTTATTCCCACCGGCTCGACTGAGCAGCATGGGCCCATCGGACCGATAGGGACCGACGCCCTTGTTGCAGAAGCCATTGCCTTGGGAGCAGCCAGCCGGGGTGGCTGGCTGGTAGCGCCGACGCTGAGCCTGGGGCCGGCCCAATTCAACCTAGGCTTTCCGGGCACGATCGCCCTGCGCTCCAGCACCATGATGGCCGTGGTGGGCGACGTACTCGAGTCCTTGGCGGTACAGGGTTTCGAGCGTTTTTATTTTCTCAATGGCCATGGCGCCAACATCGCCGCGGTCAACGCCGCTTGCCAGGACTTTTATGCCCAGTGGAGTCTGGGCCGGCGAAGCGCCGCCGCGCCACGATGCCGACTGCGTTCCTGGTGGGAGTATCCCGGTGCTGACCAGATGAGAAAGTCGCTTTATGGCACGTGGGAGGGTCTGCACGCCACGCCCAGTGAACTGGCCATCAGCATGGCCGTGCTCGGGTCAGACTACCCCTATGACGAGGCGGCACTGGCGCAGGTCGGCCAGCCCCCCCCGGCCCTGACTGCGGAGGATCTTCGCCTGATGGGTGGCGACAACCACCCGGACAGCAACGCTCACCGGTCCCGCTTCCCGGACGGGAGGGTGGGTTCGCATTCGGCTTTGGCTCGGGCCGAGGCGGGCCAGGCTCTGTTGCAGGCCGCTATCTCCGACGCTCACCAGGATATCTCCGAATTTTTTGCATGATCGTCCTCTACGGCCTGCCTGTGTCGACCTATACGGCCAAGCTACGTCTGGCCCTGCACTGGCGCGGCATCGCTTATGAGGAGCGTGAGCCTGAGGGCGGCTACCGGTCTCAAGCCTGGCGTCTGAAGGTGCCCATGGGCACGATTCCGGCGATCGAACACAATGGATTTTTCCTGTCGGAGTCCGAAGCGATTCTGGAGTACCTGGAAGACGTCTTCCCGCAGCGGCGCCTGCTGCCCGAGGGGGCCCAGGAACGTGCACGGGTCCGTATGCTGGCGCGGCTGCACGATTTGCATCTGGAGCCGCGTGTGCGGGCCCTTTTTCCGCTGATTCAGCAGCCTGCGCAGCGAACGCAGCTGCCCGTGCTGCTGGCGGCCCTCAATGACAAACTGCAGCGCCTGAGCGAGGTGGTGCAGGCTGGACCCTACCTGGCCGGCGCTCAGCCGAGCTTGGCTGACTGTGGTTTTGCCGTGACCTTGCCGCTGGCCCAGCGCTTGCTCAATACCATGGGCGAGGATTGGGTCTTACCCCACCCACTCTCCCCCTGGGCCTTAGCACTGGAACAGGATGAAGCGGCACAAGCGGCCTTGGCTCCGTGGCGTTTGGCCACTGAAACCTGGCTGCAAGCCGCAAGCCTGAAAGGAAGTCGCATATGACCGATAAGCAGAGCCCCTTGATGCAAGCCGATTGGCAGTACGTGACCAAGAACAGCCTGGAGGACTTCAGCCGGGCCGATTGGCAGATCATGTTGTCGCAGCGTTCGCTGTACTACCGCGAACAGCAGGCCCGTCAAGTCTTGCGGCTTTTGTCTGAATCTGAGCACGATTCCACCTTCGGCTACCAGATCAACAACTTCCGTCACTGCCTTCAGTCGGCCACCTTGGCCTTGCGTGATGGCCTGGACGAAGAAGATATTGTGGTCTGCTTGCTTCATGACGTGGGCTTCATTGCCTGCCCTGACAGCCACGGTGAGTTTGCCGCCGCCCTCCTGGGCTGTTATGTGTCCGAGCGCAACCACTGGATGCTGCAGCGTCACGCCCTGTTCCAAGACGCCCACTGCCCCCATCACCCACTTGCTCAGGTGGATGCCCGGGAGCGCTGGCGCGGTCATCCTCATTTTGAGTGGGCAGCCACCTTCGTTGATCGCTACGATCAGGCAGCCATCGATCCGAACTATGAATGTGCCCCGCTGTCCGAATTCGAGCCCATGGTCATGCGCCTGTTTGCTCGCGCTCCACGGATACCCCACTTGCCCTGATTTTTCTGGAGGAGTTCCCCATGTCTGCATGGATACACATGATCGCCCTAGAGGACGCCCAGGGCCCGCTCGTCGCCGCTTACGAGAAGGTCAAGACACCCCATGGCACTGTCGACAACGTCATGAAGGCGCACAGCCTCAGACCGCACACAATGGAAGGGCATGTCGCGCTGTACCGCAGCGTGCTGCACAGCCCGGACAATACTTTGCCCTTCTGGTTCCTCGAGGTGGTGGCCTCTTACGTGAGCATGCTCAACCAATGCAGTTACAGCCTGAGCCACCACTTTGCCAACGCGCGGCGCCTGATGGCCGACCCGGTCCGGGCCGAGGCCGTGCGGCTGGCGCTGATGGATCGTGCACCCGAGCGTGTTTTCGCCGGCAAGGAACTGGAACTGTTGCGCTATGCGGGAAAACTCACCACCGATGTGGCGCGTATGGCCCAGGGCGATATCCAGGCCCTCCACGCGGCCGGTTGCAACGACGGTGAGATTCTGGAGGTCAACCAGGTCTGCGCCTACTTCAACTACTCCAATCGGCTTCTGAATGGTCTGGGCGTCACCACGGATGGGGATGTCATCGGCTATTACAGTGAGTCATGACGGTGGATTGCGCAGCCCAAGTCTTCAAGCGCGCATGACCTTGACCACTGACTTGCTGACCCCCGCTCAGCTCGACGCCCAGTACAACGCCCGTGCCCGCGTCCCCGAGTTCGCCCAGCATGTGGCGCGTTGGCAGGCGGACTCAGCCGAGGTGAGAGCTGGTGGGCGCGGCCGGCTAGGGCAGCGCTATGGGCCGGCCCCGGGCGAGACGTTGGACATCTTTCCCGCCGACCGGCCGCGCGCGCCCGTGCTGGTGTTCATTCACGGGGGGTACTGGCGGTCGATGGACAAGTCAGACCACAGCTTTATCGCGCTGGCCTTCAACCAGGCCGGGGCGACGGTGGTCATTCCGAACTACGACCTGTGCCCGGCGGTGACCATCCCCGAGATCAGCTTGCAGATGGTGCGTGCCCTGGCCTGGACCTGGCGCCATGTCGCCGAGCATGGCGGCGACCCGCGCCGCATCAGCGTGGCCGGCCATTCGGCCGGTGGCCACCTGGCGGCGATGATGCTCGCCTGCTATTGGCAACAGGTCGACGCCTCGCTGCCCTCGGACCTGGTCACCCATGCCCTGTCTATCTCGGGTCTGTATGACCTCGAGCCTCTGCGCCAAGCACCGAGCTTTCAGGCCGATCTGCGGCTCACGCCCGACGATGCGCTGCGCGCCAGCCCGGCCCGCCTGCCCGCGCCGCGTCTGGGCCGGCTTGACGCCGTAGTGGGCGGCCTCGAGAGCGAGGAGTTCAGGCGCCAGACGAACGCCATCCGCCAAGTTTGGGGCGAGGCTCGGGTGCCGGTGTGCGAGGCCCTGGAAGGCCTCAACCACTTCAGCGTGCTGGAGTCACTGGTGCAGCCGGGAAGCCGGCTCCATGCGCTGGCGCTGGAGATGCTGGGGCTCTGACGCAGTCCGCGCCAATCACATCAGCAGGTGCTCGCCTGCGTTGTCTCCGCCCAGGATCACGTAGTTCACCCGGCGGATGTCCAGCAGCGACTTGCCGCCCGAATAGCTGATGGACGACTGCACGTCCTCCTGCATTTCGCGCAGGGTGTCGGCCAGCTTTCCCTTGACCGGCTCGAGGATGCGCTTTCCTTCCACATGCTTGTACTCGCCCTTGTTGAAGTCGGAGGCGCTGCCGTAGTACTCCTTGTACAGCTTGCCATCCACTTCGACCGTCTGGCCCGGCGACTCCTCATGGCCGGCGAGCATGGAGCCAATCATGACCATGGTGGCGCCAAAGCGGATGCTCTTGGCGATGTCGCCATGTTCGCGAATGCCGCCGTCGGCAATGATCGGCTTGGTGGCCACCCGTGCACACCACTTGAGGGCTGAGAGCTGCCAGCCGCCGGTGCCAAAGCCGGTCTTGAGCCGTGTGATGCAGACCTTGCCCGGGCCGATGCCGACCTTGGTGGCGTCGGCGCCCCAGTTCTCGAGGTCGATGATGGCCTCGGGCGTGCCCACGTTGCCGGCAATGACGAAGGAGGCCGGCAGCTTGTCCTTGAGGTAGCCGATCATGCGCTGCACAGTGTCCGCATGGCCGTGCGCGATGTCGATGGTGATGTAGTCGGGCACCAGGCCTTCGGCGACCAATTGGTCTACCGTGTCGTAGTCGGCTTGCTTCACGCCCAGCGAGATGGAGGCATAGGCGCCGTGGGCTTTCATGGACCGCACGAAGGCCAGGTTGTCCAGGTCGAAGCGGTGCATCACGTAGAAGTAGTCGTTTTGCGCCATCCACAGGCAGATTTTTTCGTCCACCACGGTTTTCATATTGGCCGGGACGACCGGGATGCGGAATTTACGCGCGCCCAGCTGAACGCTGGCGTCGCATTCCGAGCGGCTTTCCACACGGCACTTGCGCGGTAGCAAGAGGATGTTGTCGTAGTCGAAGATTTCCATGCCAGGGCTCCAGAAGACTGTTGAAAAACAGGGAGAGCGCTTGGATGTCGGCCCGGCATCCAGAAATGGAAACCGGGCCTCAATGCTTGGGCCCGGTGGCCGATTTTAGCGGTGTCGGCCCGGCCCGGCTCCCTACAATGCGGCATGTTTCCAGAGTTCGAATCTTCGGCTGCGTCCGCCAGCGAATCCCCCCTGCTGCGCGCCCTCAACCCCGAGCAGCGCGCCGCTGTCGCCTTGCCGGCGGAACACGCCCTCATCCTCGCCGGTGCTGGATCGGGTAAGACCCGGGTGCTCACCACTCGGATCGCCTGGCTCTTGTCCACCGGGCAGGTCTCTCCCGGCGGCGTGATGGCGGTGACCTTCACCAACAAGGCAGCCAAGGAGATGATGACCCGTTTGGGCGGCATGCTCCCGGTCAATGTGCGCGGGATGTGGATCGGCACCTTCCACGGGCTGTGTAACCGCTTCCTGCGGGCTCACCACCAGGTGGCCAATCTGCCGGCCACCTTCCAGATTCTGGACACGCAAGACCAGCTGTCGGCGATCAAGCGGCTCATGAAGCAGCATGGCGTCGATGACGAGCGCTTTCCCCCCAAGGAGGTGCAGTACTTCATCAGCGGCTGCAAGGAGGAGGGCGAGCGCCCGGCCGACGTGCAGGTTCGCAGCGACGAGGACCGCCGGCGGGTCGAGATTTACCAGCTCTATGAGGACCAGTGTCAGCGCGAGGGCGTGGTTGACTTTGGCGAGCTGATACTTCGCAGCTACGAACTGATGCGGGACAACGAGCCGGTGCGCTCGCACTACCAGCGGCGCTTCCGGCACATCCTAGTCGACGAGTTCCAGGATACCAACCGATTGCAATACGCCTGGCTCAAGATGTTCTCCGGCCAGGGCAATGCGGTGTTAGCGGTGGGCGATGACGACCAGAGCATCTACGCCTTCCGCGGCGCGCGGGTGGGCAATATGGCCGACTTCGTGCGCGAGTTCGCGGTCAAGCACCAGATCAAGCTCGAGCAGAACTACCGGAGCTACAGCAATATCCTCGACTCGGCCAACGCGCTGATTGCCCACAACAAGGGCCGCCTGGGCAAGAACCTGCGTACCGAGCAGGGCCCCGGCGAGCCGGTGCGCATTCAAGAGGCTCCCAGCGACCTGTCTGAAGCCCAGTGGATCGTGGAAGAGGCGCGCCAACTCGAGCGCAGCGAGGGCGTCGCCCGCCAGGAGATTGCAGTGCTTTACCGCAGCAACGCCCAGAGCCGGGTGATCGAGACCGCGCTGTTCAATGCCGGCGTGCCCTACCGGGTCTACGGCGGCCTGCGATTTTTCGAACGCGCCGAGATCAAGCACGCGCTGGCCTACCTGCGCCTGCTGGAGAACCCGAACGACGACACCTCTTTCCTGCGGGTGGTCAACTTTCCGCCGCGTGGCATTGGCGCACGCAGCATCGAGCAGCTGCAAGACGCCGCCCGCGGCGCGGGTTGCTCGTTGCATGATGCGGTGAGCGCCACCACCGGCAAGGCCGGAACCAATCTGGGCGCCTTTGTCGCCAAAATCGACGTTCTACGCGAGCAGACCCAAGGCCTGGCTTTGCGTGAAATCATCGAACTGGTGCTCGAGCACTCAGGTCTGGTCGACCATTACCGCAACGAGCGCGAAGGCGCTGACCGGGTGGAGAACCTGGAAGAGCTGGCCAGCGCTGCCGAGAGCTTTGTCACCCAGGAGGGTTTCGGCCGGGACGCGGTGGCGCTGCCATTGGACGAGCACCGCGGTGCCGGCAGCCTGGCCCAGTCGCCTGTCAGTCAGGGCTTGGACCCTTCGGCGCCTCTGCTGGATTTGCCTTTGGCGGGCCAGTCCACCGGTGGGTCGCCGGGCAGTAGCGATCCGCTCGCCCCCGATGCCGAAACCGGCGAGACCCTCTCGCCTCTGGCCGCTTTCCTCACCCACGCGGCCCTCGAGGCCGGTGACAACCAGGCCCAGGCTGGACAGGACGCGGTGCAGCTGATGACGGTCCACGCCGCTAAGGGCCTAGAGTTCGACTGCGTTTTTGTCTCTGGGCTGGAAGAGGGCTTGTTTCCGAGCGAGCGCTCGATGGCCGACCACGAGGGCCTAGAGGAAGAGCGGCGCCTGATGTATGTGGCCATCACCCGTGCCCGCAAGCGTCTCTATCTGAGCTACTCACAGACCCGTTTGCTGCACGGGCAGACCCGCTACAACGTACGCAGCCGATTTTTTGACGAGCTGCCCGAGCACGCCCTCAAGTGGCTCACGCCCAAGCACCAGGGCTTTGCCGGCGCTGGCTTGGGTCAGGGCAGTGGCTTTGGGGGTGGCTTGGGTCAGCGTGGCAGTTACGGAGGAGGCTATGGCGGGGGCTATGCCGGTGGTGGCGAGGGCCGCAGCTGGCAGGGCGGTGCCCAGGCCGGCACGCGCGACGCCGACAGCAGCCGATTCGCCAGCCCGCCGGTGCCGGTGCGCAAGGCCGAACCTGCACACGGCCTGCGCGTCGGGATGCAGGTCTTTCACAATAAGTTCGGCGAGGGGGCCTTGCTGGCGCTCGAGGGCGCAGGCGACGATGCCCGGGCGCAGGTGAAGTTTGGCCGCCACGGGGTGAAGTGGCTGGCGCTGTCAGTGGCCAAGCTCACGCCGGTGACCTGAGGCTCCCGGGGCCGCTTGCAATTCGGGCCTCTGCGCTGGCCCGTACTTTGGCCAAAACGGCAGGGGGGCTGGTCACTGCCCCGGCGCGGGCGGTTCGGTCGGGTTTGCTTCGCTTGCGGCTTCGTCTGCGTCGGCCTGGAAGCAGTCGCGGAAGGTGAAGTAGATCGAGCTGGAGAACATCGAGGCCAGCACCAGGGCCAGGGGCAACACCATGGCCTGTACGCCGCCGGCACCACCCACCGCGGCGCCGAGCACCCCGAAGACGCTGCCCGCCACCAGAAACAGGGTGATCCAGCCCGCTGCGAACAGCAGGTGGGCCCCCAGGTTGCGCAGCACCGCTACCGCGCTGAAAAACAGGCTTTTGGTTGGCGAGATCCCGTGCCAGTGGACCAGCGCCGGTGCGTGCCAGAACACCACAAAAAGCGGCAGATGGAACAAAAGGGCCAGGCCAGTTGCCGCGTCCAGTGCCATGGCTTGGCCGTCGGCAGGCGGCGGCGCGCTGCTGCCCGCGAGCAGTGTGGCCAGCCCGGTTGCCAGCAGCGAGCCAGCGGCGTAGATCGCGCCCAGTACCAGCATCGCGCGCAGCCGTTGTTTGCCCGCCCGGAAGGCGCTGAGCAGCACCGAGGGCAACGGAAACCGCCCCTTTTCCGCCTCAGCCGTGGCCGCCATCAGCCCCAGCGTGGCGGCAGGCACCAGCATCCCGCCGGCCACGACCCCGATGCCGGGCACGATGGCCAGCAGCAGCACCACGGTCGTGTACATGAAAAACAGTCCGGTCAGGGCAAGGGGCTGACGGAAGTAGGTACGCAACCCTGTGCGGACCCAGACCAGTCCAGTGCGAGGCGGGACGATGTTCAGCTTCATCAGCGGAATTTACCCCGACGGGGCGTTCTGGTGCGGTTTCTCTGACTTTTCAGAGGTGAACCGGATGGGCTACCCGCTGGCGCAGCACCCGCTCGAAGTGGCCCGGGTCGTGGGCCTTGAGCAGGCTGGCCTCGCGCGGCAGGTGGAAATCCCACAGGCGCGAAATCCAGAAGCGAAGGGCGCCAGCCCGCAGCATGGCTGGCAGCAGCCTGCGTTCGGCTGCCTGCAGCGGTCGCACGCCCTGGTAGGCCGCCAGCATCGCGGTGGCCCGTTCCGCCTCGTGCCTGCCGTCGGCCAGGTCGATGCACCAGTCGTTGACGCACACCGCCAGGTCGAACAGCCAGGTGTCGACGCCGGCAAAGTAGAAGTCGAAGAAGCCGGTCAGGCGCGCTGGGTGAGGATCGGCCGGACCTTGGGGCTCGGCGAACATGACGTTGTCCCGGAACAGGTCGGCATGCACCGGACCGCGAGGCAGGGCGGTGTAGGCCGATTGGCCAGCCACATGGTTCTGGTAGGCCAACTCCGACTGCAGCAGCGCCGCCTGGTCCGGGTC
>Ga0222712_10005533_pt1 | contig 12748 bp, 31 predicted proteins | sample C33_657DmetaG_FD_165043 | JGI IMG/M metagenome (GOLD analysis project Ga0222712, IMG submission 165043) | Estuarine water microbial communities from San Francisco Bay, California, United States - C33_657D | ecosystem: Environmental > Aquatic > Marine > Unclassified | place: USA: California...
TAATTTAGTTACAGATACATCAAATAAGCTAACTGCAAAAAATAATACACAATCAACATATGATCAGTCTATTATTAATTTAAATAATGCAATTGAAGACGCTTGGGATCTATATAATGAAACTTGGCTGTTTGAAGAGCAACAAAGAGTTGCCGCAGCAATTGCGGCTGCTATGGCAAATCAACCGCAGCCAACACCAGATGCAACAGTTGACCCTACGCCTGAGCCTTCTCCAGAGCCATCGCCTGAGCAAACTCAACCAGACGATCCCACTCCAGAACCAACCCCTGAAACCACAGATGAGGCGACACCAGAACCAACCCCTGAGCCTGAGCCTTCTCCAGAGCCAGAACCAGAGCCTTCACCTCAGACATCGGATATAGATCCAGAGCCAACTCTTGAACCAGAGCCAACTCCTTCTGAACCTTCTGAAGAATCATCACGACCTAATGCTATCACAGAAGAGACAGCAAATCTAATTGCAGATTTAACAAGCAAGGACACATTAACTAAATTAACTCCAGAGCAAAAAGCGGCGGTTGCAGAAGGCCTTGGAATTAAATCATCAGAAATAGCAAAGGTAGCAGCACTTGCAGCATCAGAACCATCAATAGCAAAAGCTCTTGAAGAATTTGGTGATAGAATAAAAGAGAATGCATCAGCTCCTATGCCATACACACTTGCAGATGCAACAACAGAGGTTGCAACAGAAGCATTTTTATCAGATCCAATTGGAGCAATTTCAGACATTGATTTTAAAAAATTACTCAGCCCATCAGAATGGGGCAAGGATATGACGGATGATCAAAGAGAAAAGGCTCAAGAAGTAGTAGTGCCTGTAATTATTGCAGGTAATATTGTGGCAGCAGCCATGACAAGGAGGATATAATGAAAATAATTAAAGGATTTTTTAATTGGATATGGGAAGCCGTTAAGGAAAGCATAGCCCAGCTGTGGACCCTCCTAGGCTTTTTTATCGCATGGCTAACCCTTACTGGCACCGCACAGGACGTTGTGGGCGTTGCTACAGTAGTCGTAACCGTTATTTGGCTAATTACCATACCCCTCAGAAAAGACGAGGAATAAGGTATAATAGAGGTATGAAAAGAATAACTGCTATTGCTTTGTCGGGGCTATTAATGCTATCATTAACTGGTTGTGGGTTTGAAGGTTCATATAGATACCCATGCCAAGACCCTGCTAATTGGAAGATAGCTGAATGCAATCCTCCAATTTGTGAAGCTTCACAGACTTGTACTAAAGATGTAATAAAAATTACACCTACTACACCAGAACAGGAAATAACAAATGGCTAAACAAAGACTGACGCCTGCAGACCTAGATGCTCGTTTAAAGTTTATTCTAGGAGTAACCCTTGGAAGCATACTGTTTCTAACGGCAATTGGAATTATTTATGGATTGCTGTTTGTAACACAGCCTATCGGAGCACAGTCAGAAAATGACAAAATGTTTTTTAATGTTCTAGGTAGTATTGCAACATTTATCACAGGAACTTTGGCTGGAATACTAATTGGTAACTCTGGAGCTAAAGACATTATGGCAGCCCAGATACAAAATAAAGAAGTAGATGCAAAGAATACACAGGCGGATAAAAAATTAGAAGCAGAAATTGATGCAACTGCAGCACGTCTAGCAGCAAAGCCTGATGGTCAAATGCCAGCAGAACAACCAGTTGATACAGATTGGGATAAAGACTAATGAAAATGAAAGATAAGTTAATGTGGGTTATTACCCTCGGAATACTTGGCTTCATTGGCTTAGTAGTTCTTGGAGAGTACGCCTCTATGTTGCTGCAACAGTCTTCAACAGGTGAAAAGTATGGAACAAATGAAGATGCTATTGCCCTAGTGCAAAATGCCCTAGTTGGCTTAATTGGAATTATTGGCGGATATTTTGCTGGAAGGTCGGATAAAGAATAATGGCAGAACAAGGTACAGCAGCACGTTTAATTGAAGTTGCTACAGCAGAAATTGGGACTATTGAAGGTCCAAAGGATAACGAAACAAAGTACGGTGCCTATACAAAGGCTAACTTCCAACCATGGTGCGGAAGTTTCGTAAATTGGTGTGCTAACGAGGCTGGAGTAAAAGTTCCTAACACCGTTTACACTCCAGGTGGTGCAGCAGCATTTAAAAAGGCTGGATCATGGATTGATGGGGACATTGCGGATCCAGAGCCAGGAGATATAGCCTATTTTGATTTCCCCTCAGATGGCGTCGATAGAATTTCTCACGTAGGAATTGTTATTAAAGACAACGAAGATGGAACTGTCTGGTGTATAGAAGGAAATACATCTTCAAAGAAATCTGGAAGCCAAAGAAATGGCGGAGAAGTTTGCAAACAGCTTCGTGCATATAAGAAAAACAAGGCTGGAGTTATGATTTCAATTGTAGGATTTGGAAGACCTAAGTTTGGTGGCGCATCTAAGTCTGCTCCATCTAAGTCTCAAAAAATTGCCCCTAAAGCAAAAGTATGCGAATCTTGCGGTCAAGTAATAAAGTAAATGAATACTTACAGGGTTAAGCTGGAAGTCATGGCGGAAGTAGAAGCCTTTGACGAAGGCGATGCTTTAGATTACGCTAATGATATATTTGGCGTAGATGATGAAATAAAAAACGTTAAAGTAATTAGCGTGAAGGAGAAATAATGGCAACTGAAGGATACAAGCCAACGTCAGGAATGCAATCAGCAGCCCGTCGTGCTATTAAATTAAAAGAGCAGGGTAAAGCAAAGGGTGCTGGGACAGCAGTAGGCTGGACTCGTGCAGGACAATTAGCTCGTGGAGAGACATTAAGTTTATCTACAGTTAAACGTATGTACTCATATTTTTCTCGTCACGAAGTAGACAAAAAAGGTAAAGATTGGGATAATGCAGAAAATCCATCAAACGGTAAGATTATGTGGCTTGCCTGGGGTGGGGACGCAGGGTTTTCTTGGTCAAGAAAAATAGTTAATAGGGAGAAAAATATGAAAAAGAGTTTAGAAATTCAAGAAGTAGTAGAAGAAATTAAAGGCATCTTAGAAGATGTAGTAAATCCAATAGATACAGTTGTGGAAATTGAAGATGACACAATTGAAAAGAAATATACAGGGTGCGGATGCGAAACATGCAAAGAAATGGATGTTGCCTGTAAAGACTGCCCTAAGTGTTCAAAAGAAATGGATATGGACAAAACAGAGGATCTTTCAGATGAAGACATCTCAAAGACTTATGACTCAGATAATGAAGAAGAAGACAAGTGGGACAATGTTCAAAAAGCATGTTGGTCAGGATATGAGCAGCGAGGAATGAAAGACAAAAATGGAAGAAAAGTTCCAAATTGTGTTCCAGTTAAAAAGTCTTTGTTTGGGACAACAGGTCCTCAATCATTAATACCAAAAAATAATAAATAATCTATTGACAGAGTCGCAATTTTTACTGTATAATAATACGTAGAGGTTGCGACTTCTGCTATTGGTCTTTAGCTCAGCGGCAGAGCGGGAAGCTGTTAACTTCTAGGTCCCTGGTTCGATCCCAGGAAGACCAGCAAAATCTAGGCGGACTTACTAGATAGGAAAGAAATGCTTAATCTTACACTAAAGGGTGTAGAAGTATTTATGAAAAGGTCACAGAAAAACAATCAAGAGTCTTATTGGGATAACTATGACTTATTGATTTGGAAGCAAAACCCAGGCGGCTTTACAAGTAAAGATGGGATGTTCAGAAAAAATAAATGGGGTATTGCAGAAAGAATAACTGTAAACCAAGAAGGAACATGGAAGCTGCCTACCAAATATGTCAAATATTTTAAATGATTTAGGTATCGACGGAGATGATTTAGACTGGTTCCACCTTGGATTATGTAGAGGTATGGATACAAATTTATTTTATGATAAGTATGAAGCTGATGTTAATATAGCAAAAAGTATTGATGAGGCCTGCTTATCTTGTCCAGTATCTAAAATGTGTTATCAAGCAGGTGTAGATAACGATGAGCAAGGTGTTTGGGGCGGGATTTATTTAAATTCAGGCGCTATAGATAAGTCTCGTAATGTGCACAAGACTTTAGATTTTTGGAAAAAGATAAAGGAAAAAAATGGAATTCATAAATAAAGACAAAGACCATTTTAAGTATGGAATAAATCAATGGACTGGTGAACCAAATAAGCCAGTGTTTTATAATAAAGAAATGGCAATTGCAGTAAGAGGTATAAAGAAACCCGTGTCTGATTTGCAGATGGATATAGTCAAGTATCCAGAATTTCTTTGTCTGCGTTTATATGAAGATAACTTTGCCAAGTACAGCGGTAACAAAAAAGAAATGGTTATTGACTATCTTCAAAAAATTAAAAAGATAATCGAGTCTTATGGAGTAAGATGCGAATTAGAGGGCGTACCAAGCCGAAATGTATTAGGAAAAGGACTACTATAATGGAAAAAATACTATGCTATTCTTGTAATAAGAGTAAGAACAAGTTGTCAGTTAAGAAATCTTCTTTGCTGCCAATCAATTTATTTATGTGCGAATCCTGTATATCATCTAAATTTGAGCCTAGATGGGTAGTTATATTATCTGGCAGGCAACTAGGATCTGATGCAGTCAAAGATTTTATTATTAAAAAGAGGTATATTGGCACTGAAATATCAGCGTCAGAGCTATTAGTTTAGGTTAATATCACGGTATAATTAGTTTATTATGGATTATACTACCGTTATTCTTGCTATTTCCGCCGCTATATTAAGCGGTGTAGGTACGGCCATAGTTGCAGGAATAAGAGATATGGTCAAGGAAAAAAATAGGCGTATTGAGCGTGAACAAGATCATCTTAAATTAGATTTAAAAGATTTAAAGATTGAATTGTATAAGATTGAAAAAGAGTTGACTGAGTGGAAAGATAAATATTATAAGGCCATTCAGGACTTAATCTCAGTTAAATCTGAGCTTGAAGAAGCATTAATAGTAATAGCACACGCTCAGCACGAGCATGAACTGGACACAGAATTTTAAATTTAGTATACTAAAGTTATGACCTGTATAGTAGCAATAGCCCAAAATGGGGTAGTGTACATGGGTGCTGATCACGCAGCATCTGACGACAAGACTGGATGGATTTTGTCCAGAAAAGATCCCAAGGTTTTTAAAGTGGGACAATATGGTATTGCTTTTACTGATTCTTTTAGAATGGGACAAATCTTACAATACAACTGGACCCCACCAAAATATACTCCAACTAAAACAAACTCTGGTCTAGACAAGTTTATGAGAACTAAATTTATTGACTCAGTCAAAGAAACATTTAAGGAACATGGTTATGGAAACTTTGGGCCAAACGAAGATGGGGATACTGGTGGTATTTTTATAGTTGGGGTATGCGGTAAACTCTTTACTGTAGATGAAGACTTCCATGTTGGAGAAAATGTTGTAAACTACATGGCTGAAGGATCTGGCGGAACGATAGCCCTTGGAGCTTTACACGCTACAAAGAAACAAAAGAACCCTAGGATTAGATTAAAAGCAGCCTTAGAAGCAGCAACTGAGTTTAATATGAGCGTAGCAGCACCCTATACATATATTCAAGTTTAAGGTATACTTAGATCATGGAGATCTTGGTTGCCGTAGCATTAACATTGTTGGTTGTCTTGTGGGTCTCAAACGTTAAAAATAAAATTAATTTATTTTTAGAAAATCATGAAGTTATAGTTGTAGAAAAAGAAGACATTGAGAGAATTTCAAATAGGCCAAAGGATGCATTATCTTTAAAGCCTGCAAATTATGATAGCTCAATAGATCTAAGAGGAACTCCTACTCACCTATGCCCCTGCGGCTCATACATTTGGAATGTAAAGGTTGTGTTTGAAGATTACGAAATCGCTACATACTTCCTGGATATGGAATGTGTGAGTTGCGGAAGTGTGGCCACAGCGCCAACACCAGTAGACAAGAGGGGAAACGAACAGTGAGAAAGTCAGAAAGAATTAGACTGCTAGAAATTCAGGTTGCAAGACTTGAGGTACTGCTTGAGTTACACGGACAAACTATATCTAATCTAGTAGATTATCAAGGTATTCAAAATATGGAATCTCTTGAGTCTGGCAAATGGTATAACTCTAAAAAAGATCAAGAATAGCTATTGACAATCTGTTATTATTTAGTAGAATAGACCTATGAACAAAAAACTAATCACGGCCCTTGTGGCCCTAACACTAGCACTACCAATCACGGCAAATGCTGCTCCTAAATTTAATATCAAGAGCACATCATTGCCAGCACCAACAATAGCAATCCTGGATTCAGCGATTGACATGTCACAAGATAAGATTAAGTCTCGTGTTGTTTACGAAGTATGCTTAATTGAAATTATTGAAGGTTCAACTGCTCGATGCCCTAACGGACTAACAAAAATGGAGGGTCCTGGGTCAGCAACTCTTCCTTTAAACAAGCTTTCTCTCGGTGGTTTTGACCACGGAACTTTAATGGTAGATCAAGCAATTCAAACAAATCCTAATGTAAATATTGTTTTTATTAGAATCATTGGACAGCGTGAAAACGGTGCAAGAGAGTATACTAATGAGGCAACAGTATTTAATGCTTTGCAATGGGTATATGACAATCAGTCTAAGTTTAACATTCAGTCAGTTGCTATGGCTCAAGGCTCACATTTCTTGGGAGCAGCAGGAACAGACTACTGCCCTAAGACGCCAGTAACTCAGTCAAAGGTTCAGTCATTAAATTCAGTTGGCGTGGGAGTATTTTTCCCAGCGGGTAACAATAGAGATTACCAAAGAATCTCATGGCCAGCATGTTTACCTGAATCAATTGCAATGGGTGCAACTATGCCAGATAACTCTGTTGCATCTTATTCAAATTACGATTCACGTTTAGTAGACTTTCATGCTCGTGGCACAATAGTTCTTCATGGTTTAGGTGCAAAGAAAACAAACTTTGCAGGAACTTCAGCGTCGGTATTAGTTGGAGCAACATCCTGGGCCACAGTTAAAGCAAGTAAATCTCACCTCAGTTACACCGAGTTGTACAATCTATTGCTTAAGACTTCAACTCCTACAAAGAACTCAAGAGTTGCTAAAGCAAACCTTATCAATGTTCAGGCGGCATTAAATGGCTGAAGATAAGACAACGGTTCTTGAGGGAATCATTAGCGATGTAGCAGTTGCGCTGTATCAGCGTTGGGCAAATGAATTGCCTGAAGAAGCTAGGACAGACGAATCAAATGCTGCATTAGCAGAGAATGCTTCAAGAACTACATTCTTTATCGTTCAAATGTTCATGGACAAGTTCAATGAGGCTGCAGAGCAACTCAAAAACTCTCCAGAAATTCAATGATCGTAACAGATCAAACGTTCGACTCAGTAGTAAATGATAGTGATCTAATCCTAATTGATTTTTGGGCGGAATGGTGTGGACCATGCAGAATGGTCTCTCCAGTCCTAGATGATATATCAGAATCCACGGGTCTACTGGTCGGTAAATTAAATATTGATGAGAATCCTGAAAAAACACAGGAATACTCTGTACAATCAATACCAACTATGGTATTATTTAAGAATGGTAAGCCAGTCCATACAGTGCAAGGCGCAATGCCCAAGCACAAACTTCTAAAGGAGTTGGCGGAATGGCTGAACTAGGATTTGATGAATGGATGTCATACGGTATTAAAAAAGGTTGGTGCGGACCTCCTGTATGTCATACACATGACGGACTACCAATGTCAGAACAAGAAGATATAGAGTTTGGCGAAGGCCAAGATCCCTGTATTCATGTTGTTCGAATGTATGATGACATTGATACGAAAAAAGAAATTGAGTCTAATCACTCACCGACCCAATGGCGGAACTCATACATAAACTAGAATTCTAATTCAGAAAGAATTAGAGTAAAGAAGGAGAATAAATTAAATGAAGTCATTTAAGAAAATCGCTCTAGCAATGGTTGCAGCCATGGCTATGGGTACACTAGCAACACCTGCAAGTGCTGCGCCAATGGTTGTAACTTCTGTAAAGAAGAATACAGGTACAGTGGCAGCGCCGACATGGACGGCACAAACTGCTGGAACTTCAGCAGCAACTCCAATTACAATTTCAGTTCCAACAGATAACTCTGTTGACTCACTAGATGTAGTTGAGTTTGTGGTAACAGTCGACACTGGAACAGCAGTTTCAGTAGTAGCAACAAACGCAGTAGTAGTATCAGCTTTTGCAACTTCTACAGCACCAGTAACAGCATCTTCAGGTTCATCAACATGGACACAAAATGTTGGTACAGGAATCACTTCAACGTTTTATGTATATACTAAAACGACAGCAGTAAGCTCTGTATCTATCACAAACCTAGGTACAACCGTTACATATTACCTACAAGGAACATCTACTCTAATCGATAAGATTGCCGTAACTGGCGTAGATTCTGCTCCTGCAGGAACATCAGTAACAGTAACAGCAACAGCACAGGATGTATTTGGAAATAAGATTTCTGGAAAGACCCTCAATGCAATTGCTAATGGCGCAACTCTTGATACAGTAACTGTAACAACAGGCGCAACACTGACCAACTTTGGATCAGCAGACGTTAAGTTTGTTGCCCCAGCAACTGGCCCAGTAACAATCGTATTCTATGCAGCAACAGCCGATATGGCAACAGCAGTAACAGGATTCAGCACACCATCTGCATCATCTGTAAAGATTATTGCAGTACGTGACTTGGCTGGAGACGTTGCAGCATTGACCACTCAGCTTGCAGCAGCAAATGCCGCTAAGGCAACTGCAGAAGCAGCACTAGCAGCCGAAAAGACTGCTCGTGCAGCAGATAAAGCAGCAGCAGATGCAGCAGCAGCGAAGGCTGTTGTTGATTTAGCAAAGGCTAAGGCGGATGCAGATCTTGCTAAGGCTACCTATATCAAGGAGTACAACGCCCTTGCTACAAAGTGGAACAAGAAGTTCCCAAAGCTTAAGGTAACTCTTAAGAAGTAGTTCTTTATATGTTTGTGGGGCAGGGGAAACCTTGCCCCATTCACATATAAATGATAGAATATACATATGGATCAAGATGGTGTTTATAAATTAGAGCAGTATTTTGAAAATAAATACAAAAAAGAAGTATTAGAAAAAATAAATAACTTTGAGTTTCCAGACGACTGGAACCCAAAACAAGTAATAGACTATATTACGTATAGGCTAGATAGGAAATAAATGTTTAAAAAGATTAGATTATGGATGCTAGAACAGCAAGTCAAAGCAATTATTGCTGAACAGCCACAAGAAAGAGTGGTAGCCAAAAAGGCGCCAGTAAAGAAGGCGACTGTCAAGAAGGCACCAGCTAAGAAAACGGCGGTTAAGAAGTCCCCAGCTAAGAAAACTGCCCCTAAGAAGACTACAAAAAAGAAGTAATGCCCTTAGAAGAAGTATGTGAGATAAATGGATGCGAGAGGGTAGCCTCTCGTATTACCAGCACAGAGACCAAATACATCGTTATATGCGATCAATGCTGGAACGATAAGTATAGAATATAAAAAATGCTATAATGTATAGATGGGTGGACCTCTAGAACCATCTAAATACAAAACCTATAGGAGTAATAAAATGTCAGACGGAAAAGATTTAAAGGGATTTAACGAGACAAAGCCAGTAACAAATACATCATGGACTGGTGAGCAATATGCATCTGACCCAGCATCTGCTTTCCCATCAACAGATAAGTCAACACAAGACGGATCTGGCGTAGGAAACGGCGGTAAGTAATATGACTGAGAACATTGAAGTAACAGCAGTTGAGGTAGAGGAAGTAGAATCCCCTATCGTAGAAGCGCCAAAGCCAGTTGCAGAGGCTCCAAAGCCTGCATCAAAAGATTCTGAAGCACCAGCACCAGGAACACCTGAGTTTGCTGCATGGGCATGGGAACACAGGAACGGCTAATGTGTACTGAATGTGGATGCGGAGCTTTCGGTAGCTCGACTGGAATTATTCCAGTAACAATTGAAGATGTTTCAACAGATGGAGAAGCTGGCTTAACCCTAAGCATGACAGCAACTCCTGAGCAGAGAACTGATTTTATAAATGAGTGATAATGGAACAGGTATGGCAACACCACCAGTTTCTGAGCCATCAGGTGCGGTAACAAGTCGAGAAGTAGCCAGAAAGAATCCTAAACAAGGACTAAGATCTGGAATTAAAGTAGACAGAAACAAGCACGGTATACGTAGAGAAACTTCATTGGTGCCAAAGCCACCAAGAAAAACAAGACCAAAGAAGGTCTAAACTACATATTAAATATGGCCCCATTAAAAAGTGGGGCCATATTTATTTAAGGATATCTTATGTGTAAAGAATGCGGGAACTGCTCAAAAGAACACAGCAGGACTATAGACGATGCTATAGATGAAACTCTTGACTCCCCTATATAAATATTATATAATGTATATAGGTCGCAATTAGTGCGAACAAAAAGTGCGGCGGGAAGAGAAGACATGACTGAAATGACTAGTGTTGGCGATGATTTCGAAAGAACAATGCGCCTTAAATTAGCTATACAGCAAGCATTTGAAGAGAATGCAGAACTGCTTGAAAGACTTGGATCAGATTACAACGAAGATGGGGTTCCATATTGGGAAAATGAAGGCGGTCCAGTTCAAGATAGTGCAGAAGAACGTCTTAAGTATATGGAAGAGAACGGGATTTGAGAGAACCTAAGATTATGCGTATGGACTGGCGTTCATTGGGATATTGGCCAGTCTACAAAGAGGGAAAATTAACATGGGAAGCGGACGGAATGTGTAATAAATGCGGGATGGATAAAGAAAACATAGAGTACTGGGATAATCACCAGACTATGTCTGACTATAAGGTATGGTGTGCTAAATGATGTATTGGTCTTATATACTAGCCGTTATCGGCGTAGCAGGCATATACTTTGTAGGGCGCAAGACTATATGGGGATGGTTTGTACTACTATTCAATGAGGTATTATGGATAGCATATGCCACCATAACCAAGCAATATGGGTTTATACTTTCAGCTATAGCCTATGCAGCAGTTTATATTAGATCTTACATACATTGGTCAAATGATAAAAAAATTGACATAAACAAACTGTTAGAAAGTCAAAGGGATTTTGAATGATAGATTGGTTAGTTAGACAGATATTTAGGATTGATCCACTACGGACTGCCCTATTTCAGGAGGTAGATATGTACAACTCAATTACTCGTATCTTAGCAGATGATGAATCTTCCAAGATAGCCTGCGCCATATGGTGTGATGAAGATGGATGGAGAGGCTGGAATATAAAGGAAGACGGAACCTATTACTTCCACGATACAGCAGAGCATTCCCTTGGCGACATAATGAGATTAGTAACATCAGAGCCTGAAGAGTTAGATCCATTTGAACAAAAATACGGAATGTTAACTGAGCTTTAATTAATGAGAAGACTTTTAGATGGGACGGAAGTTCAAGAGAACGATACCCCAATAGACCTTATAGTCCATACTAAAGCACCTTCAAAATGGAAATTAATCGATATGGAGACTGGTCAAGAGTATATTGGATCTGATATACCTACACAGTATGGATTATGGATAAGGACAAAGGACAGATAATGACGCACATAGTGAAGTGCGAAAAGTGTGAGAAGAGATTCATCTCATCTAGCCCTAATGACTTTGTTTGCTTGCTATGCTCGCAATAAAGGGCGGGGACGATGGAATCCCCTTATATACCTATAGCTACCTATGTAGACAAGATAGATCAATGATGCTATTAGAGCTAAGTAAAGAGATAGGCTTTAGTCCTAAATGTCTTAAATGTGGCAGAGATATGATCCTTAAATACTCAATAGATGATAATGGAGATATCTGGATGAATGAGGATATATTACATGAATAGTCGACTAGAATTATATCTCATAGATATGTTCCAAAGTTCTTCAGGATATTCTACTGGCAAGTGGTCAGATGATGACGATATACATCCCACAATAACTCCTGTATTTGGACCAAATCGATGATAGATAAAATAATCGGAAGAGATCCAAATTGCTTTACAGGCGGAGACTGCTGGAATTATGACTATTCAGATAGATGGTTGTTACTCATGGGTATTACAATATCCATATTAGTCATAGCCAGGATACTACGCAAAAAAAGGCGGGGATTCAAATAGATCTATTCGCCTGGATAATGAAACTATGGATATATGGTATGGGTATAACATTCTCAGCTATAGTCCTAATCATCCTATGGAATACAATAAGGACATTTAAAGAGTAATCTAGGCTTTGCCTAGCCTTGCTTGATATGGTCCAAGAAAGTACCTACCTCCTATATCCCCCCGCCCATTATATGCTCCCATATAGGCCTTAGAAGGCTTCTAATGTGGAGTAAAGTGGAGCATTGTGGAGAATATATACTATAGATCCATTTGCAATTACTATACTTATAATAGATTAGATATATGTATGTAATTGAGCATACCATTATATAAGACGTAATGTCAATAGCGACATATCGGACATATACCCACATCTGCATATTTTCAGGGATTTGTCAACATGTGTCGTAAATGGCATATTTGGCCCACTTTGTCAATAGAATTCGATAGAATATTTCCATATTTTCATAGAAAAATTCTGACAAATTCTGGCCTATTTTGCCTATATTCTGTCAGATTCAGTATATGTTTTATATCGATTTATATATATTATAATAGATTTAATATAACTTTTCAGGGATTTTTTT
>Ga0222712_10005534_pt1 | contig 12745 bp, 19 predicted proteins | sample C33_657DmetaG_FD_165043 | JGI IMG/M metagenome (GOLD analysis project Ga0222712, IMG submission 165043) | Estuarine water microbial communities from San Francisco Bay, California, United States - C33_657D | ecosystem: Environmental > Aquatic > Marine > Unclassified | place: USA: California...
TTCATCAAAACCTTTTGGCATTTTTACAACTAATACATTTGCTATCAGCTCCATCATCATTTCTATATTTTTTAAATCAACTTGATTTTTCATAGTTTCTCCTGGTTAAATAATCTGATTGACGACATCTAGCTTTTTTAAGACCTTGGCCAACACATTGTGGTCAAGGGATGCCCTGATGGTCAGGATGTAGATGACTGGGGGGATGCCTGATTTGTTGATGTTCTCGACCCTGCTACTGGCTTGCTCAAGGGCTGATGTGGACCAGGTGCATTCAACAAAGACAATGGTGTCAGCGGCAGACAAATCAATGCCTTCGGACATGGCCCCGATGTTGCCGATGATGCACTTAGTTTCACCACTTTGGAAGTCTTTAAGGGCTTTATCCCTATTGGCCCGTGATGTATCGCCCACAATTACCACGGGCTTGTGCAGCCGCAGGGCTTCTTCAAGACGGGCCACCACTTCTTTGTGGTGGGCAAAGACCACAACGGGTTCACCAGCCTGCAAGAGGTCATCGATGAAGTCAGCAGCGTATGCCACTTTGCGTATACCGGCCTCTTGCATGATCTCTGACAACCCCTCAAACGCAAGCAAAGCGTTGGGGCTTGCGAACAGGGCATCAGCGTCAAATGCTTGCTCCCGTTTGTCGGTCGGTAAATCAAAGGTAATCAGGCTGACTTGCGGGTCACGATAATCTTTAAAGACATCTTCTTTTTTGCGCCTAAGAACATGGGGCCGCATCAGGTCTTTTAGTTCGGGGATGTTGGATGCGCCGCTGGTGTCCAGCCCCCAAGGGGCCGACCACATCTTTGCGTAACGGGCTGCAAAGTCGTACCAGCCGCCTCTGTAAATCCGTAGACCGTGCAAGATGGGCCAAAGTTCAATGGGTCTGTTTGGGATAGGTGTTCCGGACAAAGCATAAACCCTGTCAATTTGCTTCATGGCAATCATTGCAGCCTTGGTTCTTTGGGCCTTGGGGTTCTTTATTCTGTGGCACTCGTCCAAGACTAGCGTGCTATATCTGTCCACATTTGTTACGCCATACTGCAAAACATCGTAGTTGATGATGGTAATTTGAGCTGTTTGTGGCTCTGCTGCTTGACGCTTCCCGCTGATGACTTCTACTGTGACATCGGGGGCCAGAGCGTTGAATGCTGACTCCCAGACGGTTTTGGCAATTGCGGGGCAGACGATGAGGGCTGGAAGGTGGTCAAGCGCTGCGGCTGCTGTGGGTAGCGTCTTGCCCACTCTTGGTTGGTCTGCAAGGATAGCTCTACGCTTGGAAAGCAAGAATTCTTTGGCCTCTTGCTGATGCGGGAAAAGTTTCATTCGGTTACTCCGTTTTAATGAGCGCTCAGTGTAGCCGAGATTTGTGCTAAAGTGCAATTCTGCATTTCGCAGAAAAGTGAAAACCTAAACCCAAGGAAACTTAAAATGTCTACAAGAGTCGTAACCGGTAAAGTCCGTTTTTCTTATTTCAGCGCCTTAAGCGCACGCAAGAATGAGATGAATGGCAAAGAGGAATTCAGCACGCAAGTGCTTGTTCCAAAGTCAGACACCGAAACCATCAATGCTTTGAAGGCCGCAGCCAAAGCAGCGTTGACAGCCAAGTTCGGTGACAAAATCCCCAAAACTGTTCGCAATCCACTTCGTGATGGCGACACTGAAACCAAGTCCGATGGTGGTCAATTGGGGGCTGAGTACGCAGGCCACTACTTCTTTAACACCAAGTCCACCAATAAGCCTGGTGCAGTGGATGCCCACGGCCATGACATCATTGGTAGTCAAGACATCGTGTCAGGCGACTTTGGGCGTGTTAGCTTAAATGCCTACGCATATGACCAGGCTGGCAACAAAGGAGTTGCGTTTGGTTTGAACAACATCATGCTTGTGAGCAAAGGTGACAGTCTTGGAGGGGCCAAGCCTTCGGCTGCTGCTGACTTTGGCATCACCAAAGGGACTGGTCCAAGCCTTACCGTTGAGTTAACTGACGGCGACTGGTGATTTTTCAATCAGTCTTCTTAGGGCTAAATCCAGTTGATTGACTGATGTCCACAGCGGCTCCACAGTTCCGGCAGTCCAACGACTTGCTTGGGACTGCTGGATACCAGCCTCTTTGCACAGGGCGGTCATGGTGATCTTGTGGGCCTTGGCCTTGGCCTTGATGGTGTGTATAGAGTCCATGCAGCATTCTAACTTGCGTTTTAAGGCAATACTTGACTACTTTGTAGGGTTTATTTAAGGGGTGTTGACAGCCCCTACTTTATTTCTGCCATAATTCGTTTCTCCATTAACCAAAACGAAAGAAAACGAAATGAACAAAGTTTACGCCGCCTCAGTAGCATCTGATCTTTATCAAGCTGGTTACGCTTGCGATGGTCATCCTTTTATCGCCGAGCAGTTTTATGTGGTTATCGAAAATGAAGCCGGTCGTTGTTTTCGTCACGTTGCCACTTTTAATGGCACTGAGCAAGTTATTTGCGAAGAAACTGGCGATGCTTGCTTTCCTGATTTGCGTGAAGAAGCATCTGCCAAGTCCGAGCGTTTAGCAGCTCGTGTTAATGCTGCATTTGCTTCTGGCAAAGGTATTGATTGGACATATTGGGGTGAAGTTGATCCTGTATATGGCTCTGATGAGTATATTTCTCAATGCACAGAAGCCAAGCGCTTATTTGCCGAAAAAGCCGAAGCCTAATTAAACCCACGGGGCTTCGGCCCCCAAAGGAAAAACAAATGAAAAACATCAAACTCACAGAGAGGGCTGAAGCAGCCCTCGATTTTCTCACCGCCCTAGTCATTGGCGTTGGCCTTGCAGCCCTTATTGCAGCTTGGTGGTCAGCATGAGCGCCATCAAAACCCAAGTGCTTGAGGCGCTTGAGCGCTTTAGCAAAACACCTCGATGCCCAAAGGGGTTTTTCGAGCATGAGACTTCAATCGAGGGAATCAATCTTGTTTGTTTTCTTGAACACGATCCAGCGGAAATCGGCTCAGTCGATTCGATGGGTATGAAATACGAACCCGACATTCCCGAGAGGATGATGCTACAGCACGCCTACATCGATGGCACTGACACCGACATCGCCCATATCATTTTGCAGTACCTGGTAGATCAAATTGAGGAAGAGGCATTGCGCCGGATGTGGGAGGGGGGATGAGCAATCAAGACATCCCCCTGGCCCTTCAAGCCTGCTTGGACCTGACCATAGCGTTGACAAGTCCAGACGGCTATGGCCACGCTACGCCTCAAGAGGTCAGAGTCCATGCATTCGTTGTCAGAAAGATGCTAGAGCGCTTGAAAGCAAGACTTGAGGGGCAAGCATGGCAAGAGGATTAAAGCCTCGCCTAGAGCCTGCAATCGAGAAAGCATTGCAGGCCCAGAGCAATCTGTCTGACTTGGACTTGACTTTGATTTGCCATTGCGACCGGCGTAGTGCAGCACGAATCCTTGCTGACTTAAGGCGCTACGGACTGGTCCACATCAGTGGCCATGTTCGGATTCATGCAAATGGGCAGTACAGACCTTTGTGGTCATGGGGTGAGGGGGTTGATGCCCAGCCGCCAGCAGCCGTGCCGCCAGCGCAAAGAAGTGCAAAGCACAGGGCCAATCAGAGCCAGCAGGACAAAGACTTTAATTTGGCCAAGCGCAGGCAGCACCGCAAAGTTATCAAGATTGATCCACTAACCGCAGCTTTTTTTGGGAGATGAAATGAAAACTGAAATGTTGATTAAGGTGAGAAAACTGTTTAATGTTGATTATGTGCCGAGGCACATAAACCGGCATAACCAGTTGGCTTATGTCCGTGCCATGAGGTCACTGGGTGACAAGTGGTTGTTAGCAAAGAAAGTGCAAAGGCTTGAAGGAGCAAAACCATGAATGATAAAAAAGAATTTGTTAGTTTGCAAGATGACCAGTTTGAGGCAATGTACAGCAAACATTTCCAAGGTGAAGATTGCAAATTAAATGCAGCAGACAGACAGTTAGCATCTGAATGGTGGATGCAGGGTTGTCGTGATGCAAACGCAAGCATAAAAAAATCAAACGAAAAATGATTTCCCGCCCACCTCTTTGGCAACTGTGGGAGATAGCGCAGGAGCTGGGCGTTCCACACCGGCATCTGACGGCGCTAATCGCTACTGACAAGGCTGGCCCAAGGCCAGTCCTGACACCGAGAAAAGAAAAACGGTTTTACAACAAAGAAGCAGTAATCAAATGGTTTAAGGAGAAACAAACATGAAAGAAGCATTGAAGCTGGCGCTGGAGGCGTTGGATGGGGTTTTAGATGATGCCCCGAAAGTGCTAGATGCGTCTATTGCAGGGGGCTTGTATGAGGTGGTTCAATGCAGAGATGCAATCACCGCCATTAAAGCAGCCTTGGCACAGCCAGAGCAAGAGCCTGTGGTACTGAAGTGGCAACAAGCACCAATCCGCACGGCTTGGGGTGATGACATGGTGGTGGCAAGTATCGCTATCGACAACGACCACACGCTTTCTTTGTACTGTGAGCGTGACCAAACACCAAAGGTTGACGTAATGTTTGCACAGCGCACATGGGTTGGGCTGACCGATGAGGAAGTAGACCAGTTCCATAACTGGATTGGTGGCACATGGTCAACCAACGAACTCGTACGGCAGGTGGAACAAACATTAAAGGAAAAGAACACATGAAAGTCTATTGCAAACTTTGCGACAAAGTGCAGCCCGTCTTTATTGACAACTGCCGTGACGCCAAGACCAATGAGCCGTTCCAAGACATTGTGTGCAAAAAGTGCCATCTTGTCATAGCCTCTGGTACGGACATCCAGCTCACATGGGTAGGGCTGACGGATGAGGAAATGATGCAAATTTACATTGATTTAAAAAGCGTAGCAGGGTTTTATTCTGTAGAAAAATATGCCCGAGCCATTGAAGCCAAACTCAAGGAGAAGAACAATGGCTAAATTACCATACACATACACAATCTGTCCCGACCAAGAAGAACCAAAGAAATTCACCGCCAGTTGCAAAGACATGGGTGAGTTACTTAGGCACAGCCCCAACGGAGACTTGACCATCAATCAGAAGCGCACAGCTACATGGGACATGTGGTCAGGTAATCACATGGGTCACATTGAGGAAGCGTTGCATGAGATGACGAAAAAGGAGAAACAAGCATGATTAAAGAACCTGAAGACGAAGCCTTTGATGCGATCAAAGCCGTGACCGGCTGGCGCAAGCGGTTGATACTTAGGACTTGGTTTAGCGATGACGAATTTATTGACCGAGATGCGTCAGCAGCAGACATCCAGCACCATAAGAATGTCTGCCCACCGTGTACAAATCACTGCAACCAAGGCCGAGAATGCCCCGCCCGAAAATAGAGTTTTGGAGTTGCATAGAGGAGCATATTGTTCTGAATGCTAAAAACAGGTCAGAGGCTTACCGTTTGCTGTGCCTAGAAGGTTTCAAACGAACCCAGAACGCTACCTGGGCTAAGTACAGGAAACTTAAGCGGTCTTTAGCGCCGAGGCTTCAACTTCAAGAACCCGCTTAGACCATCCCCGTCCAAAGGTGTCCCAAGTGGCAAGACCAGTTAAGAACGATAGTCTGCGCTTGGAATAGTCTTTGACCAGTTCTTGAGGATCAACTGCATTGACTGCTGCCAGTGTCTTTGGCCCTATACCGCCATCAGGATCAACACCAACGCAGGCTTGTAGCCACTTTGCTGCCCTGCTTGGGCCGCTGTTAATGGCTGCGTCAAACACCACAAAATCAACACCAGACGGAAGGTCATCCCCGCAAACCTTGTCCCAGTATTTGCGTTTATACAAAGGAGCAACATCATTAGGAGTTAAGGCTCTCATTGCCTTTTCGTCTACATCGTGACCGCAATGTTCTTCCCATACAGTCTTTGTGCAGCCAAGATTTGTCATGCCGCCGGGGTCTTGAGGGTGATTTACAAACCCGCCTTCGTGGTGCAACACGGCAGCCAGTGCAGCTTGGAAGTTGTCTTTCATTTCTTCACCTTGTCAGCAATCTTTTCCATAGTCCTGCCGCCAAAGTAGAAGCTCATAACAAGCATCCCCCATTGGCCCAGCAGCTCCACATACGCCCCACGGGTCTCCAAGTTAAAAATGGAAGCAATGGCAAAGCCAGAATAGGCCAGCAAAATGAAGATCAGAGTCATGGGCCGGATGTTCTTAGACAGCCAAGAGTCACTAGCCATATCAGCTTGAACCCGTGCTGTGAGGTTATTTTGCTCAGTCTTGTAGAGTTCAGTTTCGTTTGCTAATTTAGCCAACTCACCACTTTGCGCCAACACTGCCAATTCTTGTTGCGCTCGTGCTTTGGCTTCTGGGTCTGGGATTAGCTTGTCAATTAACTTACCGCCGATATTAACGATTGCGTCTAGTCCTAACATAATAAATCTACCTTTCGATTTTGGAATATCTCTAATCTTAGTTTGGCTTGGTCTGCCCGTTTGACATACAACTCAAACTCTAAGTCACGCATCTTATGCTCGGCCCGAGCAGACTTCAACAAGTTCACTTGCTCAGCATCCAGCCGTTCCATGCGCTGATTGACGACATCAAACTTTGTCGGGTAGCCAACCACCGGAAGGATTGGATACCAGCGCAGCGCATCGATCATTTATCTTCATCATGGGACAAGCGCACACCCGCCAGTAGTCCAATGAAGCCCCCGATAATCGTTTGGAAGGCAGGAGATAGCAGGGAGAAGATTTCTGCGTTATCAACTTCCTTGGCCCACAACCCGAGCAAGAACGCCGTTACCATTCCAAGCACAGCAATACAAAGGGTTAAAGCCACCATCACTGTGACGGTAAAAGTAAGCCTACTTTTCAGGTCTGTAGAATTCATGGATTAAGCCCCTAATTTCAAAGTTATCTGCTGCCCCTAGCCATTCCCCAAAGTGGTTATACAGTTGCACCAATTGCTCATTCGAGCATTGCTTGGCGTTCTTCTTCAACCAGACTAGCGTTATCTCTTTGCGCTTGCTTGGGTCGTGTTCCGTAAGCGCAAGTATCTTAAACTCGCCAATGTTGCACGATGTGCTTGCTCCCAAAAGCAAAGGGAAAAACAAAAGAACAAGCCAGCGCATTCATTGGTCTATTGGTTTGAGAATAATAATTGCAATGATGGGGAAGCAGTAGAGCTAAACAACCCAGGCGCTGTTCTAGCAAATCTGCTGCTAATTGATTGAATCTTTTGCTGAAGCATTGCCAAGCCACTTTCATCTTTCAAAGCATTCATCACAACTTTTGGGTCTTCAGATACCAAAATCTTTGCCACTTGTTGCTTTTGTTCTGGTGTTAGATTTGGTGCTTTTGCTGCAACAAATTTACCCAAAACACGAATTCCAGTAAACAAATCACCACCTAATGTTGATGCAATTTCTTGAGATGAGATATTGACTCCTTCTTGTTTGGCAGCGGCCATTGTTGCGGCAGTAGATGAACCGCCCAAAACATAACTTGCAGCTTTTTGAGACTGTGCCGCTGTTGTTGCAAGTTTTAATATACCCTCAACTTTGTCCTGTGGATAAATAATTCTAAGGATTGCTCCTTCTTTTGCTTCTGGGTCTGCTATTTTTCCAAGCAAAGATGTTCTGTCTCCAACATTTGAAAACTTACTTCTAAGTTGATCCATAACGCCAGCACGAAATGCCGAAACAGCATCTGGTCCTTTAGCAACAATCTCCTCAAAATCAATAGAGATTTGATCTGGGCTTTTAGCAAATGCTTTTTTTCCAATGTCAAAAGACTCTGAAGTTGTTTTATTGGATGCAGCAGTTGTCCGTGCATCTGCTATGGCCTTGGAAGATGTATTGATCTCACCACGCAAGGAAAGCTCAAACGGTTTGAGTTCTTTGGCAACATCGCCATTGCCAGTTTTCCACATTTGATTGATATCGTTTTGAATACCACGCCGTGCCAATTCCATGTCTTGCAAATTTGGCGGTCTGACAAACGAAATTTCGCCATTTTCTCCAATTGAGAAAAATGGCTTTTGACCTGTTTTGGCCAGGTGAAGTTTGTTTATTTCACCGGCAGCGCTTGGTGATCTCTTTAAGGACTCACGAAAGGCAGACAGCATTCCTTCAGTAACAACACCACCTTCAGCATAGGCCGTGTCGTACATGGCGTTAAGAGCAGCAGTCCTGTCTGTTTCAGATGCTTTAAATCCTCTTAAAACATTGGTGTCTTTAATTCCTTGAGTAAGATCAGATTGCATTTGCGTTGTGGCAGCTTGGCGCAGCCCACCTGGGCGAGTTGTCAGCGCTTGACGAATAGTCTCTGCTGCATCACCGCCGCCAGAAACATAACCCCGCACAATGTTTAACAGCGCTGCATTTTCAGACAAGATTTGACCATTTGCGATGCCCTGTACGATTTCGTCTGGAGTCATTCTGGTTGTATCTGCAATTCTTTGAATTTCAGTTTCAACAATCTTTGCTCCACGGTCGCCAATCTTGCGTCTTGCAAAATCAAGCATTGGGTCGGCTATTGTTCCAAGAGCTTTAAGACCACCAAACACAGCAGCAGAGCCAACGGCGCCAGTTAACCCGCCTTCAATTGCGCCCATGCCTCGCTCGTACAGATCACCTTCTGCCCGTCCAACGCCACTGGCTGCACCCATAGCAGCACCGGTTCCAATTACCTTTGCCATTGCTGGGATGATCTTGGTTGCCGCTGCTGGAGCAGCAGCCATTGCCAATGGCAAAGAACCAACAGCCTCGGAAACAGTTGATGCAATTGGGCTTGCTGCTTGATAATTTTTCAGCTTTATGCGTATATCACGCAGGGCCGCTTCTCTATCACCACCGCTAAGTGTTCTTAGGTAAGCCTCAATCTCATCTGCTGTGTTAAGGGTTAATCCTTGGGCCATTGAACGTATGATTTGTGATGGCGGCTCTGGCTGGTTTGGGTCAAGCACCGACCTAGAAAATGTCTTTTGCAAATCTAATTGCTTAATGTGAGCATCGATCTGCTCATCAGTAAACATTCTTTCGCCATTAGGCGTAGTCATCGCCTTTGCTTGTGCAATCTGGTCTTCTCGTAATCCCATGATCGTTCCTTAGTTGCTTGCAGGAGCATTGATGACTGAAGATAAATCAACACCAGATGACGGCATCGGCGTTGGCACTTTTGCCCGTCCAGATGCAATTTCAGCACTTCTCAATATATTTTGCAATCTTGCTCTTTTTGCCGCCACATTTTCTGGCTTATCGTTAATCTGTGGGAAATATGATTTTCTGTATGACTCAAGTTGATCTCTTGTATAAGCAGCACCAGTTCCAAGAGTTAATGCTGCATCCAAAATATCTAATTGAGCAGAATCTACAATTTGACGTTGTGCTGGTGTCATTTTATTTGCAAGCATTTCTGAACGGGTCAAGAATCTTGCAATTTCAACACTTGTGTTTGGCATTGCAGCAGTTGGGTCTTGTCCAATTGCTTGGTTAATTTGATCAACGCTAAAGTTCAACCTATTTGCTAGAGTTGCTGCTTTTCTCTCGCCTTCATTTGGCATATTGATTGTTGTTGACGGACGTTTTGCCGCCGTTAATTGTAAAAATGATTGCTGCTCATTTTTAGGCAATGCTTGAAATGCTTTCCACTCTGCAATAGCAGATGGAGTTGCGTCTGGTGCAGTGAACAAAACTTCCATTGTGCTTGCGTCCAAAACACGATTCCCAATGCTAATTGTTTTTCTCGCTGTTTGGCTTACTGGCCTTGGTGGTTCTCCAGTTTTAGGTATTTCATACAAAACACCACCGGCTTCTTTGTATTCTGGTCTACCAACAGCGGCTGCTTTACCAGCGGCCTCAAGCATTGCATAGCCAGGTGCGCCCATTGCTTGCAACTGTGGTGCGACTCTGCTGATGTCATAACTTGGCGCAGTTGCAAAGATATTTGGCGGCATAGGAGTGCCTTGATCTGCCATCTGCTGCTGCTCTTGAATGTCCATCATTGGCGCTCTTTCTGGAGTGCCAGGTCTGTATGCTCCTTGTGCAATCTGCTGCGCCATTAGCGCTTGTCTTTGCGCCAAAATTGTAGCTTGTCGTGCAGTAGCTTGATCTGCAACACCAATCAACTTGTAGGCCAAATCAGCATTGCCAGATGCACTTGCTTGGCGTGCTGCACTGATGATTGACTGTGGGTCTTCAAAGTTAATGCTCTTGAGCAACTGTTCCTGCTGCGTGATGCGCTGAAGCACTGGGTCTTGCACGCCCATAGCGCCGCCAAAAGCCCGACCGAGTTGCCCTGCGCTGGCATAGATGCCTGCCATGCCACGCTCTGTGGGGGTCATTTTTGCCAGCGCTGCGCCTTGAGTTAAGTCTTGCTGGTACTGCTGCTGACCGTACTGCTCTGGTGTTAGCCCAAAAAGGCTTGGAACGATGTCTGGCATGATTTGTCCTTAAAGAGGTGGTGCTGCTGTGAAATATGGGTTTAACGCAGCATATGGGTTTGAACTGCTGAAGTCCCATGACGCAGGAGCAGCACCTAAAGCAGTGCTTAACGCTGTACCCCAAACTGAACTTGGCGCTCCAGCGGCTTGCAAGAAATTACCCAATGGGTTTGCAGTAGCGGCAGCGCCGGTTGACATTTTTCCAGCAGCATATGCGCCTTGAACCCCAAGTGCGCCTGCTCGATACCCAGCCGTAGACACATCTCGGCCAATGCCCAAAGAAGTGGTCATTGGTGCTTGGCCCAACGCTTCAAGCCCTTGGACCTGACCGGATGCAGTCGTATAGGGTGTGTAAGCCTGCTGCTGGCCTGTGTAGTAGTTACCCATCGCCGTGGAGCCTTGGCCCAACAGCCCAGCGCCAAACAGCACATTGCGCTGCCCTGCTTGTTCGGCATTTGCCGCCAGTTGAGCCTCTTGCATGGCCCGAGCGTTGTACATTGCTTGTAGCTCCGGAGTTGTTGCGCCGTAGCCGCCGCCTTGGGCCACAGACAGACCGCCTCGGCCTTGTTGCTGCAACTTGTTTTGCAAGTTGGCAAGTTCGAGTTCCCGACCTGGGGCCAAAAGCGCCATTTGTTGCTTTAAGTAGTTACCCGCAACATCTTGAGGGTTCTGGGCAAGGTACTGATTGCCCAAACTGAACATACTTTGAGCGCCGGTCTGAAGAGGCGCAAACTGTGCTTGTGCTTGCTCGGCTTGTGTCAGTCCAGCGTTTTGCAAAGCCACGAATCGGTCTTGCTGGGCTTTGGCCTCTGGGGATAAGGTGTAGCCTGCGCTTGTCATCTGGCCAGTAGTCGGGTCGTACCCAAACTGACTTGTACCAAACCGAGTCGTTGTCCCGATTGGCTTGAACTGAGCGCCTTCAGTTGCCGCCTTAGTCGCTGCGGTAATGTTTGCCGCAGCCAGTTTTGCCGCATCTTTTGCTTCTTGCGTCTGCAAATAGCCGCCTGCGCCGGTTAGCATTCCGCTAATCCCACCTGGGCTTAGTAAGCTGCTGGCCAAAGTTGAACCTACGGTAGAGGCCGCACCAGACAGCAGACCAGTCGCTGCGGCTGTTCCTGCGGCTGCTGTTGCTGGTGCTACGGCGGCAGGAGCCAAGGCAGCGGCAGTTGTGCCTGCTGCTGCTGCTGGTGCTACGGCAGCAGTTGTGCCTGCTGCTGCTGCTGGTGCTACGGCAGCGGTCATTCCAGTCCCACCAGATAGCAAGCCTGCATCGGCCAATGTCTCGCCTGCAAACACACTTGGCGCTGCTGCTGCTGGTGCTACGGCAGCGGCAGTTGTGCCTGCGGCAGCAGTTGTGCCTGCGGCTGCTGCTGCTGGTGCTACGGCAGCGCCCCCACCAGATAGTAAGCCTGCATCGGCTAATGTCTCGCCTACAAACGCACTTGGGGCTGCTGCGGCTACTTGACTAGAAGTTAATGCAGCAGTTGTTGCTGGCGCTGTCAGCAGTCCACCACCACCAGCAGTTGTTGCGGCCCCACCAGTAAGGGCAGCGGTTTCAGCAGCCGTTAGCGTAGTAGCGCCTGCTGTACCGCTAAGAGCAGCCAAATCTGAACCAAACACTTGACTGATCGTTGCTGCTGCCTCTGGAGCCACCGCCGCTACAGCAGGCGATGCGGCTACTGTGGAAATAACTTCGCTTGCTAGAGTTGCGGCAGGAACGCCGGTCATGCTTGCAGCCAAGTCTATGCCTGCACCAGTACCACCGATTGATAAATCAAGCCGGGTCAACTCGGCAAGCGTCATTCCAGTACCAGGTACAACTGTCGATGCAGCAACAGATTCTGCGGCAGCAGTTCCAGCCGTGCCAAAAATGCTTTCAAACCCACCAGGCGGTAGGCCAACAGCCATTGCTACACCAGCCAAGATGGCAATCTTAAGAATATCTTCTGAGTCACTAGACGAAGCACCAGTCGTGTACAGTACAGGATTGCCTTTCGAATCAAAACGCACGCGATACGCTGTATTTCCGCCGCCCGTATATGTGCCCGACCAAGCGTTGCCCATAGTTCGTTCTGCATAGTCAGACAGTAGTGGTTTACCCGTATCTTTATTGATAATGACCGTGCGGGTAGCAGGGGCGACTTCTTCGTAGCTCCCATCTTCTCTTTGTGTGGTATAGCCGGGATCAGTGACCGTGCTTTGCCCAATCTGTTTAATATCCGTAATGCCAGAAGCAACCAGATTCTCAGCCATAGCCTTAGCATTAGCGTCAGCAGAACCCCATCCTTTTCCAGTCCATTGCGCCGTCGTGTCTTGGGCTACGATCTGCTTG
>Ga0222712_10005535_pt1 | contig 12744 bp, 10 predicted proteins | sample C33_657DmetaG_FD_165043 | JGI IMG/M metagenome (GOLD analysis project Ga0222712, IMG submission 165043) | Estuarine water microbial communities from San Francisco Bay, California, United States - C33_657D | ecosystem: Environmental > Aquatic > Marine > Unclassified | place: USA: California...
TGGCGTTGTCCAGCATGCCACGACCGGTCTCCTGATCAAAGGCAAGCGGGGCCCCCGTGACCAAAACGGCCCGGCTGAAGGGCTTGGGGAGCGCGAAACAGTCCCACGAGTTGAAGCGCCAGCATTTGGAATAGGCTACCCCAAAGGCGACCACCGGAAGGTTCGTCTTCAGGGCCAGGTAGCCCACGCCCTGTTGGACTTGGCGACGCGGGCCCTTGGGGCCATCCGGAGTGATGGCCAGGTGGCAGTTTTGGCCCTGGCGCACCATTTCTTTCACGGCCTCCGCCCCACCCCGGGTGCTTGAACCGGCAACGGTGCTGAAACCCAGCGACCGGCAGGCCCTGGCGATCATCTGGCCGTCGGCATGCTTGCTGATGAGGACCTGGATATCCGGGCGGGCGTACTGGCTGGCCGGCACCAAAATGTGCTCGTGCCAGAAGCAGTAAAGGTAACGGCCCTCGAATCCCGGATCATTGGGATCGTAGCGTTTTTCCTGGGGGTGGTACTCGAACCGGATGGTGCGCATCCAAGTGCGGACGATCATGGAGATCATCCAGCCGGCCAGGGCCACCAACCACGGGCTGCGGATCTTCATGCCACATTCCGGGAAACGGGCCCGGACAGCCTCAGTCGGGCCAGATCCCGCTGAAAACCTCCGTGGCCGGCCCCGTCATATACACGGTTTGGCCTTCCCCGGGCCACTCCAGTTCCAACTCGCCGCCCAGCAGCTTGCCGGTGCACTTGCGGTCGAGCCGGCCGGTGAGAATGCCCGCAACGGCCACCGCGCAGGCCCCGGTGCCGCAGGCCAGGGTCTCGCCGGAGCCACGCTCCCAAACCCGCATCACAAACCGATTGCGGGCAACCACTTCCACAAACTCGATGTTGGCCCTTTTGGGGAACGCCGAGCAGGTTTCCAGGTATTTGCCCACCTCGTGGACCAACTGGTCGGTGATCTGGTCCACGAAGGCCACCGCATGGGGGTTGCCCATGCTGACGCAGGTCAGCTTCACGGTACCCCACGGGGTTTCCACGGGCTGCTCGATCGGCGGGTCACCCGCCAGCGTGGTTGGAATGAGCGCCGCCTGAAGGATGGGCTGACCCATTTCCACGCGGGCGCGGGAAACCTTACCCCCTTTCACCTCCAGATCCACCGGCAGCAGGCCACGGCCGGTTTCCAGAAGCAGGCGGGGCTTTTGGCAAATCCCGTGGTCGTGGACCAGCTTGGCCACGCAGCGCAGGCCGTTGCCGCACATTTCCGATTCGCTGCCATCGGCGTTGAACATGCGCATGCGGGCATCGGCGCCCTGGGCCTTGGCCGCCTCGTTGGGCTGGCAAACCAGAATCAGCCCGTCGCCGCCGATGCCGAAGTGACGGTCGCTTACCGCCCGGGCCAGGCCAGCCGGATCGGCGGGCAAGCCGTTGCGGAAGCAATCGACGTAGACATAATCGTTGCCCAAACCGTGCATCTTGATGAACGGGATCGCCATGGTGTTTTTCCTGTCAGAAAAAAAATCCGCCCCGGATTACTCCCACTCGATGGTGGCCGGCGGCTTACTGGAGATGTCGTACACCACGCGGTTGACACCGCGCACCTCGTTGACAATGCGGGTGGAAATGCGGCGCAACAGGTCGTGTGGAAGGGGCGCCCAGTCCGCCGTCATGAAATCATCGGTGGTGACGGCGCGTAGTGCGATGGTCTCATCGTATGTCCGCCCGTCACCCATCACGCCCACGCTGCGCACGGGCAGCAATACCGCGAAGGCCTGAGAGGTTTTCTCGTACCAACCACTGGCGTGGAGTTCATTTTGGTAGATCGTGTCCGCCTGACGGAGAACGGTCAGACGCTCGGCTGTGACCTCGCCCAGGCAACGGACCGCCAGGCCGGGCCCGGGGAACGGGTGGCGCCAGACCAACTCGCGGGGCAGGCCGAGTGCCTCACCCAGCTTGCGCACCTCGTCCTTGAACAGGTCGCGCAGGGGTTCGATCAACTCGAAACCTAGCTTTTCGGGCAGGCCACCCACATTGTGGTGGGTCTTAATGGTGGCCGCGGGACCATCGGGCGATCCGCCCGATTCGATCACATCGGGGTAAAGCGTACCCTGGGCCAAAAACTTGGCCCCGGCCATCGCCTTTGCCTCGCCCGTAAACACATCGATGAACAGTCCGCCGATCTTCTTGCGCTTCGCCTGGGGATCGGTCACGCCGGCCAGGGCGGAGAGGAACTCCTTGCCGGCATCGGCGATGCGCAGCTTGGTCCCGAAATGGCTTTCAAACACCTTGGCCACCGATTGGGCCTCGTCGGCACGCAGTAGGCCGTTGTCCACCAGGATGCAAACCGCCTGCGGGCCGATCGATTTGGCCAGCAGGGCGGCCAGCACCGAGGAATCCACGCCGCCGGACAGGCCGCAGATGACCTTTTCCTTGCCGACGCGTTCCCGGATCTCGTGCACCTGGTGATCCAGAAAATCACCCATGGTCCACAGGCCCTGACAGCCGCAGATGGCCTTCAGGAATTGTTCCAATATGGCTCCACCCCGATCAGTGTGCACCACCTCGGGGTGGAACTGCAGCCCGTAGAACGGTTTGGTGGCATGCTTCACCGCCGCCATGGGGCAGGTCGGGGTGCGGGCCAACACCTGCCAGGAGCTTGCGGGCCCGGTTTCCACCTGGTCGCCGTGGCTCATCCAGACGGTGGTGTTTTTCTCCCCCACCGTGTCGAGCAGTCCGCCGCCGGCCACAACCTCCACGGCTGCCCGCCCAAATTCGCGGTGGTCCGCCCGCTTCACCTGGGAGCCCAGCGCCTGGCACAGGGCCTGCATCCCGTAGCAGATGCCCAGGACCGGGATGCCCAGGTCCAGAATGGCCGGATCGAATTTGGGAGCCCCGGCATCGTAAACACTGGAGGGACCGCCACTGAGGATGATCCCCTTGGGAGCCAGTTCTCGGATGCGGGCGGCTGTCAGGTTGTGGCGGACCAGGCGGCAAAACACCCGGTGCTCCCGCACGCGCCTGGCGATGAGCTGGGCGTACTGCGAGCCGAAATCAAGGATTAGGATCTGTTCTGACTGGGCTTGTTGGGCCGCGTCCAACTGGGCCATGACTGCCTGGCTTTCCTGCTGGGGCCAAGCGCGCTTGGCGCGAAAGGCCCACCAATCAAAAGAAATATTCTAGCAACGCCCGGCCGGGTGTCCATTGGCCGTGAATCGATTGCTACCAATCGCTAGAAGGGGCGATTCAGCTTTTTCCCAACTCCTCGGCGCGTCGGGCTGCGGCCAGAACCGCGTCCATCAGCCCCGCCCGCACGCCGGCCTGTTCCAGGGCATGGAGTCCGGCGATGGTAGTGCCGCCAGGGCTGGCCACCTCGTCCTTGAGTTGTCCAGGGTGTTTGCCGGTTTCCAGCACCATTTTCGCGGTACCCAGCACAGTCTGAGCCGCCAGGGTTTGCGCCACATCCCGGGGTAACCCGGCCCTCACGCCGCCATCCGCCAGCGCCTCGATCACCAGGCATACGAACGCCGGCCCGCTGCCGGACAGGCCGGTCACCGCGTCGAGCAGTTGTTCCTTCACCTCAAACACCTTGCCCACGGCTCCAAACAGCCGAGAAACCACGGCGGCATCTTCAGGGCTGGCCTGCGCCCCGCAGGAGAAAGCTGATGCGCTGGCCCCCACCTGACTGGGTGTGTTGGGCATGATGCGGATGACCCGCTGATGCCCAAGGGCACCGCACAGCGTGGGAAGCGTGGCACCCGCCACGATGGACAGGATCAGTTTGTCTGGGCCCAAATCTCCTTTGAGATCGGCGATGACCGAGTGCAATTGCTGCGGCTTCACCGCCAGAATCACCACCTTGCTGGCGCGCAACATGGCGCGGTTGTCTTCCGTGGCCCAGAAACCGGTGGCCTCGTGGAAAGCATCGCGGGCCGCGGGGTGGGGATCCGAGGCCTGGCAATGGCCCAGAATGACCAAACCCGTGTGCTTCCAGCCGAGCGCCAGGGCCGTGGCCATTCGCCCGGCCCCCAGAAATCCGACATCCATGACCGGGGTGGGGGGCGTGATTTCCTTTGTCATGTTTTCAGGCCTTTCCGGAGCGGAACCGATCCGCGTAATCTCAAGCCAAGTCTGGACAAATGCTTGCGTCCAGCCGGCGGGAGCGTACAACCTCAATGAGAGGAATCTTAACCCATCCGGCCCGCAGGCGGGGGATGGCCTTTCCGGTTGGCTGGAGAATCTTCGATGGCAGAACCCGCAGCCCCCACCCCCTCCGCATCGGCCCCACTGGGCTGGAGTTCCCTGAAACTGCTCACCGGGTACCAGTGGTTCGTGTTCCTCATGGCCAGCCTGGCCTGGACCGCGGACTGCATGGACCAACAGCTTTTCACCGCCGCCCGGGTGCAGGCCATCAACGCGGTGCTGACCAACCAGCACGGCGCCGAATTCGTGAAATCCGCCGAAGGCGCGGCCCTGTCCAAATCATGGGCGGCTGGGGCGACTGCCGCCTTCCTGGTGGGCTGGGCCGTTGGCGGCTTCCTCTTCGGCGTGATGGGCGACCGGGCAGGCAGGGTCAAGACCCTCATCACCACCGTTCTCCTGTACTCGGCCTTCACGGGGTTGAGCGCGTTCTCGCAATCGGTTTACGACTTCACGCTGTACCGATTCCTCACCGGGCTTGGGGTGGGTGGCGTCTTTGGCGTGGCGGTGGCACTCCTGGCTGAGGAAATGCCGGGAGAGGCCCGCCCCTACACGCTGGGGCTCCTCCAGGCCCTGTCCGCCGTTGGCAATGTGACCGCCGCCCTGATCACCATGCTGTTCGGCTTTTTGGTGAGCCGGGGCAACTTTGTCGGCGCCACCTGGCAACCCTGGCAGATCATGTTCCTGGTGGGGCTGGCACCCGCCATCCTGGTTTTGCTGATGCGAGGGCGCCTGAAGGAACCTGCCAAATGGCTGGAACGGGTTCGCTTTGGCAAGGAGCAGGGGTTGCGCGCCGGATCGTTTGGCGAACTGCTCACCGACAAGCGCTGGGCAAAAAACGCCTGGTTGGGACTGCTGCTTGCCTTCGCCGGGGTGGTGGGACTTTGGGGGATTGGCTTTTTCAGCGTGGACCTGAATCAGAGTATCTTTCGCAAGGTAGTGGGCGAGCAGGCCCAGCAACTGGGTCTGGATGACGCCCAAAAGGCCTATTTTGTGCCTGGCATGACCATGGTGTGGTCGGGGGTGGGTTTGCTCACCCTGCAAATCGGCGCGTTTCTGGGGATGATCAGCTTCAGTTGGCTGGCTCAATCGATCGGGCGCAAGCCAGCTTTTTTCATCGCATTCCTTGGCGCGTTGGCAAGCACGGTCACCGTCTTCGGCTTTGTCAGCCAGGTCTGGCACCTGTTCACCCTGGTGCCACTGATGGGCTTTTTCCAGTTGTCGCTTTTCGGGGGCTATGCCATCTACTTCCCCGAGCTTTTCCCAACGCACCTGCGCAGCACAGGAACCAGTTTCTGCTACAACTTCGGCCGACTGATCGCGGCGACCGGCCCGCTGCTGCTGGGTTACCTCACCGCCAGTGTCTTCACCAAAGAGAATGGCTACCCCGAGGGGATGCGGCAGGCGGGCATGGTGATGTCCAGCGTGTTCCTGCTGGGAGTGCTGGTGCTGCCCTGGTTGCCGGAAACCAAGGGGAAGCCCCTGCCGGAATAAGGTGGCATTTGCTAAAAAATTCCAAAGGCTTACAAGACCTGAAGGGAATACAAACATGGCGACAGCACCGGTTCCACAGCCCCAGTGGCTCACTTGCCGCGGTGGCAAATTGGCCCCCAGCGCCAACGGCATGAGCTGGCTGGTGGACCTTGGGCCGGAACCCGCGTACGCCTTGGTGGCAATCCCCGCCGAGGGCAAGCACGCGGTGAAAATCCTGGAAACCGTTAGCGGCAAGCAGTTTTCCACCGACAAGGTGTATCCCACCGTGCAGGCGGCTCTGGAGGCCGGGGCTGAGGCTCTGCGCGAAAAACTGGGTTGGTGATTCCGGCTCCCGCGGATTTCAAACTGGGATTACCCCTGGAGACCCGGCTAAAAGGCCGGGTCTTGCCATTTTCCTCCAGGTCTCTGACGATTTTTGGCCCCCGCTGGACAAAATAAGACATAACGGTCCTATAATTCGCCATCCGTGCCTTTTCCTGGGCCTTGGCCCGTCCTTCCTCGTCCAACTCCGTGGTGGCAAATGACACCCATAATCCACTGCCTGCTGGCAACCTTGGTGAGTTTGGAAACGCCGGTTTCTGGCCCGGCAAACCGTCCTGATGCCGGGTGTGAGACGGCAGTCGTTAGGCTGGGGGGAACCTGTTACCGGGCTGGCAACAAACCGGAAAACCCGGTGTCCGCCATCGACTTGGCGGGCACGAACGCAAACGACGATGACATCGCCACCCTGCCCTTCCCGTCCCAACTGGCGAAGCTAACTCTCAACGACACCCTGATCACCGACCGCAGCCTCCCCGTCATCTGCCGATTGACATCGCTGGTGGAACTGAGGCTGGATGGAACCAACCTCACCGATGAGCGAACCTTCCTGCTGCCTTCCCTCACCAGCCTGAAAACGCTCACACTCAACCGGACCGAAATCTCCGACAAGACCGCCGATTCACTGGCCAAGATGCGGAATCTCGAGTTCCTGGAAATGGGAAGCACCTGTATTTCCGATTTCGCCGTGTTCAAGATCCGCGACCTCAATGATCTCCGCCACATCCGGCTGGATGGCAACATGATCACCAACCAGGGATTCCAGTGCCTGGGCGACCTGCCAAAAATGCGCTCCGTCCACCTCAACAAGACCAATGTCTCGGATGACGGCCTGATGTACCTCCGGGGCTTCCGGCGGTTGCAGGCCCTGGGATTGGCCCACACTGACATCAGCGACTATGGCCTGTGGAACCTGATGGACCTGAATGACATCGAGACGCTGGACCTTGCGGGAACCCGTATAGGCGACACCGGCCTGGTCCACCTGAAAAACCTTTTCCGGCTGAAAAAACTGGATCTGGGAGGGACCTTGGTTTCAGGGCAGGGCCTGCGGGAGTTGGCCAACCTGCGCCAGCTCCACACGCTGTCGCTGAATCGCACCCGGATGACCGACCGCGGGCTGCGCGAGGCGACCTCGCTCGTCAGCCTTCGCCACCTCGACCTGGATGACACCCATATCTCGGATGCCAGCCTGGCCGAACTGAACGGGATGAAATTGGAACATCTGGGTTTGCGGGGCACCGATGTCACCGATGGCGGGATGAAGGACCTGGCCCGGATCATCTCCCTGAAAACACTGGTTCTCTCGGATACCCTGGTCACCGATTCCGGCATGAGGGAGTTGGCGGCCCTGAGAGTCCTTTCCTCACTCACGCTGGACGGAACCGCAGTGACCGATGGGGGACTTGGACCGATTTCGGGCCTGCCCCTGACCACTTTGAGCCTCCGGCGGACCGGCACTACAGACGATGGCCTAAAAACCATTTCCCGCATCGCAACCCTGGCCAAGCTCGACCTGGAGCACACCCGGGTGACGGAAAAGGGACTCGGGGAAATCGAAAAACTAAAAAATCTGACGGCACTGTCCCTAACCCAAATCGGCGCCGGGATTGCCCAATTTCCCGGCTTAGCTTCGCTGGAACGATTGTGGCTGGAGGGCGCCCCGCTCACGGATGACTCCATCCGCTCGCTTGCGAACGCCAAGCGACTGGAAGATCTCAATCTGGCCCATACACGCTTGGGCGATGGCTGCCTGCGGACGATCGGATCCCTGCAGCAGGTGCGCGCACTCTCAATGGCCGGCAGCGGCATCACAGGCAAGTCGATGTCTGACATCGCCCGATTGACCAAGCTGGAAAGGCTCGACCTGTCCGGGACCAAACTCAAGGACGGGGACCTGGCCGATTTGGCACCCCTGACAAGATTGAAACGATTGAACCTGTCCGCGACCAAACTCACCGGCAACAGCCTGGAGCCCTTGGCCGGCAACCGGGACATAAGCCACCTGAACCTGTCCGGCACCCTCGTGGATGACGAGACCTTGTACCATATGCTGCACTTCGGCCGGATTGAGGAACTCCACCTCGACGATACCCCGATCACCGACGGGGCGTTGGCCCAGATCCCACCCACCAACAGGCTCCGCCGCCTGTCACTGGCGCGAACCGGGGTGACCAATTCGGGTGTGGCATCGCTGCCACCTTTCCCGAATCTGGCGGTAATCTGCCTGAAAAAAACGCAGGTTTCCAACGGCGTTGTGGAAGTTTTGTCCAAATACCGGAAGCTGGAAACGATCGACCTTTCGGAAACCCTGCTGACCGATGCCGGGCTGAAAAAACTACCGCTCTATTTCCGGGACATCCGGGAATTGAACCTGGGCGGTACCGCCATCACCGATGGGGGACTGGCGATTGTCACAGCCTGTACCAATCTCTCGGACCTGCGCCTCGACGGTACACGCGTCACCACCAAAGGCCTTGAATCTGTTTCAGACCTGCGTCAACTGCGTCGGTTGAGCCTGCGATCCACCTCTTTGGAGGACGGCGCGATCCGGCACCTTTCCCTGCTGAGGAACGCCGAGACGCTTCACCTGGATGGCAATCCTTTGACCGACCTCGGCCTGGCCCATTTGGCCCGCCTGAAAAGCCTGAGGGTGTTGACCCTTTCGAAAACCAAGGTCACAGACGATGGCTTGAAAACCCTTTCAGCGATGAAGTCCCTCCGGGAAATCGATGTGCGAGGCACCCAGGTCACCCCGGCGGGGATCGCGGCCTTTCAAAAGGCGCACCCCGCATGCGCTGTCAATCCACCACCCAATCTAATAGAAATCGAGCCGGGGAAAACACCCTGAGACTCGCCCACGGGTTCAGGACCATGCCACCCATTCGCCCACTTGGGGTGTGAGGGGCAGCGCTTTGGTTTTCTCCCGCACCTTCCCTGCCCATTTGGCCGCATCCTGGCTGATCAGGTCGAAGGTGTTGTAGTGGATGGGCATCGCCTTGACGGGTGCCAAGAGGTTGATGGCGCGAATGGAGTCGTCCGGCCCCATCGTGAAATTGTCACCAATAGGCAGGCAGGCCAGGTCGATGCCCTCCTCGCCGATCAGGCGCATGTCCCCGAAGAGCGCGGTGTCGCCGGCATGATAGACCTTCATCCCGTCGTTCAGGAAGAGATGGATGCCGCAGGCGATGCCGCCGTTGGAACCATCCGGAAGAGCACTGCCATGGATGGCCTGGGTGAGCTTCACCGCACCGAAGGAAAAACGGAAAGTGCCGCCGGGTTGCATGCCATGGGTCTTGACCCCTTGCTTGCCCAACCACTCCGCAATCTCGTAGTTGGCGATGACGGTGGCCCCTGTTCGGGTGGCGATTGCCACGGTATCACCCACATGGTCGAAGTGACCGTGGGTGACCAGGATGAATTCGGGGCTCAGCGCCTCGGCCTTTTCGGCCGCCACCGGATTGTGGGTTAAAAAGGGGTCTATCAACAGCCTTGCACCTTCGGTTTCAATCCACAGGGCTGAATGGCCCAGCCAACGCAAACGGGTCGCCATGGTTTTGTTCTCCTGAATGGTTTCGGGCCGGGTATGTTGAGGTGGGTAGGCCTGCCGACCGCTTCTTTGTAGGGTAATCAACCAAACAGGTTCAAGGGTCCAAAGGGCGGGAGCGCCGGAGAGCGAATGCCAAACAGATCGCTTCGCGCCCTGCTGCTTTTTTTGGCCGCCTTTGGCGTGACTGTCGCGATGGTCCGCCCACCCCTGATGCGGCGGGTCGCGCTGCGGTTGGTGGAGAAAAACCTGGATGTGCGGGTGCAAACGCGGCAGGCGGTTCCCCACGGTCTGCTGGAAGGCATGCATCTGCACAACTTGGAGGTGCGTTGCACGCGCGCCCCCGCAACCCACCCGTTCTTGTTCACCGCCGGCAAGCTACGGGTGGAGAGCGGCATTCTGGGAGCCCTCCTGCATCCGGCCAGCCCTGAATCCATCGCCTGTGAGCGTTTCAGGCTGCGGTTGGATTTTGACCAGGGCGGCAAGCTGCTGACATTCCTGCCCCAGGTGGAAGCGAAAACCACACACCGACCGAAAATCAGGCTGGATGATTGGGAACTGGTTCTGGCCCAGGCCGGGCGCGCGCCATTTCATGTCAAGGGCCGCTCGTGCCTGCTTGAACCGACCCCCGATGGGCATACCCTTGAGACCCGTTTCACCGATGAACGGTACGGCACCTGGTCTGTCCGGGGAACCTTGGAAGGAAGCCCCGCCCGACTTCGGCTGACACTCGCTTCTGAGGATGCGCGCCTCACACCGACACATTTGCTTGAGATTCCATTCATCCCAAGGGAAGTTTGGGACCAGGTTGAATTGCGGGGAACCGGGCAGGCCAAGTTGGACCTGGACATCACCCCCGGCCGGACGCACCATCATCTGGTTTTGGATGGGAAGGAATTGGATATTCAGGTCCCCATTGCCGGCATCCAGGCGACCGGGGTTTCCGGACGTGCCGAGGTGGATGGGCGACTGGTGCGGTTGACCGACCTGCAGGGCCGTGTGTGGGGTGGCAAACTGGCGCTACCCGAAAGCCTTCTCGATTTTGACAAACCCTTTCCGGAGTTGACTTTCCGGGTAATGGGAGATGGCCTGCGCCTGGCGGATTTGGTGGGCCAACCTTGGGCCAAGGGTGCCGGCGGGTTGACCCGAATGGCCACCCTGCTGCGTGGAACCGCTTCCGGCCAACTGGCCATGGCGTTCACGCTCACAGGCCCCTTGCCCAAAGTGGATATCCAGGGCACAGGCGAGGCCGGCATTCGAGGCGGGCCCCAGGTTCACTGGGTGGTGAAAACCGACAGGGGCAGGGTGCGTTTCGAACCCGTTTTCAAGGCCAAATAGCCACCAGTCAAGTGGCCAATCCACGATCCGGCGAGGGAAGGGCCCGCTGCCAACCCCTAGTCATAAAGTCAAGACAATTTTGACCTTCCGCACGAACCCGATCCGACGGGGAACCCTGCCGGCTACTTGACAATCCGGAAAAATCGCCTTAGTCTGCTTCGGGGAGCGGGATTCCTTTCCGTCCCTCCCAGGAGGCGTCCAAATGACCAAGAAGGAAATCGTCAAACAGATCGCCGACCGTCTCGGGCAGCCTCAGCTCAAGACCAAGGAAATCGTTCAGCTCACCTTTGACGCCATCATCGACACCCTGCTGGAAACAAAGCGGATCGAGCTCCGAAACTTCGGTGTTTTCGAGGTGAAAGAGCGGCGCGCCCGCAGGGCCCGTAATCCCCGCACCGGCCAGCAGGTGGATGTTCCTCCCAAGCTGGTGGTGACCTTCAAACCGGGCAAGGAAATGGAAGAGCGCGTCCAGAGGCTGGTGCATTTGAAAATGGCAGCCCAGGCCCAAAGCCAGGCAACCCAAAGCCCCCAAGTTGCCCAGCAGCCTAAGCCGGCTACTGCAATCTGATAGGCTTTGCCGGTTTCGACGGATTTTTCCGAAAATTCGGTCACCCAACTCAAGTCTTTTTCCCGGTCCAACCGATACATCCCGCAGAGAGGGCATGCTGTTTAACAGCTTCGCCCCATTGAGATCAGCTTGCGCGGAGTGTGGACCATGGCGCGAATCCTACTGGGTCTGGCTGGCCTTCTGGCAATCAGCAGCACCGGCTGCCTTATCAACGCCTATCCCTCCGACCCCGGCGAGCGGGTGAAGGCCTTGCTGAACCAGTCGGAAGACCTGCGCCAGGCAAAGGAAGAATGGAAACGGATCTGGTTCCTGGACCATCCGTCCCATTTGACGCCTGACCGCATCGACGGCGGCATCCAGTAGTCGGTACCTACCCCCGCAGGGTATCGCGCTGGCCATAGCCGGCACGACCTAACGAATTGTGGAATAACCCACCACCATGCCTTGGGGCCCTTGAAGCCTCAGGGCAAATGGTATTTTCCCGGCCGATTTCGGCTGTTCCAGGCGCAGCACGATCTCACTCTTTCCCGCCGCCATGGAGACTCGATCACCTTGGCCGGGGGCCAATTTGGCACCCCATATTGAAGCGGTGACCTCGGCCTTTTCAGGTAGAAAAACCGGCACCCGTAATTCAAAAGCGTTCTCAGGCGGGGTTAGGGTTCCGTTGGGAATGCTGGCCAGCCATGCCCACTTCCCGGTGGCCCCGACACGGGCCTCTGCCTCCAACACCAGCCCTGAAAGCCATCCGCCTGTTGTTTCCGCGGGAGGCTGGGTGAAAAATGCCAGCAGGTCCATCAAATCCTGATGCCCCAGCCGAAGTGATCCCAACGCCGGCATCAACGACCCGGTTTCGGTGACGGCTTTTTCCTTGGCCACGCGTGGCAAACGGATCAACCGGCCCCCAGAATCGCCCAACAACCAATCCCCCTCTGTTGCCTTGGGATTCAAAACGACACCGCGCACCTCCTGCCCCTCCGCGCCAATCATTCTCACAATTTGGTGCCCGGCCGAAACCTTTGCGGAAGGCTCAACCAGGGCGTGCAACAAGGCACCTGGAGTTTGGCCCGGGTTGATGGGTGGCCCCACACCGCCCCCAACCCCCTCAAACCGGTGACAGCCCAGGCAATTGGCGCGGGTCCGATCGAGCGCCACAAACAATCCCCGCCGCGCATCCCCGTGGGTATTCACAGCCGCCTGCAGTTTGGCCTGGCCATCAGCATCTGCCAGCCAGTTGCGGCTGACGGCACGGTCGTACTCGGCTGAGGATCCGGTGGCGGCCAAGGCATCCAAC
>Ga0222712_10005536_pt1 | contig 12741 bp, 10 predicted proteins | sample C33_657DmetaG_FD_165043 | JGI IMG/M metagenome (GOLD analysis project Ga0222712, IMG submission 165043) | Estuarine water microbial communities from San Francisco Bay, California, United States - C33_657D | ecosystem: Environmental > Aquatic > Marine > Unclassified | place: USA: California...
GCCTTCGCAGTGGCCGACCACCAGATCGCTCATGTCTATGTGGCCAACCCAGCCGACCTCCCCCGCGTCCGCGACCTGGTCGCCTCCACCCCAGGCGTCGCCCGCGTCGCCGCCGGCGACGAGCGCTCCGAACTCGGCCTCAACCACCCCCGCTCCGGCGAGTTGGTGGCGCTCTCCAATCCCGATGCCTGGTTCAGCTACTCCTACTGGCTGGATGATGCCCGCGCGCCCGATTTCGCCCGCACGGTCGATATCCACCGCAAGCCCGGCTACGATCCCTGCGAGTTGTTTGTCGATCCTAAATTGCTCTGGCCCACCGGCCGCATACTGCGCCGGCTATTGGCCAAAAAGCTCGGCTTCCGCGCGCTGTTTGATGTGATCCCGCTCGATGACACACTGGTCCAAGGCAGCCACGGCCTCCCCGCCGCCGACCCGCTCGACCGCCCCGTCTGGATCGGCTCCGGCCCCAACCCGGGGGCGGACCGGCCCATGACCGATTTTCTGCAACCGTTGCTATCCGAATTGGGCGTCTAGCCCGCTCACTATTCCCGGAACCGCCGTATCCCGGTGGCCCTGCCCGTACCCGGGTCCACCTCCACCACCGCGCCAGAAAGCGCGATCTTCCCCGCCGTCAGCCCCCAGCTTTCCATCAGCCCGGTCCGCGTCGTCCGCAGCACCGCCTCCGGGTCGCGCCCCAGCACACCCGCCATCGATCCGCACATCCCCACATCCGTCTGATACGCCGTCCCGCGTGGCAGCACCCGCTCGTCCGCCGTCGGCACATGCGTGTGCGTCCCCAGCGCCGCCGTCACCCGGCCGTCCAGATGCCAACCCAGCAGCTCCTTCTCCGCCGTCGCCTCAGCGTGCAGGTCCACCAGCGTCAGCCCCGGCCCGTCCCCCATCTCCGCCAACACCCGGTCCACCGCGTCAAACGGGCAGTCCATCGGTTTCATGAACACCCGCCCCAGAACCGTCACCACCCGCAGCCTCAGGCCCCCGGCCAAATCCACCTGCGCCCACCCCCGGCCCGGCGCACCCCTCGGCAGATTCGCCGGCCGGCTGATCGCCTCCCCGCGTTCCAGCAGAGGCACAATTTCCCGCCGTTTCAGCCCGTGGTCCCCCAGCGTCACCAGGTCCACACCCGCCCGACGCAGTCGGTGATACTGCGCCGCCGTCAAACCCGATCCCCCCGCCGCGTTCTCCGCGTTCACCACCACACCGGCCAAACCCAACTCCAAGCGCAGGCTGGGGATACGCTGCTCCAACCGGGTCAGGGCCTCATCCCCCACCACATCACCCAAAAACAGCAGCCGTGCCGGTTGTTCCACGCCTTTCCCGCCATTTTCTGGCTCTCGGCGCCCGCTTGATCGTGCGCCCGGTTGGTTTAGACTGTTAATCTAGGTGATCTGGACTTCTTTGGGTTTGGTTCCAAGGCCGGTTCTGCCGGGTCTAGGGCCAAACCTCCCGCCTGCCATGGACCGATAGGCTGCCCCGCCACCCGGCAGTCCCGCCTGAAACGGTTCAACCCCCTGCCGGCCCGACCGGCGTTGTGTTCGCCCGGGAGCCCTGAATGATCCGTTTTTTCAGCCGCCGCGCCATTGCCTGGGCCTGCCTCGTCGCGGCCATGTGGGCTCCGGTGGCCACCGCACAGGTTCCCGATGCCGCCACCCCGGCGCCTTATCTGTCCCATCTCACCCCGCTGGCAGTCACCCGTGGCGCCACCATCGAGGTCACTTTCGCCGGCACCGACCTGGAAGATCCGGTTGCCCTGGTCTTCGACCACCCCGGCCTCATCGCCAAACCCGTCATCCCGCCAACGCCTCCCGCTCCACCCGCGCCCAAGGCCGAGCCGGGCAAGCCAGCCCCCATGGCGCCACCCGCCCCACCCCGCCCGCCGGTGACCAAATTCATCATCACCGCAGCGGCTGATGTGCCCTTCGGCTGGCACGATGCCCGCCTGATCGGCCGCTTCGGCGTCTCCAACCCCCGCGCCTTCCTCGTCAGCGGCGTGCCCGAGGCCCAGGAAATCGAGCCCAACAACGATGTCCCCGAGGCCAAGTCCATCCCGCCCGAATCCGCCGCCCAGGGTGTCATCTCGGCCGGCACCGATGTCGACTATTTCAAAATCCCCCTCACCAAGGGCCAGAACATCGCCCTGGTCTGCCAGGCCTTCAGCCTCGAGAGCCCGCTGGAAGCCCAGATGGAACTCTTCGGCCCCGATGGCAAACGGATGGTTTCCGGCCGCTCCCCGCTGCGCGAAGACCTCCTGCTCACCGCCGTGGCCCGCGTCGATGGCGAGCACCTGATCCGCCTCACCTCCTTCGGCTACCAGGGCGGCGGCGCCGATTCACGCTACCGTCTGGTGGTCAGCCTGAAGGGCGCCCCCCAGGTCGGCTGGCTCCCCGCCGCGGTCTCCGGCCCCGGGCAAACCCTGCGCCCGGTCCTGCTCGATGGCCCCCCCGGCCAACCCGTCGCCGCCGGCGATGGCGAGGCCCCATGGCCCCCCCGCCGCCTACTCACCGCGCGCAACCTGCAACCCGCCTGGTGGACCACGGCCCAGACCGAAAACCCCCTCGCGCTCCACCCGCCCCTCGTCGGCCGGGCCCCCGCCGGCACCCCGTGCCTCGCGGAAACCGAACCCAACGATTCCCGCGACAAGGCCCAGTCCATCCCGGCCCTCTGCGATCTCACCGGCAGCATGGACAAGCCGCGCGATGAAGACTGGTACCGCGTCCGCCTCACCGCCAACAAACCCGTGGTTCTCCGCGCCATCGCCGACCAGCAGGACTCCCAGGCCGACCTGCAGGTCACCGTCACCGGCCCCGCCTCCGCTCCAGGCGACAAACCCAGGGCCGATGAGAAGCAGCAACTCGATCTCGATGACGCCCCCGCCTCCTCCCCCCTCGGTCGCCTGCTGCTCCGCGTCACCGACCCGGCTCCCGCCACCTTCACGCCCCCAGCCGAGGGCGACTACCTCATCCGCGTCCGCAGCCGCACCTCCGCCTTCACCGCCGGCCCACGCCACTCCTACCGCCTCGCACTCCTGGCGCCCGAGCCCGGTTTTGTCGCCGCCTCCCTGCCGGCCAGCCAGTACCGGCCCGAAAACATCAGCCTCCCCCGCGGCGGCACCACCGCACTGCTCGTCGGCATCTGGCGGCACGATGGCTTCACCGGGCCGGTCACCATCCTGCCCGAGAACCTGCCCGTGGGTGTCACCTGCCAACCCCTGGTCATCCCGGCGGGCATGGACAAGGGGCATCTGGTCTTTGCTGCCTCCGAGGGCCCCGCCCCTCCCCCGTGGAAAATCTCCCTCACCGCCCAGGCGGAAATCGGTGGCAAAATCCTCCGACAACCCGTCCGCTGCCTCACCTACCAGCGCCCCGTCGCCGCCGGTCAGGCGAACCTGCTGCCCCAGATCAGGGCCTGCCGCGACCACTGGCTCTCCGTCACCCCCCAGGGCGATCCCAATCCTCTCCTCGCCCCCCCGCTGCGCCTCTCCGCCCGGCTCGACCAGCCCGCCGTCTCCCCCGCCGGCAAGGCCAACCTTATCGTCAAGCTCGACCGCCTGGTCAAGGAGCCCAAGGCCGAGGTCTCCATCCAGGCCATCGAGATGCCCGCCAATTTCATCAACAACAACGGCGTCGTGAAAATCCCCGGCGACAAGGCCGAGGGATCCATCCCCGTCACCGTCCCCGCCGGCCTGCCCTTCGGCGACTACCCCGTCGCCATCCGTGCCCAACTCGCCATACCCTTCAACAAAGACCCCATGGCCAAGGACAAGCCCGCCACCTCCCGGGTCGAATGGGCCCAGCCCGTGGTCATCCGTGTCGTCCCCAAGGAACTCGCCAAGGCCACCGTCCCGGCCCCCGCCCCCGTGAAGAAGGGCAGCCGCGGCGAGGTGACCATCGCCGTCGAGCGCCTGCACGGTTTCACCGGGCCCCTGCAGGTGGCTCTGGTTCCCCCCATGGGCGACCTGGCCAAGGGCCTGAAGATCACGGTCGCCGATGTCGCACCCGGCCAGAAGGAAACCAAAGTCATCGTCGAGGCCGCGCCCGACGCCGCCCCCGGCATCCGCAAGGACCTCAAGCTCAAGGTCACCGGCCAGTGGACCAACGGCAATCTGCCCATCAGCCAGGAAATCGCGTTCTCGGTGGAGGTGAAGCCATGAAGAAACGGTTGTTCAGCGCCCTGCTCGCCTGTGGCATCCCCGGGCTGACCGCCCTGTCCCCGTCCCTCCGCGCCCAGGAGAAGGACGCCAAGGACAAGGCCCTCATGCAGCCCATCCCGGTCGTGGATCTCAAGCGGACCACCCCGGTCGTGTACGAAAACGAGGTCGAGCCCATCCTCGCCCGCAAGTGCGCCTACTGCCACTCCGGCAACATCAAGGAAGGCCAGCTCGACCTCGGCACCCACGCCGCGCTGATGAAGGGTGGCCGCAAGGGCCCCTCCGTGGTCGCTGGCAAAAGCGCCGAAAGCTCCCTCTACAAACTGTCCGCCCGCACCCACAAACCGTTCATGCCCCCCAAGGGCGAGGAACCCCTCACCCCCGGCGAACTCGCGCTGGTCAAGCTGTGGATCGACCAGGGCGCCAAACCCCCCGTCACGATGAAGACCCGCCCCAAGGTCGTCCTCAACGCCCCGCCCCCCGGCTACGAGCCCGCACTGGCCTTGGCCCTCTCCGCCGACGGCAAGCTCCTCGCCTCCGGCCGCGGCGACCGCCTCGAGCTCTGGCAACTCCCCGAGGCCAAGCTCGAAAAGACACTCATCGATGACGAGATCACCACCAAGGTGAAAAACAAGGACGGCGAGGAGGAGAAACCCACCGGCGCCGCCCACCGCGGCCTCGTCGAGTCGGTCGCCCTCAGCCCCGATGGCAAGCTCGTCATCAGCGGCGGCTTTCAGGAGATCGCCGTGTGGGACCGTGAATCGGGCCAGATCGTCCGCAAGGTCGATGGCCTCGCCGACCGCGTCACCTGCCTCGCCGTCTCGCCCGATGGCAAGCTGCTCGCCGCCGGCGGCGGCGCCCCCACGCTCGAGGGCGAGATCAAGATCTACGAGCTGCCCCAACTCAAGCGCGTGGCCGACCTGCCCACCGCCCACTCCGACACCGTCTACGGACTCGCCTTCTCCGCCGACGGCAAGCTGCTCGCCAGCGCCGGCGCCGACAAGTTCGTCCGCGTCTGGGAGGTCCCCTCCGGCAAGGCCGTCAAGGGCATGGAAGGCCACACCCACCACGCCATGGATGTCTCCTGGAAGGCCGATGGCAAGCTGCTCGCCAGCGCCGGCGCCGACAACACCGTCCGCGTCTGGACCTACGAGACCGGCGAGCAGGCCCGCTCCATCACCGGCCACTCCAACCAGGTCAACCGCGTCATGTTCGTGGGTGCCACCTCCCAGGTGGCCAGCGTCGCCGGCGACATGACCGCCCGCATCTGGAACGCCGACAACAGCCAGGGCGTCCGCACCTTCTCCGGCGCCAAAGGCTTCCTGCAATCCCTCGCCGTCAGCAAGGACGGCAAGACCCTCGCCGCCGGCGGCCAGGATGGCAAGGTCCTCGTCTTCGAACTCGCCACCGGCAAGTTGCTGAAGACCCTCCCCGACGACAAGTTCGTCGAGAAACCCATGCCCAAACCCGCCGAGAAGCCCACCCCCAAACCACCCGAAAAGGACAAGCCCGCACCCAAACCCGCCGAGAAAAAAGCCAAGCCCTAAGCCGGCAAGATTAAAACTATCCCTTCTCGGAGCCCGCCCATTCGAAATGGGCGGGCTCCTGCTTTTGGATTACTGGGGGCGCTTAGATCCGCTCACAAAAGGCTTGTCCCACAGACAGGCGAGACACCCGTCCCAATTGGTTCACAATCAATCCGGGCGTCTCTCACCGCCCAATCCTCACCTGCTCGCTCCTGGCCCATGCGTTGTGCCCGCCGTCAAACGGCATGAACCGCGCCCCGGCAACCTGCCCCGCCAGGGCCCGCGCGTGCTCGATCGGGATCACCGTGTCCTGGGTGGCCCCGTAGATGTCCACCGGGCCGCCGTAGCCCTGCAGCGTCTCCACATTGTCCCAGGCATCCCACAGGAGCGGTCGCACCGGCAGGAAGAAAAACCGCCGGGCAGCCACGCTCGCCACTGAATCAAACGGCACCACCAGCGTGATCTTGTCCGGCGGCCGGTCCTCCCGGGCCAGATGGCAGGCCGGCCCGCTCCCCAGCGACTCGCCCAAGACGCAGACCGGCACCCGGCTGTTCCGCGCCCGCAAGATGCGGAATGCTTCCGACGCCGCCTCGTTGATCGATTCCAGACAGGGTTGCCCCTCGCGCCCGCCGTACCCCGGATACTCCAGCACATACAGCGAATCCCGGTCCGACATCCGGCCAAGCACATAATCCCGCTCGGCGGCCTGCCCGGCGTTCCCATGCAGCATCAGCCAAACGGCCCCCGGGCCCTCAACCTCCCGCCGAAACCCGATCCGCCGCTCCCCCTCCACCCAGGGCTCCAACCGGGTGACCGGCTCCCCCTGCCTCGGGAAATAAAGCAGCGACCGCTGGCAAAAAAACACCCCCACCAAAACAACCAGATACACCAAAACCAGCACGACACCCAGTCGCATGGCACGGTGACCCAAGGTTGCGCTGGCCATGGCAGAGTACATCCCAACAGGTGCAGTAACTCTAAATAATACCGCACCACTCCATGTGCCCACTTTTCAACTTGCCTTAGCGTCTTTGCGGTGAACGATTTGTATTCCGCCCGCGCCAGAACCCGTGTTTCATCTTTTGTCCTAAGGTGTGCCGTGCGCGGAAGTGCACGGGTTCAGACTCCCCACGGTCACTCGCCCGGCCCAGTCAGCACCAGCCCCCAGTCAAAACCTGCAAGCACCAGGCACCATCCACACAAACCATACCCGTCCAAGCTCCAAGGTGTGCCGTGCGCGGAAGTGCACGGGTTCAGACTCCCCACGGTCACTCGCCCAGCCCAGTCAGCACCAGCCACCAGTCAAAACCCGCAAGCACCAGGCACCATCCCCACAAACCATACCCGTCCAAGCTCCAAGGTGTGCCGTGCGCGGAAGTGCACGGGTTCAGCCTCCCCACGGTCACTCCACCAGCCCAGTCAGCACCAGCCACCAGTCAAAACCCGCAAGCACCAGGCACCGTGAACCCGTCCTGGTCTCCAACCCGCGCCAGAACCCGTGCACTCCCGCACCCGGCTAGCCAAATCCCCGTACCCTCATCAACCACCAATCAACCCGCCTCCCGGTGAGCCTGATGCGGCAGCGCCCGGGCCGCTGCCTCCCACGCAAAAACTCCACAAGCTACCTCGGTAGACGGCATCGGCACCATTCAGGGGGCTTCCTTCGAGATCACTGGTGCCTCTCGCGGTGGCAAGGCACCCAAATACACGGCGGAGAGGTATGCGGCGTTCCGTTTGCACCAGGCGATAAAGTGCGGGCTGGGGACGGACAGTTTGATGACCAAAGGGGATGGTTGGACGGTTATGGGTTGGCAAGGTTGTTGAAATGCATTGGCAGCTTCGGGCTGCCTGTGAGCAAGGAAGAGCATTGCGGCCAGAATGATTTCGCTTCCATTTGCCAATCGCCAAAGGAAAGTATGGGTGCAGTATGGAGCAGGTGGTCTTCGGTCGTTGGAGATTGCGCTGTGACCGTGAGGCAACTTGGCAAGCTTACAAATGCATCAAGGTCGCCGGCCCGGAAGCGTGCTACTGCTGCTACTGCCGCAACTTTGCAGCGGCCAGAGGACAAGTTTATCCCGTCGAAGTGCTTGCATTGTTCGAGCAATTGGGAATCGACTTCACAAAGGAAGTCGAAGTGTACGAGATGGGTCGGCTGGAATCGGGGTTTCGCCACTACGGTGGCTGGTTTCATTGCGTCGGCCAGATCGAGGCGGAAGGCGCGGATTCGGGGAAGTTCGATTGGAAAAACCCCACGGGCTCTTTCAGCCTCTACTTCCACGACAAGCCCACCTTAGTCCCTGACTGCTTTCAAAAATTGCCGTTGATGCAGTTGGAATTCGCGGCCCAAGTGCCCTGGGTTCTCCAGGAACCTGAACCGGATTGATTTGGGAAGCAAAACCGCTCCAATCAACTTCGCCACCGCCAACCATACCCATCCCCCTTGGCGGGGTTGGGTTGGGTCAATCGCGCTTGAAAACGACTTTGCAGGCCGGAAGGTGCTTTTTGATCCGGTTTATCCCCCGCTTGGTTAATCTGGTCCCACAAACTTCCAGTATTTCCAGATTTTTCAGCAACAGGAGGTTCGGAATGGCTTTATCACCCATTTCACAGGTGCACAAATCCAAATATTTTAAATGCGGCAAATGAATCAAAGAATTCATGAAGGGGTCGCCAATTGCAAGCCCTTGGGCATTCAAATATTCCAACCGGGTATTCTTCAAATGGATCAGGCCATCCAAAGTGATATCGGTGCAGGGAATGAAAAGAGCCTTCAGGTGCCTCAGCCTTCCAATGTGTCTCAGGCCTTTGTTGGAAATGCAGGTTGATATGAGGTGCAATTCATCCAGAAGGGGGAATTTTCGAAGGTGTGCCAAGCCCGAATCCGTGATTTTAGTCCCGGACAAACGGATTCCCTTCAGGTGCGGAATGGGCTTTATTTGGGCAAGGAATTTATTTCTGATCCTTGAGCCAAGGAGGCATAAGAATTCCAGATTTTTAATGGTTGGAATGCACGCCAGTTTTTCCACCTCATCGCGCGTGGAATCATTTTCCCAATAGTATCGTTTTAACCCGTTCGGATTGTTGTTCATGGGTAGATGCCTGGAAATTTTCAAATTCAAATTTTGGAAAGTCAGGCTAAATTGCCTCTGAAATTATAACCGTTATTGCAATCACAACTCCGCCACCGCCAACCAGGCCCCTGGGGTTGATGGGGTTGGTTTTCAAATATTGCCAGCAAAACAAAATTCGGTGACGTAGTGGCCGTATCGATCTGGCTTTAAGCTGGATGGGAAATGGGAAACTGGAAATCCTTGAACCTCTGGAACTGAGTAATGCTAAGTGCCTCCTTTGAGGCCCCTGAACATTGGCCTATTCCTCCTCAGGGCTAATGAAAGCCAAAAGTGGATCAAGCTTTTTTCTTCCGGCCCTAGAAGTGATTCCAACATATCCGTCATCCATGAAGATTCTGGATTGTTTGCCTGTCAAAAAAATCAAAGAAATTCGCATTTTTTCCGCAATCACACTCCAAGAGGTTGTATCAGCTTTTCGGAAAGGCTTTTCCATCAAAAAGGACTGGTCTATGCACTTGGAAATTCGTTCGACATAGTCTTTGGCCAAATTTTCCAGGACAGTTTTTGCTTGCTTGGCTTTGGTGGATAAACCCATTTTTGCTTGTATCCCATCCGAGATATGTACGGATATTAGGCCAGCCAGTAAATCATCCTTCACGCTGTTCAACAGGCTAACCTCATTGTCATCCAGAACCGCGCTAAGAGGTAAATGTTGCATAAAACTGCTTTCGGGGAGGTGGAACGCCCATAGGGAATCAGTTTCAGATACACGGCTTAGGCAATCCGCAATTTTTGGTGAAATAGGTTTGTCAAAACCTCCGGCAAGACAATTCCCGACAAAAGGTTTTTGATTCGACACGATAATCTTGCTGTTTCCTTGAAAGGCAACAAACAAGGGGCCCTTTAGTGTTTCCAACTGGAGCAGGACTTCCCCATGGAAGGTTGATTTTCGAACATGGGCACCGGCTTCCTTCCCGTGCTTTTCAATGGCCTTGATGATGCTTTTGGGTTTGAATCGCCCTTCCAGCAGTATCAATCCGGTGACAAGGGCATCTTTTTCGCCAAGGGCCAGCGGGTGGCCGGTTATTGAATGGAAAAAGAATTTTTCGCCGGTGTCCAGATTTTCACCGCAGGTGGTGCGGTAGAAATGCGCAAGGAATGGACTGCAGGATTGGCACCACAGAATGGATTCCAAATCCCGATCAATCCGCAGCCCAGCGGTATCGATGAATTCCTTGACCGAACCGTTGGCGGCCAGGGCGGCTTTAAGTAGGTCATCCCAGCCCAGGTCCTTCACCAGGGCAGATGCCAGGATCTGCCGGGGCTTGATCTTCATCGCGAAAACGGTGTCGGGCGGGATGCACGGGTCAGGCTCAATGCCAAAGACCTTGCCAGAGCAAAAGGCCAATAGCAAAATGCAAATCCAGCCGCTGATCTGTGCGGGCATGGGATTCTCCCATTTCTCAAGGGAATAGGTAGATATATGCGAACATAACGGCTTAAGGGACGCAATCCCAAGGAGATCCATGAAATGCTAAAGCTGGCCCCGAGGGTAATAAACCGACCCTGGTAAAAGAGGCCATCTTGGATATTCAAGGCTTTACAGCCCAAAGATCAGTGTTCTTTTTTATTAAACCTAAAGCAGCCAACTCCGCCACCGCCAACCAGGCCCCTGGGTTTCTGCTGCAAGCAATTCAATGGACGGGATCAATTGTTTTTCTTTTGGAGAGCGTCCTTGAGGAGGGAAAGGTTTTCCGTGTCTTTTGGGAGTTTGAGCTGCTTCAAAATGGCGAGCCCACTTTTTCGATCCATGGAGCCGTACACATCAAATTGGCTGTGCAGGAGGCTTCGGAAAATGGCTGGGTGCCATATTTTTTGAGGAAGAAGCCTTTGATAGAGTTTTGCTTTCAGGGGGAACGGAACTGGTCCGGACGATAACAGCACGCGCCGTAGAAGTACCCCATTCGAAATATCCCTCGTTAGGTTGTCCCAAGCTTCCGGGACCATTCCCGCATCCTCGAAAAAATTGCACCAGAGCGAGTATGCCACCGGGTCGGCAAGCGTATTATCGCCCGAGAGATAGTGTTTGTATTGGCTCCAAAAATAGTCTTTGGTTTCCGGTAAGAATTGTGGGTAGTTCATGGAAAGGTACATGAGGTAACCGAAGCACGGCATTGCCTCGTAAAACCGAAAAGCAAGTTGGAGTTTGGCCAGGGTGTCGCCGGGTTCGTCCCAGATCATGTCACTGATACTATGGGGAATATCATCCGACTTGAAGTCATCCTTGCCCAGGGATGTTCCAGTGCCGGGTGCCGCCTTCATGGCTTCCGCACAAGCCGTTTCGAATCTCTCCTTTCCAATGACGGCGATGATTTCGTGCAATCTGTCCATCCAGCAGTCTCCTCTTGCCACTGCCATAGTAATTTGCATTCTCTTGTGCGGAAAGATAGCCTGATCCCCCGCCAACCCCGCCACCGCCAGGCCCCCCCTTTTCGTTGGCGGGGTTGGTGAAGTGTCAAGGGCGCGGGGGGCAAAGTTGAAGGACCGCTTTTTAGGTTTCGTTGGTCGGCGGAGCGATAAGCTGCAAACTTGCGGCCTACAGGAAATAGTCGCATCATTCTAGAAACAAGTTCGGCGCCAGGAGACACAGATGGCGGACTCGCCGCAAGCAAATGGGTGTGCGACCGTGCTCTTCCCGGTGTTGGGTCTGGCCTCGGCAGGCGGGGCACTGGGGTTCTTCGGCGGTTTCTTTGTGCTGCCCGCCGGCTGGTGGGCGGCGGGCGTGGTCACAGGGGTTGTAGGAGGTGCCTTGGCGGGGGTGCTGCTTAGTCGGCGTGGCGGTCGCCACCCATCGGGTAGCCCAGAATCTGAACAACGGGATGCAGTAGACGGCGGATCATGATTCGTTTCGGGAGATACAGGCTCAGCGTGCCTGCCAGTACCGAGATTCATCGTACGGGGGCAGTAGGGATTTCGATGGCGAAGCCACCCCATCTGCCGAACACAGTCGGCTGCCTGATCGGGTTCGCGGCAGCAGGTTGCGGCGTTGGGTCACTCGTCGGCACCGCCGTGGGGCACCATCCGTACCCGCCCGCCGCCCCAGGTTCAGAGCCCCACACCCCCCCACGGCGCATTGGAACAGCCAATCTTCCGCAAAGCCGGACCAGTCTCCCGCCACAGCCAGAACCCGTGCACTCCCGCGCACGGCTCGCCAAAAGCAAAATCAAATGCTTCCTTGGCAAGCCCCCGTCGCCAGGCGAGGGGTGTCTGCCTCCCACGCTGCACCTTGAAAGCTCCGGCTGTAACAGTCTGCATCCCGTCAGCGCCAGTCACCCCCCAACTAGCGTTGAGGGCTGGCCAAAACCCCGCCTATCCGCACTCCCCCTCTCCATGGATGGAGAGGGGGCCGGGGGGTGAGGTCTTCTTTTGGCTTCTTTTCTTTTCCGTCAGCACCGGCGGCCCGGGCACTCCCGTACCCGGCTCACAAAGGCAAAGGCAAAAAAACTTCGCGCCCTTCGCGTCTTCGTGGCGAAAAAATCCCTCAAATCTCAGCCACTACGCACCAACCCACACAAATTTCCAAGCAAATTTTTTCCAAAAATTTTCCCAACTGCTCTCTGAACAACGCCATCTGTGCGTCAACAATCCAAGGGAAGTGGAAAGGGAAAGACGCCAGACGCCAATGGTTTAGGCCTCCATTGCTTGCCTCGCGCCACCTGCCCCAATCCACGGCGGCCCGGGCCGGTTGAGACCGTTCAACCGTGCCGGTGTCTGATAGCCCTGCCGGATCCGTCGCCACGGTGGCGCCGGACCGTCGGCCCGGCTCAACCCCGCGGAGTCAGCCCTGATGTTCCCCACGGCTCTCAGCGCCCTCCGCCCAACCGCGCGCCAACGGCGGGAGTCTGGCGCCAAGGGGTGCGACCATTCCGGAACCTTCCGACCCCGGAACCGCACTCTGGATTATGTTGTGTTTCCCCAG
>Ga0222712_10005541_pt1 | contig 12736 bp, 19 predicted proteins | sample C33_657DmetaG_FD_165043 | JGI IMG/M metagenome (GOLD analysis project Ga0222712, IMG submission 165043) | Estuarine water microbial communities from San Francisco Bay, California, United States - C33_657D | ecosystem: Environmental > Aquatic > Marine > Unclassified | place: USA: California...
ATGCACTACCCGCAGAAGAGATGATGATCGTACCTGAGGGCGCAGGTTTAAACACCCGGGCTATGCCAGTCGATGGTGACGTGTAAACGGGAGCGAGACCCCCACCACCCCGAAGCGTAGCTTACCTCCCCCTCCATCGCATTACACTGTAATCCACTCAGTCCATCACATGCCCCCCACCCATACGAACGTTCTCACACCCATCCCCCACCCCATCATCTTAGAAACACCCCCCCCTATGTTTGTGAATCGTCCATGCCGGGGTGTATATATTTGTGGAAATGTTTACAGAAGAGACAGAAGAGACAGAAGAGACAGAAGAGATTGCTTCTGTTCTTCTGTTCTTCTGTCCGTTTAAACTATGATACAGTTGCAAACGTTCGCTATTATGTTTAAACTATGATTGTTGATTACGCATATCCGACCATGATGGCGGAAGTGGCTTTAAGAGAGTTGCATAAGTCCATGCTTATGAAGGACTATGCGAAGGCTAAGGAGCATGCTTTGGAATGTTTGGCTGAGGTCAGGCTTGCGTACCAAAGTATTGTGGTGATGGAGGAAAAGGATGGAAAAGCATCAGTTAGTGCTTGATTTCATTAGAGCTTACATAAGGTTTCATGGGATGTCTCCGTCTTACCAGACTATCGCGTTAGGTCTTGGATTGAAGTCCAAGGCTAATATCCACCGGATAGTGCATAAGCTTCAGGAAGATGGGAAGCTGACTATCAGACCTTACAAGTTCAATTCGATCAAATTGACTGACCGCAGCGCCCGTGAGATGGCTACCCTATGAGTTTGTTGACCAAGCAGGAAATAGATGAGTATGAAGCTCTCATTCCTATGGTTGGATTGGATGAGCGTCGGAAGATTCAGAAACTGCTTGCGTTTGATAAGGTGGAGAGGTGCAGAGCCTCGTTTATCTTCTTTGTATCCCAGATGTGGCCCGGGTTTATATCGGGTAAACACCACCAGATCATGGCAGATGCCTTTGAGAGGGTGGCTAGGGGTGAGTTGAAGAGGTTGATTATCAACATGCCGCCCCGGCACACTAAGTCTGAGTTTGCCTCATATCTCCTACCAGCATGGTTTTTAGGTCTTTTTCCGGAAAAGAAGATCATCCAGACCGCCCACACCGCAGAATTGGCTGTTGGGTTTGGCAGGAAAGTCCGTAATCTGGTCTCCTCCGCAGATTACACCTCAGTATTTAACACAGAATTGTCGTCAGATTCCAAGGCTGCGGGTAGGTGGAATACCTCCGAGGGTGGCGATTACTTTGCTATTGGTGTTGGCGGCGCTGTTACCGGTAAGGGTGCTGATCTTTTGATCATTGACGACCCCCATTCTGAGCAGGAAGCTAAACAGAATAACCCCGCAGTCTATGATGGGGTTTATGAGTGGTATACGTCAGGTCCCCGGCAGCGTTTACAGCCGGGTGGGTCCATCATTATTGTGATGACTCGCTGGGCTAAGAGGGATTTAACCGGTCAAATCCTTAAAAATAGCGAAAAAGACGGTACAGACAACTGGGAAGTCATAGAATTTCCGGCAATTTTGCCGTCCGGGACCCCTTTATGGCCCGGATTCTGGAAAAAAGAGGAACTGGAGTCCATCAAGGCTGAAATTCCGGTCTCTAAGTGGAATGCTCAGTACCAACAGAACCCAACTTCGGAAGAAGGAGCCATTGTTAAGCGTGAACAGTGGCGTATTTGGGGTAGTGATGCGCCCCCTTTGTGCGAATACATCATCCAGTCTTGGGATACGGCGTTTGAAAAGCATAACCGCGCAGATTACTCTGCATGTACGACATGGGGCGTGTTTAAACATCCCGATTCCCTAGGAAATTACAAGAACAACATCATCCTGCTGGACGCAGTTAAGGAGCGTTTGGAGTTCCCAGACCTGAAGGCTAGGGCTTTGGAGCTTCATAAGTTTTGGAACCCGGATACGTTGATTATTGAGAAGAGGGCTGCGGGCGCTCCGTTGATTTATGAGCTTAGGCAGACCGGAATTCCGTTAACAGAGTACACACCAAGCAAGGGTCAAGATAAAATTGCGCGTGTAAACGCTATTTCTGACCTTTTTGCTTCGGGGGTTGTATGGTGTCCAGAAACCAGATGGGCTGATGAATTGATGGAGGAGATGGCATCTTTCCCAAATGGAGACCATGATGACTTGGTTGACTCGGCGTCGCAAGCACTCATCAGGTTTAGGCAAGGCGGGTTTATCCCAATAGATTCTGACGAGCCTGAAGAACCGGTTTATTTCAAGGGTTACCGTAAAGCGCGGTTTTATACAGTTTAAGGAAATATCATGGCAATCGACAAAGGTTTATATCAAGCTCCTCTTGGGATTGAAGAGGAGGTAATGATGGCTCCTGACATGGAAATTGAGATCGAGAATCCCGACGCAGTGAGTATCGGGATTGACGGTCTAGAGATTCAGCTTAGCCCCGAACCGGAAACGGCTGAAGATTTTGACGCAAACCTTGCCGACTACATGGATGAGAACGAGCTTACCCTGCTTGGGTCTGATCTGGTCAGTGATTTTGAGAAAGATATTAACGACCGCAAGGATTGGATTCAAACCTATGTAGACGGTCTAAAACTGCTTGGTTTGAAGTATGAGGAGAGGACTGAGCCGTGGCAGGGTGCCTGCGGGGTATTCCACCCCATGCTAACCGAGTCTGTCGTTAGGTTCCAGTCTGAGGCGATTACTGAGACATTCCCGGCGCAGGGACCAGTTAAAACCAATATTGTTGGCTTGGAAAACAATGAGATTCAGGAAGCTGCCGCCCGTGTCAAGGACGACATGAACTACCAGCTTACCGAGGTGATGGTTGAGTACCGCCCGGAACATGAAAAGCTGCTGTGGAACTTACCGCTGGCTGGCAGCGCGTTTAAAAAGGTTTATTACGACCCAAGCCTTGGCAGGCAGGTTGCCGTGTTTATCCCCGCAGAAGATATTGTGGTGCCCTACGGAGCCTCTAATCTGGAGGGTGCCGAGCGTGTTACACATGTGATGCGTAAGACCGAGAATGAGGTCACCAAGCTGATAGACGCAGGCTTTTACAGGGATGTGCAGCTAGGCGATCCGACCTATCAATTAGATGATATTGAGAAGCAGAAGGCTGAGGAGATGGGGCTTTCTGCGATTCAGGACGACCGCTACCGCATCCTTGAGATGCATGTTCTGCTTGACCTCAAAGGGTTTGAGCATAAGAACAAGAAAGGTAAACCTACCGGGATTGCCTTGCCGTATGTGGTTACCGTTGAAAAGGGTACCAGCAAGATTTTGGCAATTAGGAGGAATTGGTATGAAGAGGACAAACTCCACCTCAAGCGGCAGCACTTCGTGCACTACCAATACATCCCGGGGTTCGGGTTCTACGGGTATGGACTCATCCACCTCATCGGTGGATACGCTAAATCGGCGACCATGCTTGTACGTCAATTGGTCGATGCGGGAACTCTATCTAATCTCCCCGGCGGTCTTAAATCACGGGGCCTTCGCGTTAAAGGTGATGACACGCCAATTCAGCCCGGAGAGTTCCGAGACGTAGACGTACCTAGCGGTTCTATTAGGGACAATATCCTGCCCCTACCCTACAAAGAGCCAAGTCAGGTTCTTTACGCTCTGTTCCAGAATATTGTTCAGGAAGGTCGGGCATTTGCATCTAGCGGGGATATGAATGTCTCCGATATGAGCAGCCAAGCCCCAGTAGGGACAACTTTGGCTCTTCTGGAGCGTACTCTGAAGGTAATGACGGCGGTCCAGTCAAGGCTGCATTACGCCATGAAGCAGGAGTTTAAACTGCTTAAAGTCATTATTGCTGACTACACCCCAGAGGAATATGCGTATGAGCCAGCAGATGGCCCGCGCAGAGCCAAGAAGTCAGACTACGACATGATTGATGTCATCCCGGTGAGCGATCCAAACGCCGCCACGATGGCTCAAAAGATTGTCACCTATCAGGCAGTCCTACAGTTAGCCCAATCAGCCCCGCAGTTGTATGACCTGCCACTGCTCCATAGGCAGATGATTGAGGTCCTTGGGGTTAAAAACGCAGCCAAATTGGTGCCGGTTGAGGACGATGCAACCCCCATCGACCCGATACAGGAGAACCAGAATCTCTTGACCATGAAGCCTGTCAAAGCTTTCCTTGAGCAAAACCACCAAGCTCATATTCAGGTACATATGTCTGCCATCCAGAATCCCCGGATTCAGGCAATGATGCAGCAAAACCCGCAGGCTCAGGCTATTTTTGCCTCAGCAATGGCTCATATAAACGAGCATGTGGCGTTCCAGTACAGGATAGAGATTGAGCAAGCTATGGGTATGTCTTTGCCCCCAATGGAGGACAAAAACAGCGACGAGCGCCAGAAAATCCCACCTCAGATTGCAGACCAGATTGCGGTATTGGCTGCTCAGGCGTCCCAGCAAATCCTCCAAAGGGACCAGCAACAAGCCCAGCAACAGGCGGCACAGCAGCAGATGCAAGACCCGGTGGTGCAGATGCAGATGCAGGAGCTTCAGCTGAAACAGCAGGACTTGCAGCTTAAAGCCCAGAAACAGCAAATCGAGGCGGCGGCAAAGGCAGACCAAATCCGGGTGGAGGAAGCCCGTATCGCGGCGCAGAAAGAGATTGCAGCTATGCAGGTAGCAGCCACATCTGCCGCAGCAAAAGACAAACTAAACAAACAAATGGAAGCTGAAGGTGTACGCATTGGTATTGACGCGGCTAAACACCGCGCTCAAATGGCGATGCAGCGTGCTCAACGGGCGGCACAACAAAAGCCCGATAACAAACCGTCTAAAGGAGCTTGATGAACAATGAAATCCGAGCCTTGGCGCTCGTGCAACAGGAAATAGAAAAGATAAGGCAGGAGCAGACCGCATTTATTGCGGAAAGCCGAGCCGAAACATTTGATGAGTACAAAAAGGTCTGCGGGGTAATCCGGGGTTTAAACCTTGCAGATTCTGTTATTAACGACCTCGTGCAAAGGATGACCAATGATGACGACTGAGTTTGACCTAAAAGCGGTTGATTTATCCGGTATTTTGAACAAAACCACCGTTGATAAGGCAAAACAACTGCCAGACCCATCTACCTTTCATATTCTTGCGGTAGTGCCAGAAGCTATGGAAGAGTATGCCGACAGCGAAATTGGGTTGGTTAAGTCGGATAAAACCATGTATTATGAGGAAGTACTCACTCCTGTTCTATTCGTTGTAAAGCTTGGACCTGATTGTTATAAGGACAAAACCCGGTTCCCAAATGGACCGTCGTGCAAGGAGGGTGATTTTGTCATCGTCCGCCCCAATTCAGGCACCCGCCTGAAGATTCATGGTCGTGAATTCAGGATTATCAATGATGATTCTGTTGAAGCGGTTGTGGAAGACCCGCGTGGAATAACCCGCGCTGCATAAGGAGTAAATCATGCAAGAGCAAGTAAAAGGGGAAGAATACAAATTCCCGGACGAAGTGGAGCCTGAAATTGAGGCAAAGGTTGAGGTCGAAATAGAGGACGATACTCCTGAACCGGATCGAGGGCGCAAAACTGCTCCCCCACCGGAAGACCCGACCGATGAGGAATTGGCGTCCTATGACGACAAAGTTCAAGCCCGGATCAAGAAATTTACCCGTGGCTACCATGACGAACGTAGGGCTAAGGAAGAAGCTCTGCGGGAGCGGGAAGCAGCGGAAAACTATGCAAGGCAGGTTTTAGAGGAGAATAGAAAGCTCCAAAAACAGCTTGCAACCGGTAGCCAAGCATATATTGAGACCTCAAAGGTAGCCGCAGAAGCTGCGTTTAAAGCAGCCAAGCAGAAATACAAAGAGGCTTATGAAAGCGGCGATGCTGACGCTGTGGCGGACGCTCAGGCGGAAATAACCAAAGCCACGCTGGCTATGGACAAAACCGAGAACATGCGCCCGATTGAGGTGGATGATAGGGAATTTACTCCAGCCAAACCCGAACCGTCAAAACTCAGTCCCCGGACGCAGAAATGGCTTGATTCCAACAGTGATTGGTGGGGTCAGGACGAAGAAATGACTATGGCTGCGATGGGTATTGACAAGAAACTACAACGCGAGTATGGTCCAGATTATGTGGGTACTGAAGAGTATTTCCGCACCATCGATAAAACGATGCGCAAAAGATTTCCTGAGCATTTCGATGCTCAGAGCCATGAGGATGACGACCCTCCTCCAAGACAAAGGGCCGAACCGGCAGACGAGGATGAACCTCCGCGCCGTGCATCAAAAATATCTACGGTAGTAGCTCCGGCTTCCCGTAGTACCCCGCCTAACCGTATTCGGTTGAAGGCATCCGAAGCCGCGATAGCCAAGCGCCTTGGGGTCCCTTTAGACCTTTACGCCAAACAGGTTGCTCAACTGAAAAGAGGTGAATAATGGAACAGCAAAACACAGCACGCCAAAATCGTGCACCGCGTGAAACAGAAAACCGTCAGACGGAGTATCGCCCAACGGCGTGGCGTCCGCCTGAGACTTTGCCTTCGCCTGACAACCGTCCGGGCTGGAAGCATCGTTGGGTTCGCTTATCCACGCTTGGTGTAGCTGATGCCGGTAATATCTCTAGTAAGTTGCGTGAAGGATATGAACCCTGCAAAGCAGAGGATTATCCCGAACTTATGTTGCACGCTTCCACAGAAGGTCGTTTCAAGGGAAACATCGAAGTGGGCGGACTGTTGCTTTGCCGTATTCCCGAAGAGTTTTTGGAACAACGTATGAAATACTACGAAAACCAAAACCGTGCTCAGGTGGAATCAGTAGACAACAATTTCCTTCGTGAAAATGATCCTAGGATGCCTCTGTTCGCAGAGAAAAAATCCAAGGTCACTTTCGGTTCTGGTTCTTAATTTTATTGGAGCTTAACATGGCTTATCCCACCGTTAGCGCCCCATATGGATTTCGTCCCATCAATAGTATTGGTGGCACTCCGTATTCGGGTTCTACTCGCCTAGTGCCGATTGACTCCGGCGCTATGTATACCGGCGATCTCGTCGAACTGCTGTCAAGCGGCAAATGCGCCGTTATTGCCAGCGGCACCTCCGCTGCCCAAACTCTTGGTGTTTGTGTGGGTGTTCAGTACACCAACTCATCGGGTCAAACCGTTCAAGCCCAGTACGCTCCGGCGTCTGGTGTGACCAACGCTGTTGCCTATGTGGTTGATGATCCCCGCGCCCTGTTCCAAGTGGCTGTTGTGTCTTCTGGCACGACTATCGCCCCCTTGGGTCGCACTGCTGTTGGTCAGAACACTTCGGTGATTCTGAACGCTGGCAATGCAAACACCGGCGATTCTGCTCAAGCTATTGACGACACTACCGCTACCACCAATACGCTACCCATTCGTATTGTGGACGTTGTGCCTGCAACTGCTACCGGCAGCGATGCGTATGTGGAGATGGTCGTCAAGATCAACACCCATACTTATAACAACACCACAGGCGTCTAAGGAGTAAATCATGGCAATTAGTCGCGCACAACTGCTCAAGGAATTGCTCCCCGGATTGAACGCTCTGTTCGGTCTTGAGTACGCCCGTTACGGCGAAGAGCACAAGGAAATCTACGAATCCGAGACTTCGGAGCGTAGTTTTGAAGAGGAAACCAAGCTGTCTGGCTTCTCCGCCGCTCCGGTGAAGAACGAGGGCAGTGCCATTGCTTATGACAATGCACAAGAAGCTTGGACTACTCGCTATAACCACGAAACCATCGCCTTGGGTTTCTCGATTACCGAAGAGGCAATCGAAGACAACCTGTACGACAGCCTGTCTGCTCGTTACACCAAGTCGCTGGCTCGTGCTATGGCTTACACCAAGCAGGTTAAGGCTGCTGCCGTTCTGAACAACGGTTTTAGCGGTTCTTATGCTGGTGGTGACGGCGTTGCGCTGTTCTCCGCTTCGCACCCGCTGGTGTCTGGTGGCGTTAACGCAAACACCCCCGCAACCCAAGTTGACCTGAACGAGACTTCTCTGGAAGCCGCCGTTATTCAGATCGCTGCTTGGACTGACGAGCGTGGTTTGCTGATTGCTGCCAAGCCCCGTAAGCTGGTGGTTCCTCCTGCTCTGATGTTCGTTGCTACTCGTCTGTTGGATACCGAACTCCGCGTCGGTACTGCTGACAACGACATCAACGCGCTGAAGAACAACGGCTCTATCCCCGAGGGATATACCGTGAACCACTTCTTGACCGACAGCAACGCATGGTTCCTGACCACTGACGTTCCCAACGGTATGAAGCATTTCGTCCGCACCCCGCTGCAAAACAGCATGGACGGCGATTTTGATACCGGCAACGTCCGTTATAAGGCTCGTGAGCGTTATAGCTTCGGTTGGTCTGATCCCCTCGGTATGTGGGGTTCTTCAGGTTCGACCTGATGAAGATGGAAAAGGGGGTCTTGTGCCCCCTTTTCTTTTAGTGTATATTGGAATTATTCCGGGGTTTCCGGTGTTTCTGACAGTCCCGGCTGACGACATGCAGACAGAACACCCAAACATTACTCGCATGTGAGGAAAAAATGGCTCAAACTACGTTTTCTGGCCCGGTAAACCTTGGCGTTTTCACCGTTGCCACCGCTCCCACTACCGCTTCCGCTGGCTCTATTGCTTACTTTAGCAACGGTGCTGCTGGCTCCCCCGTGTTGGCTTTCTATAATGGAACCAACTGGCTGCGCGTAGATACTCTGGCTGCTATCTCGGCTTCTTAATTAGGAGCATCAAATGATGCAAACCGACATAAAAACCGCAATAGCGTCTGGTAACGGCACTATTTATGCTGACCGAACTCGTGTTCGCGGCTTGCTTGTTGTTCCCGGCTCTAGCGTAGGCTTAATTGTTTTACGTGACGGCGGTGGTAGCGGCACAGTTATGTTCTCCATACCCACTCTTGCTAGTGGAACTCCTTTCTCGGTGCTTGTTCCGGGCGAAGGCGTTTTGTTTAGCACAGATGTTTATGGGGCAATGAGCAATGCTGCTGTAACGGTGATGTATGGCTAAGTCCCCAGCATGGCAGAGGAAAGAAGGCAAGAATCCCAAGGGCGGCTTGAACGCCAAGGGACGAGCCTCTTACAACAAAGCAAACCCGGGGAAACCGGGCTTGAAACCTCCGCAGCCGGAAGGCGGCAGCAGGCGAGACTCTTTTTGCGCCCGTATGAGCGGGATGAAAAAGAAGCTAACGAGCGAAAAAACCGCAAAAGACCCCAATTCGAGGATTAACAAGAGCCTGCGGGCGTGGAACTGTTGAAATGGACATTCAACTAGCCGTCTGGAATATTCTGTTAACCACGTTTATCGGGTTGATAGGATGGAACATGCGTGAAAAATCAGAAGAATTGTCGCGTCTTTCTATTTTGCTGAACAAAACCCGAGAAGAAATTGCCCGGGATAACGTTACTCAGGCAGAGGTTGACAAGATTGTTAGCCATATTGATTCTCGCTTTGACAAGCTAAGTGACAAGCTTGATGCCTTTATCAAGGAGTCAAAAAGTGCCCTCCGTTAGCAAGAAGCAGCATAACCTAATGGCAATGGTCGCCAACGATCCTGCCGCAGCAAAACGGGTTGGCATCCCTCAATCTGTGGGTGAAGAGTTCACCAAGGCGGATAAAGGTATTAAGTTTGGGAAAGGTACCCAGACTAGGGCTGATCTTCAAAAGGTCAATCAACCCAAGACAGAGCATGGAAGCAAACAACTTTTTAGCAAAGGTGGTTATATGAAAGACTCTAAAGCTATGGCAAAAAAGGAAATCGCGTTCATGGAGAAAAAGGGCGCACCTAAGTCCATGATTAAACACGAGAAGGCAGAGTACGGAATGAAGAAAGGTGGTATTGCCTCCTCTCTGAAAGCCCACGCCGCTGCTCCCGCTTCCAAAGCCCACGCAGGCATGAAATCCGGCGGTTTGGCGGCTGGTCATAAATCCGCAGACGGTATTGCTTCTAAGGGCAAAACTAGGGGCATGCAAGTCACCATGAGGAAAGGTGGGATGTGCAAATGACACGCCCTTCAAAGGAAGAGATTGAGCAGGCTCGTAGGGATGCGCCAGATTACAAAGCAAAAGAAGATGCTGCGTATATGAAATCTTTGCGTACTACAGAACCTGCCCCTGCTCCAGCGCCAACGGTTACTCCTGAAAAAGTACCGGCAAAAAAGATGGCTAAAGGCGGCTATGTCCGTGCGGCTGACGGTATTGCCCAGCGGGGTAAAACTAGAGGAAAGATGGTGTAATCATGGCTATTAGTGAAAAACGACGCAGGTTTAATCAAGCTTTTCGTGAAGCCAGAAACGCTGGTGATTCAACCTTTGAGTTTGAAGGAAAGAAATACTCCACCAAACTGGCGGGCGAAGAAAATAAAAAGCCCAAAAAAGAAGAAAGCTCAGATGACAATAAGATGACCAAGGAGGAATCCAAGGCAGCTTTAGAGCGTATGAGTAAGCCAGAAACTCGCCGTGGTACCGTAGAAGATATTCCTACTGATGGCTATTCGGCACCCGAACCCAGAGAAAGCGCATCAGGCTCTGAACTTGGCAGGAATGTCAGGAACACATTGATGGCTATGGGTCCGGGTCGTCTGGCTGGGGTTGGAAATATTGCCGCCGAAATGGCTACTGCACCGCGTGTGCAACGGGCATATAACGCAGCCCAAGCCGCCCGCAGAGAAGCTGAAGGTTATGCTCCCGGTGAAGCTATGGCGGCTAGAAATCTTATGGATGAAGCGGCAGCAGCTGGTGGAATGCGCCGTGGCGGCATGGTTAAACGCATGGCTTCCGGTGGTTCTGTTAAATCTTCTTCTGCTTCCCGCAGGGGTGATGGCATTGCTCAACGTGGTAAAACTCGCGGGAGGATGGTATGAAAGCAAAGAAATATAATCTCGGCGGTAATATTATTGACGGTGTTACTGGATTGGCTGGCGGGCTTCTAGCCGCACCTTTTAGGGCACTTGGCGCAAACCTTAGTGGTGGATTAAGTTCAAATGCAAGTGACGATAAAGATGGTGTGATTGCTAAACTTCTTTCAGAAGCACAAAATAAAGCTAAAGAAAATGCTGCTTCCGGTCAAATGGCAAAAGGCGGCAAAGTAAAAGCATCTTCTGCTTCCAAACGGGCTGACGGTATTGCTCAGCGGGGTAAAACCCGTGGGAGACTTGTATGATGGCAAGCCGAGGCATGGGGGCTATCGCTCCATCCAAAATGCCCAAGGGTGTTAAAAAAGCCCGCCGGGACGACACAGACTTCACCCAGTATGCAGAGGGTGGTCAGGTCTGGGATTTGCCACGCCCCAAAAAACTTGGTCCACCCAAAGCGCTGTCTCCTGCTAAAAAGACACAGGCTAAGTCAATGGCTAAAGCCGCAGGGCGCATGTACCCAAATCTGGTTGACAACATGAGAGCCGCAAGGAGTAAATAATGGCTAACACCTCCGGCTCTACAGCGTTTAACCTAGACCTCTCCGAGTTGGTGGAAGAGGCATTTGAGCGTGCCGGAACGGAACTTCGGACAGGATATGACCTAAGGACCGCAAGACGTAGTTTAAACATCATGTTTGCTGACTGGGCAAACCGTGGCATAAACATGTGGACAATCGAGCAGGGGATTATCCCTCTTGTCCAAGGTCAGAATACCTACGCTCTGCCTGATGACACCATCGACCTACTTGAGCATGTTATCCGTACTGGAGGAAACGTAGCTACTACACAGGCAGACTTGACGATTACCCGGATTTCAGTGTCTACCTACGCAACTATCCCTAACAAGATTCAGCAAGCCAGACCAATTCAGGTTTGGATTCAACGGTTTAACGCACAAAGTTCACCTACAGGGTTAACCCTAAGTACCACCATAAACAGCACCGCTACGGAAGCTGTCCTGAATTCCACGGTAGGACTGCCCGCCTCCGGGTTTGTCAAGATCGGTAGCGAGATCATTAACTACAGCTACATATCAGGGAATACCCTATATAACTGCTTCCGTGGACAGCAAAACACAACGGCTGCATCACACACCTCTGGTGCGACAGTGTATTGGACGCAGCTACCAGCTATTACTGTCTGGCCCACCCCTGACAATGCCCAGCAGTACCAATTCGTTTATTGGAGACTGCGTAGGACTCAGGATGCTGGCGGCGGTGTAAACATCATGGATGTGCCGTTCCGGTTCATTCCAGCGATGGCTGCGGGTCTGGCTTATTACATAGCCGGAAAAGTCCCGGCTGGGATGGAGCGCCTGCCAATCCTAAAAGCTCAATATGACGAGGCATGGGATTTGGCGTCTCAGGAAGACCGGGAAAAAGCCGCTCTCCGCCTAGTCCCGAGGCAGCAGTTTATCGGGAGCACCATATAAATGGGCAATAGGTTTGCCTCAGGCAAGAACGCAATTGCCCAGTGCGACCGCTGTGACCAACGGTTTAAACTTAAAGTTCTCAAACGGGAAGTTATCAAGGGCAGGAACTATGACCTTTTGGTTTGCCCGGAATGCTGGGACCCAGACCACCCGCAGTTGCATTTGGGTGAGTTTCCAGTGGATGACCCGCAGGGTCTTAGGAACCCAAGACCGGACAGGAGTTATGTAACCTCTGGCGCATTGTCTGATGGGCAGCTTGCCGAGGGTAGCCGTATTTTCCAGTGGGGCTGGAATCCTGTGGGGGGGTCTAGTTATTTTGACACTGCCCTAACGCCAAACAATTTGGTATTGGGTATATCTCTTGGTACAGTTACAATTGCAACG
>Ga0222712_10005542_pt1 | contig 12735 bp, 9 predicted proteins | sample C33_657DmetaG_FD_165043 | JGI IMG/M metagenome (GOLD analysis project Ga0222712, IMG submission 165043) | Estuarine water microbial communities from San Francisco Bay, California, United States - C33_657D | ecosystem: Environmental > Aquatic > Marine > Unclassified | place: USA: California...
ATCCAGAACACGGAGATCCAACCCTCTGGTCAATCCGGCAATAATTTCATCGATATGTTCGAGAACATACTGGACCTTTGCCGCATTGCGCCGGCAAAACACAACCGGCGATCCCGTGCTACCCGACAGATTGCGAAGGTAATCCTCGAAAGATTGAGTTCCATCACCAAGCGGAAGGTCGGCGGTGGCGAAAAGTTTGCCTGCCAACTTGACCTTGGCCAACAATTCGGCTGAAGGGATGGACTGAAGCTCTTTTCGGGCAGACTCCATGCGGGCCAAGTCACGCACGATCATGCTTCCAGTGACCTGGCTCACCTCCGCCAAAGGATCACCGGTCACATGGTGGACCAAGGTGGTCTTTTCCAGACTCTTGTAAGGATTTCCCTGTCTCAATGCGGGAATGTGAATCATTAGTGGACACCCTGGGCAAAAAAAAGGACCCGGCCAAAAATCGGCCGGGGTTTAGTTACTTATCCGTTAGTAGACCCCGACGACGGTCGAGGATGCCAATTCGCTGAAGGGTCGGACACCGCTGACCCCGTCCCAAGGGTACTTTTCGAAGGGAGGTTCGCGCTCCCCCTCGTCTCTCTCGGGAAAGCGGGGAACGAAAAATTCGCGTGTGAGGGTGGTGAGCAAAACCCTGCCCGTTTCGCCATAGCCCACTTTCTTGGAGTAATCCTTGGGGTCTACCACCTCAATCACCGCCCGGGGTTGGGGGGCGTAGTAGGAAATCTTGAACCCATCCTCAGGACCAATCGGTTTGGAGCAAGCCAACCCCATGAGAGTGTTTCCATACGTGGGGGTCATGTAGACATCCCCGTTGTCCAACATTTCCTCGTGGGCTTCGCGGGTGAATTGAGGGGTGAACTCGGTCCCACCGGAGAAAATACCGGTGATGCCCGCCGCCTTGATGCTGCGCAAACCGCCGGCGGGCACTTTCTTGCCAAGCGACCTGAATTTCTCCTCCAGTTTGCCGTTACGGAGGGCCTCATCCAATGCTGCCAGCAATTTGGGGGTGGTGAACATGCATTTGATGTCGTGACCACCGGCCAGAACGCTGAGGGTTTGATCGATGCAGTGCTCCTTGTACAGGTTGGCCTGCTCGAAATTCTTCATTTTGATGAGCTTGACCACCCATCGGGGATCCAAATCAACGCAGAAACTGATCCCCCCTCGGTGTTGGGCCAAATGCTCAATCGCTAGACGCAGACGCCTGGGCCCTGACGGCCCCAGCATCAACCAATTGGAACCTTTTGGAAAAAACTTGTCGGGTAGAGTTTCCGACATCATCTCGTAATCGATACGGAAATCATCGATAACCATACGGCTTTTGGGCAGGCCAGTCGTACCGCCAGTCTCAAAAACGTAAGTGGGCTTGCCCTGAAGGCCCTTGGGGATCCAACGGCTAATCGGACCACCACGCAACCAATCATCCTCGAAGGCCCCAAACAGATGGAGGTCCTCAAAACCCTTCACATCCTTGAGAGGATTAAATTGGTAGTTTTTCGCCTTTTCGAGCCAAAAAGGAGTGCCCGTATCGGGGCTAAAGTGCCACTGGACTATGTCCCGCACATGCTTATCCAGTTCAACTTTTGCCTGGGCCACCTTTTTTTCAAGGGAAACGGCGGGATCGAAAAAACGCGCCGGGGAAAAATAATCCACGGGATCATACGCTTTGGAGTGCGACACAGATTCCTCCTCTCTGAACTGATTAGCGGCTGCCGATGGCAAACAAAGTGGTGCCGTTATGCAGGTAAAGCACCCCGCCGGCCACGCAGGGAGGAGCTTTCAATCCCTGCTCCATTTCAATTTTAGACGGCTCCTTCTTGTCTTTCCCGTGAGGAAACACAAATAAATCGCCAGAATCGGTTCCCATGAACACCCGCCCATCCGCGACAAACGGGCTGTTCCACGTGCCGTCCTTTAGATCATGTTCCCAATGTTTTTTTCCGGATTTCGCATCCAGGCAGTGCAGATAGCCATCCAACTCGGCCGCATACAGCAAACCGTCGGCTACCGCCACGGTGCTCAAAGAGCGACCAAAAGCCACCTCGCGACCGTCCTCCGGTTTGGGGTTCAAGGCACCACCCAGATGCCAGACCAGCCCCGACGAGGCATTGGCACCTGAGGACTGGAATTTTTGATCAGGTGGAGTCAGATCCCTGACACCATCGGGCCCGGCCACACCTGGTCTGGAAGGATCAATACACCAGAGGTGCCCCACCCCGGGGCCATCATCCGGGTTGTTCCCAACGCTGACATAAATCAAGCCGTCATGGAAAACGGGGGTACCCATGATGTAACTTTTGTCGCCGCGGCCACCGGGTTTGAACATCGCAGCCTTTGGATTGCAGTCAAATTTCCACAGCTTTTTCCCAGTCCCAGGGTCAAAACCGTACAGCCAACCATCTCCACCTGGAAACGCAACCTGGGCCTTGGATCCGACCTCAAAACCAACCGGGTTGGACCATTGGCCTTCCATGATGGCTTCACCAGGACTCGCGTCTTGCCATGCCACTTTTCCCGTGTTTCGGTCAACCGCAAGAAAGCTCGGGGCTGTTGGTTCGGGGACCTTATGGGTTTCAGGGTCCACTCCATGACCGGTCACCACGAACACCTTGTCACCCATGACAAGCGGCGAGCCTATCGCCAAAAAACAGGGAAAAACCTTCAGTTCGGAAACCATGTCCAGCTTCCAAATTTCCTTGGCCTTTCCGGTTTTAGGGTCCCCTGAGACATCAAGGCAGACAAGTTCAGCGCGGTTGGAAACATAGTAAAGCCGATCACCGACCACTGCCGGGGTACTGGCTACCCCCTGTTTGGGCCAATCGTTCTTGTCAGGAACAGGCAATTTCTCATGGAGATTTTGCCAAAGGAAGGCTCCATCGGAGGCGTTCAGGCAATAGAGAGCCCCTTTATCTCCCGTCTTGGAGGGGTCGCGGGGCCGATCATTGTTGGTGCCGATGAATACCTTGCCACCCGAAACCGCAACACCCCCGTAGGTGGTGGAACCCAACTCGGCCCGCCAAAGGGTACTTTTGGAAGCGTTCTTTTTGACACTCCAGTCAGCCGGAATACCCTTGGCGCCTGGTGCAACCATATTCCGATGGATTGTTCCGCCCAGCATCGGCCAACCGTCAGCGGCTGCAGGCTGGGCGATCGAGCAGGATGCGACCAGTGCCCCTGTAAAAAGGGCCGCAATTGCCCTGGCAAAGGCGCCTCGCAGCGAATTGCTACTCATCACTTGGCTCCGAAGCAGTACAGCCTGCAGGGGTTCTCGGTGATCATGAAAACACGGCCACCACTGGCCACCGGAGTGGCACGAATCTTCGCTTTCAGGTCCATGATTCCCTGTAATTTCTTTTCCTTGCCGTGGGAGAAGACATGGAGTTTGCCGGCCTCGTTGCCAATCAGGATTTTTCCATCGACCCAGTAAGTGCTGGACCAGGTATCAGCACCCATGTCATGGTCCCAATATTTCTTTCCGGTACGGGCATCGATGCAATGCACCCAACCATCGTATTCGGAGGTGTAGAGCAGACCGTCATGTACAGCCACGGTGCTCATCGTCCTGCCGAAATAATAATTGCGCTCGTAATCATCCTCCTTCGCCAAACCGCCGTAGTGCCAAATCAATCCCGACCCCGCGTTTTCAGGGGCTTTCGGGTCGAAGTTGTCATTTTTTGGAGAAAGGTCTTTTTCGGGATTCGCGGGAACTTTTGTGATGTCGATACACCATAGATGTCCGACGCCCTTGTCATGTTCGGGGTCCTGGCCAACGCCGATATACAGTTTGTTTTCCCAAACCACGGGGGTGCTCACAAAGTCGTTGCGCGTCCCCTTGCCTCCCAATTTGTACTCGGATTTTTTCGGATTGCAGTCAAACTTCCAAAGAAGTTCCCCTGAATTGGGAGCGAAGGCATAAATCCAACCGTCGCCGCCGGGAAAAATGATCATGGGCTTGCCATTCGGCTCCGCATAAACAGGGTTCGACCATTGGCCGTGCATTAACAGCTTGCCTTCATCGATCAGCTTTTTGATGTCCACATCGTTGCCACCTTTTTTGCGAGCCTCGACAAGGCTCGCGCTGGGAAGGTTGCTCGACCAAAGGACCTTGCCGGTATTTTTGTCCATGGCCAGGAAGCTGGGCGCCCCCGGTTGGGGAATATTGATATGCCCCTCATCCACGCCGTTGCTGGTGATCACAAAAAGGGTGTCGCCAACAATCAGGGGGGAACAGGTTGCCAAATTGTGGGGGAACACATTCAACTGGCCGATCATATCCACACGCCAAAGGAAATCGGCGTCCTTCGGGCCGGTCAGTTTCTCATCCTTGATGCCATCATTTTTTCCATCGGCCATTCCCGCCACATCCGCGCAAACCACTTCGCAACGGTTTGAGACGTACCAAATCCGGTTCCCTTCCACCACAGGCGAGGAACAAATGCCCTCACGGGGCCAATCATTCACCCGGCCTGCCGGCAATTTGTCATGGACCGCCTGCCAGATCAGCTCGCCACTGGCCTGGTCAAGGCAAAGCAGAATGCCCTTGTCGCCAGAAACCTTGGGATCCCGTGGAAAATCGTTGTTTGTTCCGATGAAAATCCTGCCCCCGGCGACAACCGGCCCGCCATAGGCCTTGCTGCCCAAGGGAACGCTCCAAACCAGGTTTTTCTCCTTACCTTGCTCGACACCCCATGAGGCAGGCAAACCTGTTTCCTGCAGGTTCACCAGGTTTCGCTGGACCGTTCCCCCAAACAGTGGCCAGTCCCGATTCCCCTTGGCGATGGAATCTTCCCGGGCCTTGGAAGTTTGATAAAGGGCCAAAAAAGATCCGCCCAAAATCGCCAGGGTCCCCCCAAATGCAATCAGGCGACGGACGGTGCTCTTGCGTTCAGCCATTTCCAACTCCCTTCATCCAGCTAAGGTCAAGACAAACAAAAATCGGATATTTCAGGCCCTGAAAAATCAGCGGGCCTTCGCCGCCTGAATGCCCAAGTTCTCGAAAAGAACTTCGCAGCCGACCTTGCCATCGAGAATACCCGTGGCATTCGCGTAGATCGCGGCGGATCCCTGGGTGTTGGGAACAGGGTCCTTGAAATCAACGGACCATGCTTCCGGTTCCTTCTCATCCCGCGGCCAAACCTTGCCCCGAACCAAAAGGGAAGTTCCCTCAACCTGTGTGGTCAATTTCATGCGGTACCACACCCCTTCCTTCCATGGGAAAGCGATGCTCTTATCCACCCTCGGAAGCGCGTCCCAGCTCACCAACCGGAGCTGCTGGGTATTTCCGGCCAGCATCAAAGTGTACCGGTTGGCAACCAACCCCATGTCGGGCAGGTCGCTCCGAACCCGGGTTCCCAAAACATCCGCCTCGATGGTGTAGTCCCTCGCATCTGGAAGCGTGATGTAGGCGTTGGCCCGTGAAACCAGCGGACTCGGGTTCACCGCCAGTTTTTTCAACACCTTTCGACCTTCGTAAGGCACCATGGCAAATTTGCCGGCGCAATTAATCCACCCGCCAGGGGTGCGCCCCTCGGGGATATTGGCAAAATTTGGTTTGTATGGAAGGTTGGGAACCACGCGCACCCGGGTTTCGCAGCTCATTTTCCCAAGCTTCGCAACAACCCGGCCAAATTGCGCGGGAGGGGCTGGGGCCACCTTCAACAGGCGTGCTTCACCACTGCCCTCCAATTCCCCGGCCAATGCCGGGGGCGGAGTGGCACCTGCCATCGGGGCCACACCTTCGGGAGGGCGTTGGCCCGCCAGGGTCCATTCAGCTTCCGTGATGTTCCGGACAAAACGGCCGCCCGCATCGTAGCCGCGCAACTCCAATTTCAGGGGTGTGCCAGGTTTGACAGCCACATCAGCGGGAAACAAAGCCAGTTGGGCAACCTCTCCGGCCGCGGGCTCCCGCATGGCGGAAGTTTCAGTGGGCGAGATCACGGGATCTTTGGAACCTATGCAAAACAGGTCGGAACCGGTCATGAAATACACGCGACCGTTGGCAACCGCCGGGCTACCGTTGATCTCGATCTCCTCAGCGCCACTTTTGCTTCTGAAGAATTGGGTGTGGAGCTTTTCAATCCCGGTTTCAGTCGGCTTGAGGATATGAAACTTGCTATTCACCTCCGCCAGATAAAGCTTGCCATCTGAAAGGACAGGACTTCCTTTGGTGTTTTTGCCATAGAGGTATTCCCATTTGGTGGCACCAGTTTTGGCATCCAGGCAATAAAGCTGCCCGGTATCGCCACACAGGTACAGGTTGTCTCCGTCCAAAACCGGGCTGGCAAATTTCACCTTGATACCATCCACCTTCCAGACAACGGCCGGCTTTCCATCAGTTACCTTGCCGCCATCCAGGCAAACCACCCTGCCTTGGGTATTTACCCCGTCGTTCTCCTCGCCCTGGCCGATAAAAACCAAGTCCCCCTTCAAGACGGGGGAGCAGTTGATCGAACCCGGCCCGAGGGGATAGCTCCATAACTTGCTGCCGGTACGAACCTGGAACGCGTGAACGCCACCATCTCCCCCACCAGAAACCAATGTCCTTTGCCCATTGATCACACCGACGACAGGAGTTGAATAGTAGGTATCTTTGGGCTGAGTCCCGGTGCTCGACCACCAGACGATTTCACCCGTCTTCTTCCTCATGGCCAAAAACCGGTTTCGGCCAATCCCCTGATCACCCCAAGAGGCGTTCAGGAAACCGATAATCACCAAATCCTCGTCGATAATCGGACTGGTGACGCGACCGCCATATCCGCTAACCCGGCCAAATTCCTCGGTTAGACTTTTTTGCCAAACTACCTTGAGATCCTTGTCAAAACAGAACAAAAGTCCTTGGGTACCGTGCGCGTAAACATTTCCAGTTTCAGGGTCACCAACCAGGTTGGTCCACCCCAGACGAACTGAAACGATATCGGTGTGGAAAACATTGAACCGGTGTTCCGCCAACAACTTGCCCGTGTTGGCATCAAAACAAAGGACGCGCTCCTGTTCGGAAACACCCTCCCCATCCCGCCCGATCATGTACAGCCGCCCCTGCTGCACGATAGGGGTGGTACGGCCTCCATAAGGCGCCCGCCAAACCAAGTTATTGTCTGGCTTGGCAGGGTCAGGAGACCATTTTGAGGGGAGATTTTTTTCAGGGCTTACACCAGTCCCCAAAGGCCCGCGCCAATTTGACCAGTCACCCGCAACCACATGTGGCGAAAAAGGAAGGAGAAGCATTCCAGCCAACAGGCCCTGAATCCCGCGCACGGTTCCCATCCTCCTCGTGAAACTTCAGGCCAGAATCGGCCAACAGTGGGGAAAGGATAATGTACCCCAACCGGCCTACAGGGAACAGACCCCGGCCCCATTTCCAAGGTGAATCGTTCATGAGATGGATCCCCACAAAAATGTTGAAAAAAAAGGTCTACGCCAATGCATCGAGACGAAGACGTTTGATTCGAACCCGGGGATTCTTACCTGTATTACAATAATCATATTATATATTTGTACCGCTTATTATATCATAGCCGGGAACGGATAATCCGCACCCACCGCACAAGAATCCAATTGGGATTTGCCCCTTCCCTCGATTTCCCCAAATTTCATGAAAAAGGCGACATTCCCAACACCTATGGAATTTTCCCCACCCGATTCATCTTTTTTTCCTCAACTTTCACCTGGCCCCCCTTCACCCTACCCCAAAAACCAGATTGGATAGCCCTGTGACATCGATCGGCTCATCCGGATTAATCCGGGCTGTTTGAACCGGGAAGAAACTCACCGACTGGAGGCAACCATGCGTCAGGTAACTTTGGGCTTGCTGATGACGGGAATCGCGGCCGCCTTGACGGGCTGCCAAAGCACCGGGAGCACAACCGCCAACAACTCATGCGGTAACACCGGCTTTTGCGCCCGTTTAAAAAACATGTTCAATCCCGGACATTCCACGCCGCCCCCGATGGCTGCCGCACCGGTTTATCCTGCTCCAGCCGCTTATACGGCCCCTGTCGCTTCTTACGGGGCACCTGTGTACACCGCGGCACCCGCCCCTGCTTACACAGCGGCACCCACTTACTCCGCCCCGGCTCCAATGGCCATTTCGGGTGGTGCGTGCCCCCCAGGATGCGTGCCAGCTTCGGCTCCGGCCTGCCCCCCCGGTTGCATGCCTGCGCCGCAAGGCTGATCCATCAACCCCCAGTTAACATCCGGTTTTGACATTTGAGCGGGCCGTTCGGGATGGTTACCCCCATCCCGAACGGCCCGCACTAATTTTCAATGATTTTCCTTGATCGTTTTCGGCCATGGTGCAGCTTTTGGATGTTAGTCGAAACCGGAGATTGCACCATGACCATGAAGCGTTTATTCACCGCCTTGGCGGTCTCGGTGTGCCTGTTGGGCTCGATGGGGTGCTGCTGTCACCAAAAGTACTACTGCGGCAGCACCGTAAGCCCGGCTTTCTGCAAACCAAGGCATTTCCATTCCTGCAATTTGAGCGGGGGTAGCATCTGCTCGACCGTGAACTCTTGCGACTGCGGATGCCCCTAAGGCCGTCAAACGGGCAAGGGTTGGCTTCCATTACCCAAAGGCCTGAAGACTTTCACCTGATCCACCAGCCAGTCTGGGCCGATTTTGCGTAAGACCGCCTCAATCTCGACCACTTCCATTTCTCCCCCATCACCTTCCAAGCGCATGGTGAAACGTGCCATTCGCGAGTTATCCGGGGCTGGTGAACCGACGGTGATTTGACGCAAAACGACCCTTTTGAAACCGTAGGCTTTATCCAGGCCCATCAGCCTATCCATAACCGCTTTGCGATCCATCCCTCCATAAGTTCGAAATTCCTTGCTGAACCCGGCCGTGACCAACTGCCAACGGCGCTGATTGGCGGCATGCGCCATCGCATTCAAGCCGGCGCGGATTTTTTCCGGTTCCGTCACCAACCACCAACCACACAGGATCACCGCAAAAAAAGCCAAGATCATGGCACCAAACAAACAAGAACTAAACCGCCCAGGTCTTGTCCTCCAAATCAAACCGGCCAGCACCATCCCAAAAAACAGGGCGGCCAGAAGTTTCCAGGAAGGTTCTCCCAGCCACTCCATGACCGCCCACCCCTTATCTAAAAAGAGGGAACCAGGACTTAGCGAACGCTGCGGTAATCGCCCCATACCTTCCCGGCGTAAACCGCCGCGTCACCCAATTGCTCCTCAATGCGGAGAAGTTGGTTGTATTTGCAGATACGGTCTGTTCGGCTCGCGGACCCAGTTTTAATCTGACCCGCGTTGGTGGCCACCGCGATATCAGCAATGGTAGTGTCTTCCGTTTCACCAGAACGGTGACTGATGATGCTGGTGAAACCGTGCAACCGGGCCAGCTCAATGGCCTCCAGGGTCTCGGTAAGCGTGCCGATCTGGTTGACCTTGATCAAGATGCTGTTACCAGCCTTCTTGGCAAAACCATCCCGCAATCGCCTGGTATTGGTGACGAAGAGGTCATCACCCACCAGTTGAACCTTGCCGCCAAGCGCCTTGGTGAGTTGGGCCCAACCCTCCCAATCATCTTCGGAGAGCCCGTCCTCTATGGACAGGATCGGCCATTTGTCACAAAGCCTGGACCACAGTTCGATCATCGCGGAACTGTCGACCACCTTTTCGGGATCGCTTTTGAAGAAGCAGTACCCCTTCTTTCCCTTTTTGTGGGCTTCCTCGTGCAGTTCTGTGGAGGCCGCATCGAGCGCAAAAGCCACATCCTCGCCCAATTTATACCCTGCTTTTTCAATAGCCTTGGCGATGGTTTCAAGAGCGACATCTGCGCTGGGCAGATTTGGAGCGAATCCCCCCTCGTCACCCACGCTGGTGCTCAGGTGCTTGTCGTGCAACACATTCTTCAGGTGGTGGAAAACCTCGGCACCCATGCGAAGGGCGTCGCGGAAGGAATCGGCCCCCACCGGCATGATCATAAATTCCTGAAAATCGATCGTGTTATCCGCGTGTTTGCCGCCGTTGATGATATTCATCATTGGAACAGGAAGGACCCGCGCGTTAACCCCACCCAGATATCGATAGAGCGGGAGCCCGACACTATCGGCGGCGGCATGCGCCGCCGCCAGGGACACACCCAGGAGGGCATTGGCCCCAAGCTTGGCCTTGTTGTGGGTGCCATCGAGTTCCAGAAGACGCTGGTCCAGCGAGACCTGGTCCAAAGCATCCATCCCTTCAATTTCAGCAGCAATGGTCTCGTTGATATTCTCAACGGCCTTCAGGACGCCTTTACCCAGATAGCGTTTTTTGTCGCCATCACGAAGCTCAATGGCTTCGTGGGCGCCGGTGCTGGCTCCACTGGGAACAGCGGCTTGCCCCAAGGATCCGTCTTCGAGGGTTACCACAACCTCAACCGTTGGGTTTCCCCGGCTATCCAGGATTTCCCGTGCATGGACCACTTCAATCTGGCTCATTTTTGTCTTCAACCTTCCTGAGGGAAAAGTACCGGTAATTCCGGGATACCTACACGAACTGATACCAAATAACCTTCAAATCAGAGAACCCTGAGATCAAATCCCCAAACTTGCAAGGTTTGATTATGATCCTAACCCCAGTGGTTCAAGGAGTTGGCCCTTCCCGACCCCGTTATTAAACGGATACACTTTACTTGTCAGAAGCACGGGAGCACCCGATTCATGGGAAAAATGATCCATCACTTGAAACCTGTTGCTTTGATTGTTTGCTTTGGCTTTCTAATTACCTTTTGCGGCCCGACATTTGGCCAGCAAACTGAAGGGAAAAATCAAACCTCAAAAGAAAAAGAATTGGAAAACAAAGATTCAGCAAACACCAAGGCCAAAGAATCACCCAAAACAGCGGCAAACCACTACATCCGTCAAGCCATATTGACTGGCAAAGTGACTGATGTGAATGACGAAAAACACTGCATTGTTCTGGAGTTTGCCGTAACCCCAAAAAACAAAGCTCAAGCCACGATCATTGTCACCGAAGATGCCAAAATTCGGACGCGTGTCATCCCCACCCTGTTTGATGACAAGGGGAACTTAAAAAAGCCTACTCCCAAAGAGCTTTTGGAATTGAAGGGTAAAGATAAAAACCTTCCGGGATATGAGTCCGAATTTGCGAATCTAAAGCGGGGCCAAGTTTTGCTGGTTCACCAGGTCACCACCAAAGAAAAAATACTGGGTGACAGACAAAAACCTCGGCCAAAACCAGGAGAAAAACCAAAAATGGAAGACCTGCTTTCCAGCTATATTGAGATAATTTCGGAAAACTAAATTTATCCACCCATTTATGCCCAAAATTGACCCAGGGCTGCATTTTGTTCTCAAACCCAGCAACATTTACAAATTCACCAGATATCCCAAAGTCCCCAAGCATCTGAACCTTAAGAAGCTGTATCCATTTCAGGCCAAGATTTCCAGTTTTCGTTCATTTCAGCAATTGGCCTTCGTTTTGCGAGGAAGAGTTGACCGGTAAAGGCTTGCCAAGGATGGCGTTGGCCTCAATCGGCCAAATTCCGGAGCTGGGTTCATGCCCTCAACTATCTGGCGTGGAGCCTTTTTCTTTTTAGCCTGTTTTTTTTGCACCGGGGCCCAATTCCGTACCACCAATTTTTTGGTCGAATCTCCTGATCCTGCGATTTCTCAACAGATCGGCCAGTACGCTGAATATTGGCGAAAAGTAAAAGCCATGGAATGGCTTGGCCAAGAAATGCCCTCCTGGCCCGAACCCTGCCCCATCCATGTGAAAATCACTTTAGGAGGCTCAGGTGGAGCCACCAGTTTCATCTTTGACCAGGGTCGGGTTCTAGGAATCGACATGCAGATTGAAGGAACATTGGACCGCATCCTGGCTAGCGTCCTTCCCCATGAAATCACCCACACAGTTTTCGCCCATCAATTCAAGAAGCCTTTGCCCCGATGGGCGGATGAAGGCGGTTGTGTCCTCAGCGAGGACGATTTGGAAAGACAACGCCATGACCAAATGGTGAGGGAAATCCTAAACACCCCCAACCGGAAAATGCCCCTCAGGAGGCTATTTGCCCTGACAGAATACCCGGACGATGTCATGGTGCTGTATGCACAGGGATTTTCAGTCAGCGAATTTTTGGTGACCAAATCGAATCGACAGGTTTTTTTGAATTTCCTTGGAACGGCGATGCAAACCGGTTGGGACCAAGCCCTGCGAACTCACTACGGATATCCCTCCATAGAATCCCTGGAAGACGCGTGGCTCCTGTCATTGCGTCAGACCAAAAAAACCGCAACCGTGCTGGCTGCATCCCCGGGGGTAATTGCCAATCCAATCACCGCAAAATCAACAAACTCACTGGTATCCCAATCAAAACCAAATGTCCCAAGCAGTCCCATGACAATGAATCCCACGGCCAAAACAACAGCCATTGTTTCACCGGTTGCCCAATCCAAACCATCTCCTGAAATTCCGGAAAATGGTTCAAATTCAAAACAATCAATCCCAGGCATTCGCCTTGGCCCGCCCAGGTTTGCAAATGGAAAACAAGCCAACCCGGTCTTACTCATAAACAATTAAAATCAAAAAGCTCCCTAGGGAATAACAAATCCCTCAAGCCTGAGCTCAGGGTAGCAGGGGATAGGAGTTTGGGGTGTATGAAACAGGACGAGCCCCGCTTCTTTTGGAAGCGGGGCTCGTGAACCCGGCGATAACCTACTCTCGCCCTTGAGGGACTACCATTGGCCCTGAATGCTTGACGGCC
>Ga0222712_10005543_pt1 | contig 12733 bp, 9 predicted proteins | sample C33_657DmetaG_FD_165043 | JGI IMG/M metagenome (GOLD analysis project Ga0222712, IMG submission 165043) | Estuarine water microbial communities from San Francisco Bay, California, United States - C33_657D | ecosystem: Environmental > Aquatic > Marine > Unclassified | place: USA: California...
CACCACCTTGAGCCCGTGGGTTTCCGGTGATACGGCGATCTTCCAGGGGGATGCGACTCTTGGTGCCTACAGCATCGCGCTCAGCTCGAGCCAGACGCTGGCCGGGTTGACCTTGGGTTCCTCGACGACTTTCGGCAACTGGAGCTTTACCGGCAGCGGGATGAGCCTTGGCGCCAACTCCACTTTCACGGTCAACGCCGGCTCCACGGCTTCGATCGCCAATGCCATCTCTGGCGCCTTCAGTCTCACCAAGGCCGGTACTGGCACTCTGACGCTGAGCGGCGTCAATACTTACACCGGTTCGACCACGGTATTGGCCGGCACGCTGACGGTAGAGGCGGGCGGCACCCTGGGTGGCGGAGACACAACGATTAACTACGGGGCCAGCCTGGTGATCAACGGTTCGTCCGTGGTCTTGAGTGGTCTGTCGGGGGCGGGCACGCTTAACGTGAGCAGCGGGGCGACTTTGACCTTCAATCGACCCCCGGGTTACACGGAACATTTAGGTGTGCTTACCGGCTCTGGTGCCATCACTAAAAGCGGTGGTGGCGAAATTGTTTTTGGTGGTGATACTAGAAGTTTTACAGGCGTGATTACGCATAAAGAAGGCCTTTTGTCGGCAAAAGGCATGGGCAGTGGCGATATTACAATCATGAGCACGAGCATAGCCGAAATTGCCGGCTTTACGACTGACAATACTTCGATCTGGTCCAACAGGATTTTCGTCAAAGGCGGTAATTTGTGGGTTGGTAACTCTAAAGTTCGTACACGTACGCTCAAGCTGACCGGGGATATTGAACTCAGCGGCGCAAGCTCGATTATTTTCGGCTTCGGTACCACTACATTGACGGGCAACCTCACGAACAAAGGAGCCGGCTCTATTAGTGTTCGCGATTTTGCTACCCTGCAGTTAGGAGACGGTGGTACTTCGGGTACGATAAACGGCGGATTGGCCTTCAATCTTGCTACTAATTTAGGAACCTTGGCGTTCAATCGTTCGGATAATGTCACCTACTCAGGTATCCTCTCCGGGGCCAGTAGCTTGACCCAGGCTGGCACGGGCAATCTAACTCTCGTCGGCGCTAATACCTATAGCGGCACCACAAGGGTGTCCGCTGGTACGCTGACGGTGGCGACGGGCGGGTCGATCGGGACGAGCAACTTGATCCTGTCCGGTGGCCGCGTCGTCATGAGCTCTCTTGATGTCGGTAGATTGACGGCGACAGCTGGCACCTTCGACGGGGTGCTTACGGGGACCGGAGGTTTGAATAAGACCGGCACCGGCACGTTGGTGCTCGGTGGTGTCAATACCTACACCGGCACGACCACGGTGTCCGCTGGCACCCTGACCGTGGCAGCCGGAGGAACGCTGGGGAGGGGCGACTTGTCCATCGCCACCGGTGCCAACCTCGTGATCAATGGTTCTTCCACCGTTTTGAGCAAACTGAGCGGTTCGGGTTCCATCTCCGTCGACAGTTCAGGAGAGTTGGTGTTCGGGGGCGATACGACCGGCTTTTCGGGGATGATCGAGCTCAAGCGTGGTCTGCTCTCGGCCCTCAGTCTGGGTATGGGTGATATCACCGTCTCCAATTCCGCCCGGATCGCCGGCTATGCGGCGAATGACTCGAGTTGGGCGAACAAGATCCTGGTGAACAATGGCACCTTGGGCGTCGGGAAAGCCGGGGCTAAACTCAAGCTGACCAAGGAAATAGTCCTCAGCGGCTCGGGGAGTCTCTCCTTTGAGGCAGGAACCACGACGTTGACGGGTAGCCTGCGAAATCAAGGCTCGGGGACTTGGACCATCGCCGCAGGCGCCGCTTTGCGGCTCGGTGATGGTGGCACGACGGGCTCGGTCGATGGTGGTTTCGCCTTTAACTTAAACACCGTCGGCGACTTGGTCTTCGACCGCTCCGACAACATCAATTATTCGGGCAGCCTTTCCGGCAGCGGTGGCCTTGCCCAGGCCGGTACAGGCATCTTGACCCTCAGCGGTGTCAACACCTACACCGGATCGACGACGGTATCGGCAGGCACTCTCACGGTTGACGCGGGCGGAACGATTGGGTCGGGCGATTTGGTGCTAAGCGGTGGACGCGTCATCATGGATTCGCTCGATGTTGCCAGGCTCAGGGCTTCTGCCGGCACGTTTGACGGGGTGTTGACGGGTACGGCAGGACTGAGCAAGGCAGGTGATGGCACTTTGGTGCTTAATGGTGCGAACACCTACACCGGTGGCACCACGGCCCAAGGTGGTACGATTGTCGCGAATAATAACGGCGCCTTCGGTTTTGGTCAGGTGAGTCTCGCCGGAGCTGCGCTCGACGTCAGGAACTCGGTTATTTCCAACAATATCAGTCTAAACAAGCTCGATACCTACACCCAGCTGACGGGAGGTGGTGGCAAGATCGCGGGCATCATCTCTGGTGACGGTGGCTTCACCAAGGTTGGTAACGGTACCCTGACGTTGACGGGGGATAACACCTTTACGGGGGGTGTTTTAATCAGTGAGGGTGTGCTGCAGGTCGATGGAAAGATGCTCGGCTACACGAAGGTCGCCGCGGGGGCGAAGCTCACCGGCGACGGCAAGGTCGGGGATGTCTTCGTGTACGCCAGTGGCGCCATCAGCGCCGGCGCGTCCGGCGCGGCCGGGACCTTGCAGGCCGATTGGCTTTACCTGCAAGGTGGGGCTAAACTGGAGTTGGACATCACCAAGGCATCCCTGGGGGGTGCGAGCGGTTTCGACCGTATCGTGATCTTGGGGCGGTTCGACCTCAGTGAGGCTACGCCGTACAACAAGTATAAACTCGTCCTCGCCGGCCTGCCGGAGGGTTTTGATCGCGCGGGCGACTACTCGTTCGCCTTCATCAAGTACGGCGAACTGAACCTGGGCGACAATACGAACATCGCCGACCTCTTCACCATCGATAGTTCAGCGCTGAAGGACCAGGATGGCGCCTCCTTCGATGCTTCGAAGTTCAGCCTGGTCGACGACGCCGTCAACCAGCAGATCCTCCTGAACTATGGCTCGCCGAATATCTCGGCGATCCCCGAGCCATCCTCCTACGGGCTGGGTATCGGTTGCCTGGGTCTGGCGATCGCGGCGGTGCGTCGTCGTCGCCGGTTGGTGGCCTCCTGAGCACGAATGCGCCTTCGCTCGCCAAGGGCGGCCGGCGGGCCGTCTTTAGCGGGCGTTGTAGGCGTGGCACAGCGCCACCGCGGCGGCGTCGGATTCGTCCAGCGGAAGCTCCGCGGGCAAGCCGAAGACCGACTTGATCATCCGGCCGACTTGTTCCTTGGACGCGGCTCCGTGGCCGGCGACCGCCATCTTGATGCGTTTCGGGGCGTATTCGCGGACCTTGGCTCCGAGCCGCGCCAGGACGCTCAAGGCCGCCCCGCGGGAGGCGCCCATCGCCTGCGCGGTCCGGAAATTCTGCACGTAGATGGTCTCCTCGATCGCCGCATCCGTGACGCCGTGTTCCTTCGTGAGCGACTCCACGGCGTCGGCGATCCGGCCAAGGCAGCGGTACGGTTCGAGCTTAGGCGGAAGCTTCAAGGTCACGCTGGCCAGCAAGCGCGGCGTGCTCCCCCGGGTGTCGATCACCGCCAGACCCGTGCCGCGCAGGGAGGGGTCGATCCCCAGGATGATGGCCTTGGCGCCCCGGCTGGCCGTCATCGTCTTCGTCGGGGACTTGTTGACGCGCCCCCCCGACGGCTTGCCGGAGGGGGCGACCCCGTCGCGAAGCTTGGCGGTCCAAAGGGAGCGCGAGGAAGAGCGGGCCATGGCCCATCTTGGCGGGCAGGGCGGGGTGGTTTCCACCGAAAAACGCTCCATCCCGGATTGCCTGATGGTCCGGGGCCCCTAGCTTCAGGGCGATGCGGTCCTTCTCCCTGTCCCTCTTCGGCTTGGCGGCCGCGCTGATCGCCGCCGAGCCGCCGGTGGTCGTCCGGGAGACCGCCGACATGCCCTCCGTGGCGCCGACCTTCCTGGCCCGTTTCAACAAGGAGTCCGTCCCGGAATGCTCCGCCCTTTGGGCCAGCCCGACCCAGCCCGGGCTCTATTGGACCCTCTCCGACTCTGGTGCGAAGCCGCGCCTTTCCGCCCTCCGCACGGACGGCACCTTCGCGTCGACTCCGGCCGGGCCTTGGCGATCGGTCGAACTCAAAGGGGCGACCAATGTCGACTGGGAGGCCATCACCGGCGACGCCACCGGCCGCATGATCGTCTGCGATGTGGGTAACAACGTCTCCCTTCGCAAGGAGCTGGCGCTCTACCTCTTCGCCGAGCCCAAGCCCGGGGCGGCCGCCATCACCGACTTCCGCAAGATCGCCTTTGCCTGGCCTGACCAGAAATCCTTCCCCGACCCGGAGCTCTCGCATGACTGCGAGGCCGCCTTCATGGTCTGCGGTCGCCTGTACCTGCTCACCAAGCACCGCCGGGACACGCTGACCGATCTTTGGCGGGTGGATCTGCCGGCGCCGGGCGCGGCGGAGAAGGCGGTTCCGGTCAAGGTCGGCCGCCTGGACGCCAAGGGCATGGTCACCGACGCCGCGGTCTCGCCTGACGGCAAGCGGCTGGCCGTCCTGACCTACACGTTCCTCTGGGTCTTCGACCTCCCTTCCAGCGGAGAGGCTTTCTTCTCGGGCCCGGCCCGTTCCGCCCCGCTATCCTTGCCGGCGCTTTCCTGGCAGGTCGAAGGCTGCTCCTGGATCGATGATGCGACCCTTCTGCTCGGTTCGGAACAAGGAGACCTGTTTCGGCTGCCGCTTTCCGCGTTGAAGGAAGCCAAGTAGGCGTTGCCTGGGCCGGTTAGCGCTCGCCGTTAAGCGGTTCACCTTATTATTGGCTAGTAAAACACCTCACGAGAATCACCTCGAGGGTGTTGCGCGGCATTCAAGAATGTCCGGCATGAAGCCGCTTATCCGCACCTGCTATTTGTTCGACGAGTTTGGTCAGCAAGTCGGCCCCATCACCGTCGGAGAAACGCTTCGCCACCTCGAATCCGCGGCGGAGCAAGCCGGGGCTCGGCGCCGACGGCTCAAGGTGTGGACGCTCGGCTGGCCGACGCGTCTCAACGCCGAGGAGGCTCGCCGGCGTCTGCGGCAGCGCTTGAAGTGGGCGGGCCGCTAGGCGCAAAAAAGCCGGCGCGAACGCCGGCTTTGCGGGGGCGACTGGCACCCGGTGCTTACAGCGCCTTGGCGGCCGCGACGACGGCCTCCTTGGTGATGCCCAGTTCCTTCATGACCACGTCGCCCGGGGCGGAGAGGCCGAAGGTGTCGGTGCCGATGGCCTTGCCGGCGGTGCCGACGTAGCGGCCCCAGGAGATCGTCACGCCCGCCTCGATGCTCACGCGCTTCGTGCAGGCGGAGGGCAGGACTTCCTCCTGGTAGGCCTTCGGCTGGCGCGCGAAGACCTCCATGGAGGGCATCGAGACGACGCGGACGCCGGCGCCGAGCTCCTCGCCGGCGGCGAGGGCCAGGGAGAGTTCGCTGCCCGTGCCGATGATGATGTGGGTGAGCGGGGCGGTTTCCTTGCGCAGGATGTAGCCGCCCTTGAGCGCGCCTTGGCGGCGCGTGGCGACCGGGATGGCGTCGAGGGACGGGACGTTCTGGCGGGAGAGGATGAGGGCCACCGGGCCGTCCTTGCGGGCGACCGCATGGGCGAAGGCGGCGGCGGTCTCCTCGGCGTCGCCCGGACGGACCACGTCGAGGTTCGGGATGCAACGCAGCGCGCTCACGGTCTCGACCGGCTGGTGCGTCGGGCCATCCTCGCCCACGCCGACGGAGTCGTGCGTGAAGATGTAGAAGGCCTGGAGCTTGGCCAGGGCGGCCACGCGGATCGAGGGGCGGAGGTAGTCGGAGAACGTCAGGAACGTCGCGCCGGAGCCCTTGAAGACGCCGTGGTACGCGATGCCGTTGAGGATCGCGCCCATCACGTGCTCGCGGATGCCGAAGTAGAGGTTGCGGCCGCCGGGGGTCGCGACGTCGAAGTCGCCGACATCCTTGATGTAGTTCTTGGTCGAGCCGTGGAGGTCGGCCGAACCGGAGAGCACGAGCGGGGAGGCCTTGGCGACGGCGTTGATGCAGGCCTCGCCGGAGACGCGGGTCGCGAGGGCGTTCTTGCCGAATTCCGGGATGGCGGCGAGGAGGGACTGGACGTCGCCGTGGTCGCCCTGCTGCGCCTTGGCGAGGAGGGCGGCTTTCTCGGGGTTGGCCTTGGACCAGGCGGCGAAGGTCTGCCGCCATTCGGCGTGCGCGGCGGCCTGGCGGGCCTTGCGGGCGTCGAAGAAGGCGCGGGTCTCGGGCGAGACGTAGAACTTCTCCTCGGGCAGGCCGAGGGCCTTGCGCGAGGCGTCGACGAACTTCACGCCGGCTTCGCCGTGGCCCTTCGAGGTGCCTTGGACCTCGGCGATGCCCTTGCCGATGACGGTCTTGCAGATGATCAGCTTCGGCTTGCCGTTCTTGCTGGCGCGGGCCTTGTCCAAGGCCTCGGCGATCGGGGCGAGCTCGTTGCCCTGCTTGACGGTGAAGACTTCCCAGTTGGCGGCCTCGTAGCGCTTCGCGGTGTCCTCGTTCTGCGTCTTCGAGGCCATCGCGTCGAGGGTGACGTCGTTGGAGTCGTAGAGCATGATCAGGTTATCCAGGCCGAAGCGCCCCGCGAACGAGGCGGCTTCCTGCGAGATGCCTTCCTGGAGGCAGCCGTCGCCGGCGAGGCCGACCACGAGGTGGTCGAAGATCCGGTGCTCGGGGGTGTTGAAGTGGGCGGCGGCCATCTTGGCGGCCACGGCCATGCCGACGATGTTGCCGGTGCCCTGGCCCAGGGGACCGGTGGTGGCCTCGACGCCGACGGTCTCGCCGAACTCCGGGTGGCCCGGGGTCTTGGAGTGGAGCTTGCGGAAGTTCTTCACTTCCTGGAGCGGCAGGTCGAAACCCGCGAGGTGCAGCCAGCCGTAGATGAACATCGAGCCGTGGCCGGCCGAGAGCACGAAGCGGTCGCGGTTGATCCACGCGGGGGCGGCCGGGTCGTGGCGAAGGAAGTCGCCGTAGAGGACGGAGCCGATCTCGGCGGCGCCCAGCGGGAGCCCGAGGTGGCCCGAATGGCAGGCGGCGACGGCGTCCATGGCCAGGCCGCGGGCTTCGGTGGCGGCGCGGGAAAGGTCAGCAGAGTTATTGAGCGACATGGTCCATATCGGTTAGGGCGAAACAGCCCTTTATTCCAGCCTTGAATGAGCAGGAATGACCCTGCCAAAGTGGTCCATGGCCGATCAAGAACTCGAGGAAGGCTCCGTCCTGCGTCTGGACTTCAAAAAACTGCGGAAAATCGCCTCCGGCGCCGCCGATGTGATCCCCGCCGTGGCCCAGGACGCCCGGACCGGCGAGGTCCTCATCCTCGGCTATGTCAACGAGCTGGCCCTCCAGACGGCGCTCAAGGAGAAGAAGGCCACTTTCTGGAGCACTTCCCGCAACGAACTTTGGATCAAGGGCCTGACCTCGGGCGACTTCCTCGAGCTCCTCGAGGTCCGCGTCAACTGCGAGCAGAACTCGCTCCTCTACAAGGTCCGGCCGGCGGGGCAGGGCGCCTGCCATACGAAGCAGGACGGCAAGGCCCGCTCGGGTTGCTACTACCGCCGCCTCAAGGCCGACGGCACGCTCGAGAAGGCCTGAGCTCAGCGGCCGGCCGCCGCCTGCTCGACCAGGAGCGCCGCGACCTCGTAGCGCAGGGTCACGACCGCGTGCCGGCGCGCCGCGTCCGTCGCCCCGTCCGGGATGATGAACGCGTCTTCCCCGCCGGGCTTGGCCGTGGTCAGGGACCGGAGGGCCGCGGCCGCCGCCTCGCCGGATTCATATTCGAAATAAAAGACGGCGACGACCTGCCGCGGGAAGCCGCCTTCGCCGACGGCGACGGTCACGGCGCGGGCGCGGGTCGCGATGCCCGCCACCTCGCCGCCGAACCAGGCCCGTCGGCGGCCGGTGGCCACGAGGTCGGCCGGACGCTCCGTCCGCACCACCAGGTAGCCCCCCGGCGTGGCGTCGAGCAGCGCGCGGGCCGCCGCGGGCAGCACCGCTGGGCTGGCGGGCCGCGGCGCGTCCCCCGGGACCACCGCGAAGGCCGGTTCCGCGAAACCGAAGCCGAAGTGCAGTTCGGCGACCTCCTCCCGGGCCAGCCCGGCGCGTAGGCCGCCGCGGGCCGTCGTCGGCGCGACCTGCGCCAGCAGGCTGCGGACCGCCCGGGAACTCCCGGCGGCCTGCGCCGCCTCGGTCCGGAGGAGGCCGAAGAGGGCGTGCTCCGAGCCGACGCCCAGGCGCGTCGCGCCGGGGCGCAGCAGCCAGGCCGCGAGGCCGAGGAGCAGCGCCAGCCCCGCCGCGATCGCCCAGGAACGCCGCGCCCGGCTCATCGCAGTTCGGCCGCGGCCGCTTCGTCGACGTACAGCGTCGCGTCCGGGTGGTCGCGCAGGAGCGTCGCCGGGCAGGCGGTGCTCCGCGGGTCCCGGAGCGTCGCGCGGACCGCCGCCGCCTTGCGCGGTCCGGGCACGTGCACGCTCAGCCGGTGCGCGTCGCGGAAGACCGGCAACGTCAGCGTCAGGGCGTGCGTCGGGACGTCGGGCAGGGTGGGGAAGCAGCCATCGTTGACTTGCTGCCGCCGACAGGCCTCGTCGAGCGCCACGACCTTGACGCGCGCGGGGTCTTCGAAATCCGCGACCGGCGGGTCGTTGAAAGCGAGGTGCCCGTTCTCGCCGATGCCCAGGCAGATCAGGTCGATCGGCGCCGCGGCGAGCAGCGCCGCGTAGGCCGCGCATGCTTCCGCGGGCGCTCGCTCCGCCGGCAGCGGGTGGAAGGCGCCGACCGCGACGTGGTCGAGCAGGCGCGTGCGCAGGTAGCGTCGGAAGCTTTGCGGGTGGTCCGCCGCGAACCCCACGTAGTCGTCCATGTGGAAGGCCGTCACGCGCGACCAATCGAAACCCCGCTCCGGCGACCGCGAAGCGGCGATCAGCGCGGCGAGGAACTCGTCCTGCGACGGCGCGCAGGCGAAGATGACGCGGGCGCCGTCCTGCTTGGCCAGCAAGGCGCGCAGGTGGGCCGCCACGGCCAGCCCGGCCGCCCGGCCCAGCGCCGCGCGGTCGGGGTGGATCTCCACCGCTAGCCGGCCGGCCTGCAGCAGACGAGGCGAGGTCACTTCCCCGGGGTGGCCTTCACCTTCTGCGCGACGATCGCCTTGACCAGGCCCAGCGCCGCCTTCTCGGCGTCGTAGGCGAGGGAGATCACGGCATGGTCGCCCTTGGCCTCGGTCTTCAAGGACTGCAGCAGCTCGAGCAGGATGCGCTGGCCGGCGATCTGGTCGGGCGTCTTGTTGCTCTCGTCGATCAGGCCGAGGCTGATCATCCCGGCCATGCCCTTGACCTGGCTGGCGATCTGGGTGGCCTTGGCCGCGCTGATGACTTGTCCGTCAAAGGTCGCCACGAGGTTCGGACCCGTCTCGCCCAGCGTCAGGGTGCCGCGGCGCAGCCCATTGGCATCGCCCGGCATCTTCAAGGCCTCGATGTCCGCCTCGACGCGGAGGAAAGGCGCGCCCGGCGCGGAGAGGTCCGCCGCGGGGCGGAAGGAGGCCGTCTTGCCCGCGTAGGCGTCGAGCGCCGCGCCCAGCTTGGCCCGGTTGCCGACGAGCGCGGTGTCCGCGGAGACGAAGACGATCAGGGTGGGGTCGGCCTTCGTCGCGGTACGTTCCTTGCCATCGACGGCGCTGCCCAGCTGGTCGGCGTCCCAGCCGGTGAAAGCGCCCAGGGTGACGGCGTCCACCTTGGCCGACTTCGCGTAGGCCTCGATCTTGGCGACGTCAAATCGGCCGCGCAAAACCCCGGCCAACAAAGGGCTCTTCGGGTCGACGCCCGGGTAGAAACCCACGACGACGTCGTTCAGGTCCTTCTCGAAGTCGAAGCCCAGCTTCTCCTTGAACGCCCGGAACGTCGGGTTCGCGCGGATGTCGTCGCCGAAGGCCTTGTCCAGGGTCTGCCCGAACTTGCTGTCGTCCAGCGAGCGGACGCCGAGGTGGAAGAACCCGCCGATCTCCGCCGCGGGGACACCCTTGGTGTCGACGGCTTGGGCGGGGGCGAGGCCCAAGGTCAGGGCGGCGAGGAGCAGGAGGGATTTCATGGTCGGGGGGTTCCTCGACTAAAGCTTTCGGCCCGGCCCGCTCCAGCCCATTCCCAATAAAAAGGGCGCCCGGTGGGCGCTCTTTTGACGGCTGTAAAAAACCTTACTTGGTGGTGGTCGTGCCGACCGGCTTCTTCTTGCCGCCGCTGGCCTTGACGGTCGGGGCGCCCGGGGTGGCGGCTTGCTTCTCGATCATGCCGATGGCCTGGTCGGCGACGGCGATCGCCTTGGCGGTCTCGATGGACAAGGCGAGGGAGGCCTGCTTGCCCTCGACTTTCACCGGTCGGATCGCGGCGACGAGCTCGGCGGCGATTTTCTTCATGGTCTGCTGATCGAGCGGTTCGGCGGGGTCGATGGCGAGCAGGAGGGGGGCCGCGGCGAGCAAACCTTGGAGTTTCTGCGCCGAGAGCTTGGCTTGCGCGGCGGTCGCGAAGTCGCCCACCAATTCGGCGCACTGGAGGGGGCCCTTTTCGCCGGCGGCGAGGTTGACAACGTCCACCTTTTGCCCAACCGCGTCGACAATCTCGTTCGGTAGGCGCTTGAAGTCGACGGTGGCGAAGAGGTAACCCCTGCCAGTCCGGGCCACCAACGCCTTCTGGGCCGCGTTCAGGGCGAAAGAGGGCGCCTTGCCTTCCAGGCTGGCGAAGCAAGCGGCCGCATCTTTCGGGTCGCAGATCGCGATCGTGCGGTTGTCCAAGACGAATACGCCCAGGGAGGGCGGGCCTGGTTCCACGGGCACCTTGCCGGCCTTGGGTTGGGCGAGCGCGTCGAGGAACGTGAGGGCGTTCCAGCCGTTCCGGCCGCCGGCGGTCACAGGGGTGATGCCCCGCTTCCGGGCGTAGGCGTCGACGCGCTTGGGATCCACCTTGACGCGGAGGATGCCGACTCCGGTGATGTTCTCGGGCCCCTCCATCTTGAGGCCGATGGCTATGGCGTTCTGGCTGTCGTTGGTGTCGATGCCGAGTTCGGTCCGGAGGGCCTTCTCCATGTCCGGTTCGTCGTCCGCGTCCGCCTGCGTGCTTGCCGAGAGCTTCTCGAGGCGTTCGCGCAGGGCCTTCATGGCTGGCGAGCCGTCGCTGATCTGCAGGCCGCTCGTCGGAGCCGTCACCAGGACGATGGTCGAGTCCACGGGCAGCCCACGCGTGTCAAACGGCTGTTGCGCCGGCAGGGCGGGGCCGAAGGCCGCCAGCAGGGCTGCGAGGAGTAGGCGCATGCGGCCAGGGGGCAGGCGTTTACTTCGTGGTCGTGCCGACCGGCTTCTTCTTGCCGCCGCTGGCCTTGACGGTCGGGGCGCCCGGGGTGGCGGCGCCGGCCTGGGCTTCGGCCTGCTTTTCCGCGAGGTCCATGATCTGCGACACCATGCCGATGAGTTTCTCGGTCTCCAGGGAGATGGTCAGCGCGGCTTGGTTGCCGTTCACCTTGACCGGCTGGATCGCCGTCACGAGCTCGGCGCCCATCTTCTTGATCGCCTGCTGTTCGGCCGGTTCGGCCGGGTCGATGGCGAGGAGCAAGGGCGCGGCGGCCAGGAACCCCTGGATCTGCTGGCCGGTGGTCTTGGCCTTCTCGGCGGAGGTGAAGGTGGCCGCGACCTTGTAGACCTGGTTCGGACCCTTCTCGCCGAACGCCATCGCGGCGCTCGCGAGGCCGGTCTGCTCGATCTCCGGGTTGGACGGCAGGCGGGCGAGGTTCACCGCGAAGAAACCGTAGGCCTTGCCGGTCTCGGCGGCGAAGGTCTTGTGCGCGGCGCTGAGCGCGTAGGCCGGGGTCTTGCCGGCGAGGCTGCCGAAGCAGGCGGCGGCGTCCTTCGGCTGGACGACCACGATCGTCGAGGCGTCCACGACGAAGAGGCCGAGGGCGAAGCTGTCCGGGCCGTCGGGCTGGGGCTGGGCCTTGGGGTCGGCGACCGCGCCGAAGAACTGCAGGGCGTTCCAGCCGCTCTTGCCGCCCGCCGTGAGGGAGGCGACGCCGCGCTTCTTGGCGAAGGCCTCGATCTTCTTCGGGTCGTTCTTCACGCGGAGGATGGCGGCGCCGGAGAAGACGGGCTCGCCGTTCGCGCCGTTGGCGATGTTCAGGCCGAAGGCGAAGGAGTTGTTCGTGTCATTGGTATCGATGCCGAACTCCTCGCGGATGACCTTGTCGTAGTTGGGCTGGCCGCCCGGGGTACCCGCGGCTGCCTTGAGGGAGATCTTCTCGGCGCGCTCGCGCAGGGCCTTCATCGCGGGCGAGCTGTTGATCTGCAGGCCGGTCGTCGGGGCCGTCACCAGGACGATGGCGGCGTCGGCCGGGATGCCACGGGTATCGAACTGCTGGGCCGGCAGGGCGGCGCCGACGGTGGTCAGCAGGGAGGCGAGGAGGAGACGCATGGGGAGGGTTTGTTCCTTGGGGTTAAATCCTCAGCGACTATTGGCTAGCCCAAATCAGCGCCGCCGCCCCTTTTTAAGGCCAAAATGGCCCAATCGGGGCTTCCGGGCACAAAAAAGGGGCGTCTTTCGACGCCCCTCAAAGGTGCTAGTGAATCCGGGGATTAGTAGCCGCCGCGATCGCCGCCGCCGAAGCCGCCGCGATTGCCGCCGCCGAAACCGCCACG
>Ga0222712_10005544_pt1 | contig 12731 bp, 5 predicted proteins | sample C33_657DmetaG_FD_165043 | JGI IMG/M metagenome (GOLD analysis project Ga0222712, IMG submission 165043) | Estuarine water microbial communities from San Francisco Bay, California, United States - C33_657D | ecosystem: Environmental > Aquatic > Marine > Unclassified | place: USA: California...
CAGCGCGAACGCAGGGGTTTCTAAGATTTCAGTGGTGGTGGAAGAGGGGGCGCCCAGGTAAATGCGCTCACTCAGTCGTATTACTCTTTTCGCAAAAGCTGCTTGAAACGAGGTTGTCAGCGGCAATATTCGAAATCTAATTATCGCCGCGCATTTCCTATGAGAAAGGAGCTAGTACCCCCCGTCGGCACTCTCGCCAATTACTTTCCAGCTAATTCAGTCCATCAAGAGTCATAGCCTCTATAGGTTATTTTCGGCAAACTCAATTTGAACTAGCCTTCCCATCCGTTAGATTTTAATGCTCAGGAAGGGCAATGGCAACCGCCCAAGAACTTAAAAATGCCAAAGAGCTCGGCAGGCTGTTGCAGAGTGCACGGCAAAGAGAAGGGATGAGTTTGGCTAGTTTATCCAAGCTAACGGGTATTTCAACCGCTCGACTCGTCGCGTTAGAGGATGGAAATTTTTATTTTTTCATCAATAACGGGGAAGAAATGAATGATGTCGCAGTGGTATACGCATTAGCACTCGCAATTGAAATCCCAGAGCATCTTCGAGCTAACCAGTCATCAACTACTGCCGCAAAAACAGATGTTTTCATTCCTTATTTTTTAAGGAAGAAAAATTAACGCAATTTGTCTCTAGCCTTTTGACTCAATGCGGTAATTAAACTATTTTGCGCTTTACCCTATCGCTGCTCGCTTGGGCGGTAGCGCCAGTTGGTGGTACGTTTTTTTAACGATCGCCAATGGGGCGTACATCATATCCAGTCTATGCCTCGCCCTCCTGGCCAGAGCCTGGTCCAGAAGCACTACAAATCTTATGCTCCAGATGTGTTGGATTGTTATCTTGGATCGATCGTCTTCGTCGCTTCTTTATTAAAGACAAAGAAGGTTATGAACAGCAGAATTTGAGCACCTTGGTTCAAGAGGTGCAGGCCATTGGGGCCACTGAGGTCCAGTCGCGCAAAATTAAAATTGATCTGGACGTCCTACCCAATGTCATGGTGCTGGGAGACCTAATATGGGGGTCAAAGATTATGGCCCAGGCGTGAGTTATAAAAACTTGGGCGATATTTTTGAGTTGTTTTAGACGAGCAAAGAGCAGGGCATGGGTGTGGGGTTGTGGCTCAGCCGCGCCATTATTGAGTTACACGGCGGCACGATCAGCGTGGCCAATCCTGGCGAGCCGGGTGCGATATATCGGCTTGTTTTTCTAAGTGTCGAAATAGACAAATAATTATAAAAATGAAGGATATAGCCTGTGTAGGCTATATCTATTGCCGCAGACGTATTGCACAATACAAAAGCGTTCAATTCGAGTGCTCACCTGGAGCTATAGGCTCAGACTGTTGGGGCTATCTCCATTGGGGAGAATAAAGCACAAAAAAACGGTACCGTATCTGTACGGGTTAACACAATGACCTCTAGACCAAAATTCGTATTCTTGATCGATGACGACGAGTCGATGAGGCGCTCACTTGAGCACGTGCTGCGCGAGAGTGGTTACATCGTGCAGGGCTTTGCGAGCGCGCACACTTTTTTGGATAAATCACAGCAAACATCACCGGCAGTGATTGTGCTTGATATGCAGATGCCAGATATGAACGGCATTGAGTTGCAAGAAAGACTCAATGCGATGGCGCGCACCACACCGATTATTTTTATTAGTGGTCAGAGTCATCCGACACAAATTGTGCAAGGTATGCGAAATGGTGCGGTGCATTTTCTGTTTAAGCCCTTTGGGCTGAAAGATCTCGTTCAGGCAATTGAAGAAGCCATGAATAAGGATATCGAGCAGACAAAGCACTTGATCAATAACCTGAGTGTAGTTGCCCGATATAAGTCATTGACTCCGCGTGAGCGAGACGTATGTCACTGGGTTGCGAAAGGATTGCAAAACGTTGATATCGCTCAGAAATTTGAAAGCTCGCCCAACACCGTAAAAATCCAGAAGGGTCGAGTGATGGCAAAGATGCAAGCAAATTCAGTAGCAGAGTTAGCATTGATGTACGCAGAGTACGGTCTAGAAAAGATCTTTAGCGAAGAAAAGTAAAGATGAGTTTTAGTGCAAAACAAAATGTCTCAAAGAAGGTATTCAAGAAGAGATCGATATATGCTGCGATTGCGGCAGCGGTTTCTGTGCCAGCCTTTGGACAAGATGCCCCCAATGCGGGTGTGTTGCAACGAGAACTTGAGTTGCAACTTGAGCGCTCGCAGCCAAGTTTACCGGTGCAGCCAAGGACTCCAGCTAAGCCCCGTGAATCTAAGCCTGATGAGCAGACGCTGGACGTCAAAGGATTTAAATTCACTGGTAATACGCTCCATAGCTCGTTTGAATTAGAGGAGGTTGTCAAGCCCTGGGTTGGCAAGACAATCCCGTTCAGTGCGCTCAATGATGTCACCACTGCAGTACAGGAGTTTTATTTTTCAAAGAACCGACTCGTACAAGTGACCGTCCCTCCACAAGAAGTCATGGATGGCATTATTGAGCTCAGTGTCGTCGAAGGAAAAATGGGGGAAGTCTCAGTCAAGCAAGGCAAGCCCGAGCAGCCGGTCAGATTTTCGGATGAGGAAGTGAAACTCTACGTCAGCGCTGGAAATGATGGTGGTCAATATATTGATACGAAGGCGCTCGAGCGCGCCACGATGATATTGAACGAGGTTCCAGGAGTGCGTGCCACAGTCAGTTTTGAGCCTGGTGAAGAACCAGGAACCAGCGATCTGGTTGCGCAGATCGAGGCTACACCATTTTTTAGTGGGCAGGTAGCGGCAACAAATTATGGTTCACCCAGCACTGGGGCTGCACAAGCTGTGGCCAATCTGAGCCTCAACAATATTAGTGGCATTGGTGATCAGATTAACCTTGATGTAATTCAGTCCCTTGGCTCAAGTTATGGGCAGATGGCATACAACATACCGATTGGCTCGGGTGGCTGGAAAGCAGGGGTTCAAGGCTCCTATTTGTCATATCAATCGCTATCAAGCTGGAGCCCTACGCCAACCGCTGGATCTGCCAACACGCTCAATGCCAATCTCAGCTATGCATTAGAGCGAAGTCAGGCTGCAAACAGTACTTTGAAGTTTACTTTAGAGAATCGTAGTTACATCAATACACAGCAAGGCAACACGATTAGTGAGTATCAGATTACAGCAGCCACGGTTGGTGTGAATGGTAATTGGGCGAGCAGACCTGGTGTCATTTTGAACTACGGTGCAACGCTGACGTTGGGTCGGCTTGGTATAAGTAATATGACTCAAGCTGGACAAGATGAGACAGGCCCAGGTACCGCGGGTAGCTATGGGAAATTAGCTTTCAATATCAGCCAGTACCGAGAGTTGAATATTTTGCCAAATACTAGCTGGACTAATTCGATTTATGGTCAATTAGCAAATAAGAATCTAAATAGCTCGGAGCAAATCTATATGGGCGGCCCGTACGGTGTACGAGCATATCCTGTAGCACAAGGTGGTGGATCTCAAGGCGCGATTTTTACATCGGAGTTGAATCATCGTTTAAATGAAAACTGGAATATCGGTGCTTTTGTAGATATCGGCGTTGTGCAGCAATATGTCAGACCGTATCCTAACTGGCAAGGCCTCACTAGCGCTGCAAATATTTATCAATTGGCCGATGTGGGTTTGACTGCTAAGTACACGTACAACAATCTGATTATCAGTGCTGCACTTGCATTTCGGGTCGGTCAAAACCCTCTCTATAACTCGAAGGGTGAGCAGCTTAACGCCGATAATGCATATCGCCCAGTTCAGGGTTGGCTCAGAGTCAGCTATATGTTTTAAATAAATTTAAAAAACGGACCTCGCCTTCGTTTACTTGAATACTCCCCGAGATATTTTGTACATAAATTTTGTGTGAATATAGTCTACATGGATTATTTAAAAAGTGGGTTTTTGACTATAAAGTATCGAATGAGTTTGACATCGATAGAGCGCTGAATTTTTACTCATTATTTTTTTACGGTCAGCTTCTGCCTGCGTGTCCAAATGAGGCATGCAAATAAAGCTTCTCTGATCTAGACCATGATACGCATTTTTTTATGTGGTGCGGTTTTACTCGTTGGGGCTGCATCCCATGCATCGCCACCGGCAGCGAACGCTGTGCCCACTGGCGGCCAAGTTGCGGCAGGTAGTGCCAAGATCACGCAGTCTGGCAACACGGTTACGGTCAATCAGGGCTCGCAGCGCGCGGTCATCAACTGGCAAAGTTTCAACGTCGGCAAGGACGCGAAAGTCAATTTCGTGCAGCCCAGTGCGGACTCTGCCACGCTAAACCGTGTGAACAGCACCACCAAAACCATGATCGATGGTGCGGTCAACTCCAACGGCCAAGTCGTCTTTGTGAACCCTAATGGGGTCGTGTTTGGCAAGGGCGCTGAGGTCAATACGGGTGGCATCATCGCCACCACCATGAACATCTCGGACAAGGATTTCATGGACGGAGGCGGCAGGCAGTCTTACTCGGGTGGGGCCAACGGTAAGGTTGTCAACAAGGGCAAGATTACCGTCAATAGCCTGGATGGGTATATCGCATTGATGGCGCCGGAGGTTAAAAACGAAGGCGTGCTCGTGGCGACCATGAGCGGTAATAATGCGATTGCGCTCGTTGCAGGTGAGAAAGTCACTCTCACTTTTAGCGGTGCGCAGCTCATGAACGTGAATGTGGATGCCTCGAGCATCAACGCGCTCATCAAAAACAAGCGCCTGATCCAGACCGATGGGGGTCAGATCATTATTGCGGCCAACGCCGCCTCGGACTTAAGAGCGTCGGTGATCAACAATACGGGCACGATTAGCGCCACGGGTTTGGACAAATCGGGTGGCAGGGTTGTGCTCACCGCGGGGACAATTACCCAGGCCGGCACGATTGAAGCCAATGGCGAGGGTGTGGCTTCTAACGGTGGCACGATCATCATGCAGGGCGAGAAGATCACGCTTGCTGCGGGCTCACAGACGAACGCGCGCGGCACCGCCAACGGTGGACTGATTAACGTTGGCACGACTAAAGTCACCTTTACCCAGAACGCAGACGGTACCCGTTCAAACGTCCAAGCAGAGAATCTGGCCAAGACGGTGACGGTCGAGCAGGGTGCGACGGTCGATGCGTCTTCCACGGTGAAAGGCAATGGCGGTGACATCAATATCTGGTCCTCCGAGAAGACAATTGTGGCTGGTACCTTCAAAGCACACGGCGGTTACCTTGGTGGTAACGGCGGATTTGTCGAGACAAGCTCCAGCGGCATCCTCGAGATTCGTCAGTCAACCGTCGTGGATGTGACTGCTAAATCAGGTAAAGCAGGTATGTGGTTGCTCGATCCCGAGGACATGGTGATCGATGCGTCGACTGCGAGCGCCTTGTCCACCGCGTTGGCTACGGCCAACGTGACCATTGAGGTCAAGGGTAACTTAACCGTGGCGGCCGATGCGCAGCTTGCCCCGGTTAATGGCAGCGCAACAATATTGACCCTGAACGCAAGCGGTACGGTGACCAATAACGGCGTGATTGCAACAAGCGATAGCGGCAGCCTAGTCATCAATGCTGCAAACGTCGCACTAAGTGCAGGTAGTTCGACCACCTCAAATCAGATCTCGGCGACTGCTCAGACGGTGATGGTCAGTGGCACACTAAATACAACCGGTGGTTCGTCGGGCTCGATCAACTTAACGGGCGGTGCCATATTATTAGTTGGCCGGGTGGGCTCAAACGGATCTTCAAATCCGGCTGGGTCAAACACCACGAGCGCTGCCAACACGACAACTAGAACAAAAGAAGAAGAGCTGGCAGCACAAGCACCGGCAATTCCCACTGCGGGTAGTACAACAAATACAAACACTACGACTACATACACAGGGACTACGTCTACCGCCGCTACCACCGCTGCGACACCAAGCGTTGTAACCGCAACGGCGACTTCGGCCGCAGCGTCGATTGCTGCCGCTGCAGTGGTTGCTAATAATAACGTGGCCGCAAACGCCGCACGCGTTTCAGCCGCATCTACCACCACGACAACTTCGGGTGGGGTGACGGTGATTGCGCCAGCGGTGAACGTCATTCATTTAGTGGCGCCGACCAGCGTAACATTGAATCTAAGTATTGCTCAGGCAACAACCGCCGCTCAAACGGGAACGACAACAGTTATTAATGTGGCAACAGCCGCCACCGCATCGACCGCATCAAGTAGTCTCGCAAGCCTGACGTTTGCCGCGCAGCCGACAACAAGTACGACAACGACTACTGCAAACACCGCACCAAGTTCGACTGCCGCAACTTCGGGTGGCACCATTACCATGGTGGCCAGTGACAGTATTTCGGTATCGAGTACGGCAACGATTACGGCTAACGCATCACCAAATGTGACGATCGCGGCGACCTCAACGACACCAAGTTCGACGACTTTGATCGCTGGCAGCGGTGGCCAAATCAATATCACCGCTCCCCAGATTAGTACCCAAACTGGTGCCCTGTTACAGGCAAACGGTAATAATGGACCCGGCGGAAACTTTAATCTTCAAGCTACCCAACTGGCGATTGCGGGCTCCGTTCAGGCTAACGGTAATACCGGTGGCGTCATTGCCTCCCAGTCAGAAAGCAGCAACATTGCCTCAGGTGCCCTGATTCAGGCAAACGGCAATAACGGTCCGGGCGGAGCAATCGCTTTGCAGACCAGCAACGATCAAATCATCAATAACGCCACTGTCCAGGCAAACGGTACAGGCAACGGCGGCAGCATCAAAATCGCCAGTTCCTCAGGCGGACTTAATCTCCAGAGTGCTCTGATACAGACCAACGGCGCTAATGGCCGTGGTGGAAGTATCGAGACACAAGCTCACAGCGGCAGCATCCTCACCTCAAGCGCGATCCAGACGATTGGCGCGACCCAAGGCGGCAAGATCACCCTAACCGCCAACACCATCACCCTGCAAAACAACTCAACTCTTATCGCCACCGGTAACACGGGCGGCGGCGCGGTCCTGGTCGGTGGCGACTGGCAGGGCAGTAATGATGTCTACCAAGCTCAAAAAGTGACCATGGAGGCGGGGGCGACTATTGATGTTAGTGCACTCGTTCGAGGAAATGGCGGCAAGGTAGTTTTGTGGAGTGATGTCAACAACACACATTCCATGACCAGCGTTTCGGGAACGCTCATTGCCGAGGGCGGTGTTGAAATTGGCAACGGAGGTAGCATTGAAACGTCGGGATATCTTCTGCAAGTCAATAATATTCGTGGGTCCGTGCGTGCAAATAATGGCGCTAAAGGCATGTGGCTACTAGACCCTTATGATGTTTCCGTTACTTCGGGTGGAACCACGTCGACTACGTCGACTACGACTATTAGTGTCACAACTATCGCGTCATTATTGCAAACAGGTGATGTCACAATCGCAACATCGGGATCTGGGAGTATCAGTATTGATGCTTCCCTGGATGTATCACTTACAAATGCTGCAACGCTCGCGCTTTGGGCGCATGACGATATCAATATCAATGCGCCGATTACCGCCACTGGTAATGCATTGTCATTGATCTTTAATACAAATTACGGAGGCGGCAACAATAGTCACGTAAAGGTGTATCGGGCGATCACCACCAATGGTGGCTCTGTGATCATAGGTGGAGGCGTTTCTGGGACGGCACTAGGGTATGTTGTTTCAAATGACTCAGGAGCAGCTGTTCATGTCGGTTATTCTCCGAGCATCACGAGCGCTTCGAGTGCAACGAGTTCAAACGTAGGAATGCTGTTAACGGGCGGCGGTAATGTCGTTCTGCGAGGCAGATCTAACGGCAGCAACACAAGCGGCATTTTGATTGATGGACCGATTTGGGTTGGCAGCGGATCAATTTCACTGGACGGCTATTTAGCGACGAATACTGGTGCTGCAGTGACGCTGCAAATTGCAAGCCTAGCAAGCTATAGTATTTATCCAGATACTGGTGTGGATGCGTTGCTGTATTCAACCAAAGCAAGTGGCAGTGCAGTTTCAATAACTGGTACTGTCGATACTAGTTTCGCTAATTCTGTGTCATACGCAGTCCAGTCTGTATGGCGCTCAGGTAGTTTCCAAGGCATTAGTGCATACCCCGTTGGTTACGCAATTAAAACCACTGGAACTGGTGCAACAGTATCGATCGAAAGTGTTGAAGCATCCGCCAATGTTGGAGGGGCGCAACTGCAGATACCCGTTCACGTCTATGTGGCTGGCACCTATAGCCTGGTGACAAAATCTGGATTCGCGACCGCTACTGTAGATGGCTCGACACGTTCAAGTATCGGGTTAAGCTCCTACGCTGGAAACGTTGGTTTTGGGAACGGGGTTCACGGAAATCCTAAGACAATTATAAAAACAGACATGTCGGCGGCCCCCGGTAGCGCGTTAGTTTTTGATTATTACTCGACGGGCGATCTGAGTATTTACGGCTACTCACTTTCAGATTCAATGGTAGGCAACGTAACTGTCGGTTCGAACCCAGGCAATGTTTATTTACCCTACGCAGTCAACAACCTGCGAATCACCGGTGCCGCGGTAACGCTTGATAATTTATCCGTTAACAACAACCTTCAAGTCATTGCAAACACAATTCAAATTGGCTCGACTGGCGTTGGTAAGTCAAGAACAGTCGCAGCAATTGATGACGGTACAAATATTGTGTCTTATCAAAGTTGGACACAAACAAACCAGGCCTATTTAAAGGCAGCATCTTGGATTAAGGACCTTCAGAGCATCTCCTGGACCACTACCGTTGACGCTCCGGGTATCAACGTGACAGATCTTGTCCTAGAGAGTCCGGCGATTAATTTATTTAACGGTCGTTTCTTCAACTCTTATGTAAACCCTAATAATGGCTGGCACGGACACAACCTGGGTGCGGTTGCCGTAGCAAACGCCGGCACTGTCAAAATTAGTAATAGTAATAGTCTGACAATTGGCACTGTATCTACTGTGGCCATTGATCCAAGTATTAGCAGCACGCTGACGAGCACAGTGTCGGGCATCACCGCTTCAAGTTATATATTGGTTGAAACAAAGATCGGCAATTTGACTATTGATGCGCCAGTGTCAAGTAGCGGTACTGGCGGGACGAGTCGAATCGGAATCGTTTCGACTACAAGCGGGACTGGGCCTTACACTGCTAGCACAGCACTTGCCACGTCCGGGAACGGTTATACGGACTACCCGATTGTTCTAAATGCGGGCGCGAACGAATCGGCAGCTTTTTCAACATCAAATATCAAAATAACAAGCAATGGTTCAATAGTTGCACAGGATGCAATTTTGTTCAGTGGCGGTGTTGGATTTGGCGATACGGTTATTGGAAATATCGCGATTCCGCAGGGGAATTTCCGCTATGGATCCCAGGAAACGGAACTAACAACGGGACGTAAGCTCTTGGATAGGACTGCGTTTTCTAGTGGCATTAATCTCGTCTTTCGAGAGTCTCCTACAGTTACTGTTTCCGCGAATTCGACGAACGTCACCGCCGTGTACGGGGAGTCGATCATTGCACAGTGGTCGGTAAGCGGACTTCTGAATGGAGATACTGTAACGGGTGCGTTAACGGAGTCTAACGGCGTTACGACTGGCGCTGGTTGGTCTCCCATTAATTTGCCAGGCGGCATATCGGAATCAAATACTTCGCACATTAACAACGTAACATTTACTTCTGGTAGTGGTCTCGTGCGCGCCCAGTCCGATGGCAGTCTGTTGGGACGTACCGCATCAAGTACTTTTTGGTCTACCCTTATATGTACCGATTGCAAAACAACGTATGATTTGTCAACTGCGAGAATAGTGAAGGCAGGTACCTACACAATTAGCCCGATGATCAACGCCGGGACGAAAACAGATCTAGGTTACACAGTCGCTATTGAATCGAAGAGCTTAACAGTGACGCCTCGGCCGCTTTCATTAAGCTACTCGACCGCAGATAAGGTATACAACGGTTCGGACCTCGCAGTCACGACAGCCGCTATAAATCCTGCGAGCAGTGGAACTGGGAGAGTCCAGAATAGTGGTGGATATACTGCCTTCAGCGATGTCGTGGCTCTGGGCTCAATTACAAGTAGCTTCGCAAGTATGGGCGTTGGCAATAGCGGTGCAGACGTTTATATGATTGGTCAAACAGTCACCGCTAAAAATGTCACGGTATCACTCGGCGCGCTCTCGGGTGCAGATGCGAGCAACTACGCGGTGACTGCTGGTTCGACGTCCAGTGCCAAAATAACTCCAAAAGCGCTGACAGCAAGCATTACTCCGGTCGCGAAAGATTGGGATAACACAACCACCGCCAGTATCACTGGAGGTGTTAGTTTTAGTGGTCTAGTCTCTGGTCAAAGCATCACATACAGTGGCGGCTCTGCGGCGACTTTTGATACCGCGCAAGTCGGCACGGGAAAAACTGTGACCATGCAGCTCGATGGCGCGTTTAGTGCTGGTGCGAATACGACGCTTTCTAATTATGCATTGCCTACCAGCGCGACTTCAACTTCTGGCATCATAAATGGATTGAATCCACAAGTTCAGTATCAAACGGTGTTTAATTCGGTCAGCGAAATCTCGACTTATGTGCGGTTTGCTACATTAGTATCTAAAATGGTGGTGACAGGATGTCCCTCTGGTTTAACGTGTAGGTTGTTGGATAACACCACATCGTTTTCGCAGGCAATAACAACAACTGCTTTCACAACATACAATTTTTCTCAGGCTGCCGTTAGTGCTAATAACCTGACCAACGTAATTACAGCAACTATTCCAAGATTGTACGTTTGGATCGATGGTGTTTATCATCCCGAGTATGTCGTGCCCACGGTTAATATTCCAGTCATAGTGACACCTAAGGCAGTCACTGCTACGCTGAATAGCAGTAATGTTCCAATAGAAGCAGCGACATCCGTGTATTCAGGGGAAACTAGTTTCACGAACAATGGCGTTGCGCTCGCTACGTCAATTTCTACGTCTCAGTCTGGACTGACAATTTCGGGACTGAAGGGTAATTTATCCTATAACCGGTCTACCGCTGTGGTGAGCGCTACTCAAAACGCGACTATAACTGGCTTTACGCAGACTGGTGGAACTTACAACTATCCTACAGGGACCACAAGCGGAGATTTTGCGGTTTCGTTTGTAACGGGGCAGACAATTTCGTCTACAGTAACGGCTAAGACGTTAACGGTCACCGCAACTAAGGTGTACGACAACTTAGCGAGTATCTCAGGCTTAACTTGGACTGTCGGGGGCTTTGTCGCAGCCGACTCAGGCAAAACGATAGGTATTCAAAGTGTTACTACCACGTCGACAATTCCAACGACTGTGGGAAATAATACCTTGAACGGCGTGACGGTCGTGTACACAAGGCCAGGCTGTAATGCTTGCAGTACATACAGCAACTATCGATGGCCAGATGGAACAGCTATTAGCAATCCCTTTGGTGCAGATCCCATAACACAAGTTAATGTGAATGGAATTACCTTAACGATTACTCCACGCCCCCTCACTGTTACGCCGATATCTGTTACGAAAGTGTACGGTGAGAGCGATCCTACCTTTTCTTTTACGTCTGGCAGCCTTGCGTCGGGAGATACGTCAAGTATTTTTAGTGGCGCTTTAAGCCGTGCGTCGGGCGAGACTGTTTCGGGCGGGCCGTATTTGTTTGCTGCAGGTACTTTGAGTGCGGGGTCTAACTACGCTTTGACGATTGCCCCTGGATCTGCTCTGACAATTACGCCACGGGTCGTTACGCTTAGCGCAAGCAAGACCTATGATGGCACGGCCGCGTTGAGTGGTTCGCAGGTATCGATTGGTAATTTAGTGGGCAGCGAGACGTTGACATACAGCGGTGCTGCAGCTAACGATGCGCACGTGGGCACGGCCAATAAATTCATCCAGTCTATTACACTGGGTGACGGCACTAATGGCGGGTTAGTGAGCAACTACCAATTGCCAAATCTGAACGCTGCGAATGCGGGAGTCACGATTGCTGCGGCCACATTGACGCCGAGCCTGAGCAATACAGGTGTGACCAAAGTATATGATGGTACGACCAACTCAAGCATCACGCCCACGTATACGTTTAGCGGCTTAGTGAGTGGTGATACGAGCGCGTCGTTAACCAATACGAGCCAGGCGTACGATACGTCAAACGTATCGACTGCTAGCAAAGTGACGGTGTTTGGTTTATCGATTAACTCGATTACGGGTACGATTGGTTCGTTGAGCAGTGACTATGTGCTTAGCGCAACGAGTAAAGATGTTGCGGCCAGCATTACGCCACGGGTCGTTACGCTTAGCGCAAGCAAGACCTATGATGGCACGGCCGCGTTGAGTGGTTCGCAGGTATCGATTGGTAATTTAGTGGGCAGCGAGACGTTGACATACAGCGGTGCTGCAGCTAACGATGCGCACGTGGGCACGGCCAATAAATTCATCCAGTCTATTACACTGGGTGACGGCACTAATGGCGGGTTAGTGAGCAACTACCAATTGCCAAATCTGAACGCTGCGAATGCGGGAGTCACGATTGCTGCGGCCACATTGACGCCGAGCCTGAGCAATACAGGTGTGACCAAAGTATATGATGGTACGACCAACTCAAGCATCACGCCCACGTATACGTTTAGCGGCTTAGTGAGTGGTGATACGAGCGCGTCGTTAACCAATACGAGCCAGGCGTACGATACGTCAAACGTATCGACTGCTAGCAAAGTGACGGTGTTTGGTTTA
>Ga0222712_10005546_pt1 | contig 12726 bp, 5 predicted proteins | sample C33_657DmetaG_FD_165043 | JGI IMG/M metagenome (GOLD analysis project Ga0222712, IMG submission 165043) | Estuarine water microbial communities from San Francisco Bay, California, United States - C33_657D | ecosystem: Environmental > Aquatic > Marine > Unclassified | place: USA: California...
TACTCGGCCGTATTGAGCGTGATGCCCGTGCCGCCGGCCTTCAGCGAAGCCAGGAACAAAGCCGGCCCCTTGGTCTCCTTGAACTGCTCGACGGGAGCGGAACGATCCTTGGTCTCTCCGGTCAGTTCGTAGATCGGCAGTGAAGGCAGGTCGCGGGCCAGCGCCGACTTGACGCGCTCGATGAGCGAGACGAACTGCGAGAACACCACGGCCTTGGAACCGTTGGCCGCGATCTCCGAAAGCTTCGAGACCAGCAACGTGACCTTCCCGGAATGCGCCGAAGGGCAGTTGGAGTTCTCCGGCAGCAGGCCGGGATCGCAACAGACCTGCCGCAGGCGCATGAGGAGCGTGAGCACCGAGGTCGCATCCTTGGAGAGCAACGAAGCAAGCTCGCCCGAGAGGCCGCTGCCCTGGGTGAGGTGCTGATAGAGGGTACGCTGCTCGTGGGTGAGCGGACACGGCAGGACGACCTCCATCTTCGGCGGGATGTCGGCGGCGACATGGCGCTTGAGGCGTCGCAGGATGAACGGCGAGACCTGCCGGCGCACCTTGCCGAGGGCGATCGAAGCATCGCGCAACATCATGCGCTCGAAGTTCGCGCGCTTGCCGAGCAAGCCGGGCATCAGGAAGCGGAAGATCGTCCAGAGGTCCGTCGGACGGTTCTCGAGCGGCGTGCCGGTGATCGCGATCCGATGTTCGGCCTGGACGGACACGCAGGTCTGCGTCGTCTTTGACTCGGGGTTCTTGATGGCCTGCGCTTCGTCGAGCACGGCATAACCGAAACGGGTCTTGGCCAGCATGTCCGCATGGCGGCGGAGCTGGGTGTAACTCGAGATCCACAGCTTGGCGGACGGGTTCTTGATGAAGTCGTCGTCCGCCGTGAGCACGGCTACGCCGGCGCTCATCTCCGGATGGAAACGTTTGATTTCACCCAGCCAGACAGGGATCACGCTAGCCGGGCAGACGATGATGGAACGCTCGCCGACCGGACGGGAAGCGAGCAAAGCGAGGACCTGGACGGTCTTGCCCAAGCCCATCTCATCCGCCAGCAGCGGATGGGCGCCCAGCTCGCAGAGACGCCCGAGCCAGGCGACGCCTTTGGCCTGATAAGGACGAAGATGGGCGGGAAGGTTATCCGGCGGCACGGGTTCCTGGAGGAGCTTATCCTTCCAAGCCTTCAGGTCGTCGTTCAGCTTCAGCGCGCCGACGGCGGCATGATCGAAGAGCGAGAGCAGCAGGTAACGCGGCACCTCCCCTTCCTTGGCCCGCCAATCTTCCGAGAAATCGGCGACGGCGGCGTTATAGGCGACGACCCCCTTGCCGGGCAGGATCACCGGGCGTCCGCCGGCCTTCAGCAGGAGCTTCTGTTCGTCCGCGAGCAACCGGTGGCCGCCGGCCTTGAGCCGCCAGTTCAACTTGAAAGACTTCCCGTCGGCGGCGGATTCGGCCTCGGCGTCCACGGCGACCTGGAGCTGCTCGTTGCGGAAGATGTTCAAGGCGTCTTCGCCGATGAGCTTGAAGCGCTTGCGCCAGTCGTTGAGCTCCTCGCGGACGAATCGTTCGATGCGGCCGATGTTATCGATCGCCCAGGTCCCGACCGTCTTGCTGTAGACGAAGCCGGCGCGGTGGGCGACGGTGTTGAAACGGAAAAGCGTCTGACGCTGCTCGTCGGAAAGTTCGTCGCCGGGGATCGCGCCGGGCCCGAAGCAGTTCCAGGCATGACCTCCGCGGCCGGCCCAGGCGGCGGAAACCTTCAAACCATCGGAGGTCAGGCCGAAGGTGATCTGGAGCTTGAGCGCGGCGCGGCCGGCGGCGTCCTTGCGCTCCGGCTCCTTCGGCGGCTCGGGGACGACGGCGGCGGCGGTCTCGTCGATCGCGGGCAGCTCGTCAGCCAGCAGTTCTTCCACCTCGTAGATGGAGGCGACGGCGAAGGGGGCCCCGTTCTCCTCTTCGGGCAGGGACGTCCGCCACTCCAACCGGCCGCGATTGATCTCGATGACCGCGCGAACCGTCTGCGTCTCGGTCCGCGTGACCGCTTCGGCGTTCTCCGGCTTGAGCTCGATCTGCCGGACCAGGCCTTCGGTATAAAGTCGGCGACCTTCTACGAGGTCGGCTTCCTTGAAGTCAGCCTCCCACTCCTCCGGCAGGGACGCAAACCACCGCTCCAGTGCTTCCGTGGAGTAAGAGCGATTAGCCGGACGCGGGGATGACATCGACGGAACAGGATTAAACCTACCCGATTTTCCGCTTTCAACCCCCAAACTCTGCCATTTTCAGGCATCGTCCGTGATCGTTTCGGCTGGGTCTTGGCTTGTTATGCATGGGTTCCAGCGTCTAGGATTTACCTCCCTTTTACAGGCAAAGAAATGAAACATCTTAGCGTCGGAACCCGCTGGAACGCGGACCTTGTATCCTCTTATCACGAACAGTGGTCCAAAGACCCGTCCTCCGTGGACGCCGAATGGCGCGCGTTCTTCGAAGGCTTCGAGCTCGGTGTCAGCCTGCCCCCCAAGCCCGCCAAAGGCGCCGCGGTGGTCGCCGGCGGGGTCGATGCCGCCGCCCAGTGGAAAGTCCTCGCGGCCATCCACGCTTATCGGACGATCGGCCACCTGCAGGCCCGGATCAACCCGCTCGCCGACCCCGTCCCGCACTTCGAACTGACCGACAAGGCCCTCGGCCTTGATGGCATCCCGGCTGACCGCACGTTCCACACCGGCGACTTCCTCGGAGGCAAGATGCTTCCGCTGTCCGAGATCATCGCGAAGTTGAAATCCATCTACTGCGGTCCGATCGGCGTGGAGTTCACCCACATCCAGGACGGCGAACGCCGCCGCTGGCTCCAGGAGCGCATCGAATCCTGCGGGCTGCGTCCGTCTTATGACACCGCCGCCCGCCGGCGCTTCCTGCGTTCCATCGTCCAGGCCGAGCAGTTCGAACGCTTCCTCCACAAGACCTTCGTCGGGGCCAAGCGCTTCTCCGTCGAAGGCGGCGAAGTCATGCTTTCGGCCTTGGACCAGGTGATCCATCGCGCCCCCGGACTCGGCGTCACCGACGTCATCATCGGCATGGCCCACCGCGGCCGCCTCAACGTCCTGGTGAACATCTGCGGCAAGAAGGCCGAAGTCCTCTTCGGCGCCTTCTCCGAAAACCACGTCCCCGACACCACCCATGGCGATGGCGACGTGAAGTACCACTTGGGCTACGCCGGCGCCCGCGTCGTCGACGGCAAGGAAGTCAGCATCACCCTGGCCTACAACCCCAGCCACCTCGAAGCCGTCAACCCCGTCGTCCTCGGACGCACCCGTGCGCTCGTCGACCTGCAGGGCGGAACCGACCGCTCGAAAGCGCTCCCGGTCCTGCTCCACGGCGACGCCGCCTTCGCCGGCCAGGGTATCGTGATGGAGACGCTGAACATGGCCGGACTCAAAGGCTACCAGGTCGGCGGCACGCTGCACATCGTCAGCAACAACCAGGTAGGCTTCACGACCAACCCGGACGAATCGCGCACCGGTCGCCATTGCACCGAGATCGCCAAGTTCACGGAGTCGCCGATCTTCCATGCGAACGGCGACGACCCGGACGCCGTGGTCCTCGCGACCGAGCTGGCCTTGGAATATCGCCAGAAGTTCGGCGCCGACGCGGTCGTCGACATCGTCTGCTACCGCCGCTACGGCCACAACGAGACCGATGAGCCCGCGTTCACCCAGCCCGTCCTCTACAAGGAAATCTCCGCCCACCCCTCCGTCGCCGAGCTCTACGCTTCGCGCCTGACGGAATCCGGTTCGACCGCTGACGGCGAACTGGTCGCCCTCCGCACCGAGTTCGATATCCTTCTCAACGCCGCCCAAGAACGGGCCCAGGCCGCCCTCGCCATCGAGATCGAGGAGCGCAAGAAGAACCCTGTCGGCGTCCGCCCCTTCCGTTCCCCCTACGAACATACCGTCGACACCTCGGCCCCGCAGGAGCTGCTCGACAAGGTCGCGCCCGTCCTCTGGCAGATGCCGCCGGACTTCTCCCCGAACCCGAAGATCAAGCGCCTCCTCGATGCCAAGGCCGAAGCCTACAAGTCCGGCGCCAACTTCGACTGGAGCCTCGGCGAGGGCCTGGCCTTCGCTTCCCTGCTCGCCGAAGGCTACCCCGTACGCCTCTCCGGACAAGACTGCGAACGCGGTACTTTCTCGCACCGTCACGCCGTCCTCCACGACCCTTCGAACGACGCCGAATATTGCCCGCTCGGCTCCATCGCCGGCGCCGAAGTCGAGCTGGTCAACTCCTTCCTCTCCGAATACGCGGTGCTTGGCTTCGACTACGGCTATTCGCTCGAAGCCCCTGACTCGCTCGTCATCTGGGAAGCACAGTTCGGTGACTTCGCCAACGGCGCGCAGATCCTGATCGACCAGTTCATCGCTTCCGCCGAATCCAAGTGGGGGCAGACGAGCGGTCTCGTGATGTTGCTCCCACATGGCTACGAAGGTCAGGGCCCCGAGCACTCTTCCGCCCGCCTCGAACGCTTCCTGCAGCTCTGCGCCGAGAACAACCTTCAGGTCGTCCAACCCTCCACGCCCGCCCAGCTCTTCCACGTGCTGCGTCGCCAGGTGAAGTCCGACCTGCGCAAGCCGCTCGTGGTGATGACCCCGAAGAGCCTGCTCCGTCACAAATCCTGCGTCAGCACGCTCGGCGAACTCACGAAGGGCCGCTTCCACGCCGTGCTGCCTGACGCCACCCCGGCCGCGAAGACCGAGCGCCTGATCCTCTGCTCCGGCAAGGTGTTCTACGAACTCGACGCCGAACGTACCGCCCGCAAGGACACGGCCACCAGCATCGTGCGCATCGAGCAGTTCTACCCCTTCGACGGCGAAGCGCTCGCCAAGATCCATGCCGGCCTCGGTTCGCCGAAGAAGGTCGTCTGGGTCCAGGACGAACCCAAGAACATGGGCGGCTGGTCTTTCATCGCCGAACACATCGAAGCCACGCTTGGCCATCGCCCGCTGTACGCCGGCCGCGATGCCGCCGCCTCCCCGGCCGTCGGCTCGCTAGCCGTCCACAAGATCGAGCAAGCGGACATGGTGAAGCAGGCCTTTACGGCCTAATAGCCATCAGTAGCGGGGTTTCTCCGCCTAGGAATGTCTCCTACTACCCCTTAAACGCCCACCCAAGGTCGTTTAAAGGGTTATTTCCCCGTTGAAACAGGCAGGAATGAGTTCCAAGGTTGAACCTACCTAATTTCATGGCCGTCGAAGTCAAAATCCCTCCCATGGGCGAATCCATCACCGGGGGCCTCCTGGCCGCCTGGCTGGTCAAAAGCGGTGACGCTGTTCGCAAGGGCCAAGCCCTCTTTTCCTACGAAACCGACAAGGTGACCTCCGAAGGCACCGCCGAAGTCGACGGCAAGATCACGATCACCATCGAAGCCGGCACGGAAGTCTTGGTGAATCAAGTCGTCGCCACCATCGAAGCCGGCGCCGCTGGCAATGCGCCTTCCGCGCCCGTCGCCGCCGCTCCCGTCGCCAAGGCAGCACCTTCCGCAGCTCCTGCCCCCGCCCCCAAATCAGCCCCCGTGGCCGCCAAGTCCGGCGCTGCGGCCGAAGTCTCGCCGGCGGTCCGTCGTCTCTCCGCCGAAACCGGTCTCGATCCGGCCGCCATCGAAGGCACGGGCAAAGCCGGTCGTGTGACCAAAGGCGACATGCTTGCCGCGCTCTCCGGCGCGACTCCGATCAAGGCGGTCGCGCCCGCCGCCGCGCCCGCCGCCGCTCCCGCCAGCGCCGCCGCCCCGGCTGCTCCGGCTGCCGCCGTCGTCATCCCTTCCCGCGACGGTCGTACCTCGCGCAAGCGCATGTCCCCGCTCCGTCGCAAGATCGCCGAGCGCCTCGTGCAAGCGAAGTCCGAGACCGCGATGCTCACGACCTTCAACGAGGTCAACATGGCGCCGGTCATGGAACTCCGCAAACGCCATGGCGAGGAATTCCTCAAGAAATACGGGGTCAAGCTGGGCTTCATGTCCTTCTTCGTGAAGGCCGCCGTGCAGGCGATGAAGGAAGTCCCCGCGATCAACGCGCAGCTCGACGGCGAGGACATCGTCGAGAACAACTTCTTCGACATCGGCGTGGCCGTCGGCACCGACAAGGGCCTGATGGTCCCGGTCGTCCGCGATTGCGACCAGCTCAACTTCGCCGGCATCGAGAAAGCGATCGGCGACTTCGGCAAGCGCGCCCGCGACGGCAAGATCCAGCTCCCCGAGCTCCAGGGCGGCGTCTTCACGATCTCGAACGGCGGCATCTACGGATCGATGCTCTCGACGCCGATCCTCAACCACCCGCAGGCGGCCATCATGGGCCTCCACAACATCGTCGAACGCCCCGTCGCCGAGAACGGACAGGTCGTGATCCGTCCGATCATGTACCTCGCCCTCTCGTACGACCACCGCATCATCGACGGCAAGGAAGCCGTGACCTTCCTCGTCAAGGTGCGCCAGTTCATCGAAGACCCGCAGCGTCTGCTGTTCGGCGTCTGAGCAACCCCCTTCCCCTTCCTACCTCAATGTCTCAATTCGATCTCGTCGTAATCGGCTCCGGCCCCGGTGGCTATGTGGCCGCCATCAAAGCCGCGCAGCTCGGCCTCAAGGTGGCCCTCGTGGAAAAGGACAACTCCCTCGGCGGCACCTGCCTCAACGTGGGCTGCATCCCGTCCAAGGCGCTCCTGCACTCCACCGAGGTCTACCAGCACGCCTTGCACGGCAAGAAGCACGGCCTCGTCGGCGCCGAGAAGATCACCTTCGACGTCTCCGCGATGCTCGCGAACAAGGACAAGGTCGTCGCCCAGCTCAACATGGGCGTCGGCGCCCTGCTCAAGAAGCGTAACGTCGAGATCGTCCGCGGCCTCGGTCGCCTCGTGAAGTCCGGCCAGGTGCTCGTCCGCTCCACCGCCGGCGACCGCACGCTCGAGACCAAGAACATCCTCATCGCCACGGGCTCCGTCCCGATCGAACTGCCGTTCATGAAGTTCGACGGCGAAACCGTCATCTCCTCCGACCACGGCATCTCCCTGAAGTCCGTCCCCGAAAAGATGGTCGTCGTCGGCGCCGGCGCCATCGGCCTCGAGCTCGGCTCCGTCTGGGCCCGCCTCGGCTCCCAGGTCACCGTCGTCGAGATGCTGCCCTCCATCGGAGGTCCGGCCTACGACGCCGACGTGGCGAAGGCCGCGCAGAGCGCCTTCGAGAAACAGGGCGTCAAGTTCGAGATGGGCGCCAAGGTCACCGGCGTGAAGAAGAGCGCCGCCGGCTCGTCCCTCACGGCTGAACGCGACGGCAAGGCCCTCGAGTTCCCCGCCGACAAGATCCTCGTCGCCGTGGGCCGCAAGGCCAACACGACCGGCCTCGGCGCGCAGGAAGCCGGCCTGAAGCTCGACGAGCGCGGCCGCATCGTCATCGACGCCCACTTCCTGACCAATCTTCCGGGCGTCTACGCCATCGGCGACGTCGTCGCCGGCCCGATGCTCGCCCACAAGGCGGAGGAAGAAGGCGTGGCGGTCGCCGAGAACCTCGCCGGCAAGCATGGACACGTCAACTACGCCATCATCCCGGGCGTCATCTACACCGACCCGGAAGTCGCTTGCGTCGGCCTCTCCGAAGCCGAAGCGAAGGCCAAGAACATCGAAGTCGCCATCGGCAAATTCCAGCTCGCCGGCAACGGACGCGCGATCGCCTCCGACTGCACGGCCGGCTTCGTCAAGGTCATCGCCTGCGCGAAGACCGACAAGCTCCTCGGCGTCCAGATGGTCGCGAAGGGCGCTTCGGAAATGATCGCCGCCGCCTGCGCCCACATGGAGTACGGCGGCAGCGCCGAAGACGTGGCGCGCACCTGCTTCGCCCACCCGACCGTCAGCGAGTCCTTCAAGGAAGCCGCGATGGCTGTCAGCAAGTCGAGCATCCATTCGCTCTGAACGCAGGCCGGACTTTTGAACGAAAGGGTGCGAATAGCACCCTTTCTTGTTTCATGCGCAAAACAAGGACGCCCTCCCAAATGAAGGGAAGGCGTCGAATGAAAAGCAAGGGGCCAGGCTTGCCACGGCACACGGATGGACTGACTGCCGTTGCTTCCTTCCGGACCTGGCGGGATTCGTCGGCCACCCATTGCATGGGGCCTGGCTTGCATATCTTGATGCCCGCCTAGTCCGTTCTTTTCAATCCCCAACTTAACCCCTAATCATTCCCCTTTCCGATGGCCGAAATCCCCAAATCTTATGAGCCGCAAGGCGTCGAACAGCAGTGGTACGACCGCTGGGTCGCGGCCGGTTGTTTCAAAGGCAAAGTCGACCATTCCCGCGAATCGTTCGCGGTGATGATCCCGCCACCCAACGTCACCGGCGTCCTGCACATGGGACACCTGCTCAATAACACGCTGCAGGACATCATGGTCCGCCGCGCCCGCCAAGAAGGCAAATCCGCGCTCTGGCTCCCCGGCACCGACCACGCCGGCATCGCCACGCAATCCCGCGTCGAGAAGGAACTCCGCCAGAAGGAAGGCAAGACGCGCCACGACCTCGGTCGCGAGAAATTCATCCAGGTCGCCTCCGATTGGCGCGACAAGCACGGCGGCATCATCCTCGGGCAGCTGCGCAAGCTCGGCGCATCCTGCGACTGGGATCGCACGGTCCACACGCTCGATGCCGGCTACTCGCAAGCGGTGCTCCAGACCTTCGTCACGCTCTACGAACGCGGCTACGTGTATCGCGGCAAGCGCATGGTCAACTGGTGCCCGGTCTCGCAGACCGGACTCTCCGACGAAGAAGTGATCATGAAGCCCTCCAAGGGCTCGCTTTACCGCATGCGCTACGAGGTCGCCGAACTCCCCGGTACGTTCCTCGAGATTTCCACCACCCGACCCGAGACCATCCCGGGCGACGCCGCCGTCGCGGTCCACCCTGACGACGAACGCTACAAGCACCTCATCGGCAAGCACGTCTGGCGCCCCTTCCCTCGCGCCCAGATCCCGATCGTCGGCGATACCGCCGTCGAAAAGGAATTCGGCACCGGCGTCCTGAAGGTCACTCCGGCCCATGACCGCACCGACTTCGACATCGGCAAGCGCCACAACCTCCCGGTCGTCGACGTGATGAACCCGGACGGCACGATGAACGCCGACGCGGGTCCGCTCGCCGGCGTGGAACGCTTCAAGGCCCGCGGGATGGCCGAAAAGCTCCTCGAAGAGCTCGGCGCGCTGGTGAAGGCCGAACCCTACGAGAACACGGTCGGTTATTCGGAACGCGCCGACGTACCGATCGAACCTCGCCTCAGCGAACAGTGGTTCATCCGCTACCCGAAGATCGACGAAGCCAAGCGCGCCGTCACGTCGGGCATCATCAAGTTCCACCCCGAACGCTGGACGAAGACCTACCTCCACTGGCTGGAGAACATCCAGGACTGGTGCGTCAGCCGCCAGCTCTGGTGGGGCCATCGCATCCCGGTCTGGTACCGCAAGGGCGCCGATCGCAACGACCCGAAGAACCTGCACGTCTCCCTGACGGCTCCCGCGGACGCCGCGAACTGGGAGCAGGACCCCGACGTGCTCGACACCTGGGCGTCCTCCTGGCTCTGGTGCCTTGCCACGATCGGCTGGCGCAAGCCCGGCGAGACGACCGAAGAACTGAAGCATTGGTATCCGACCGGCGCCCTCGCGACCGGCCCGGACATCATCTTCCTCTGGGTCGCCCGCATGATCATCGCCGGCCTCGAGCTGCACGGACCCGAAAAGAAGACGCTCACCGACGACGAGATCCGCCAGCGTATCCCGTTCAAACGCGTCTATTTCAACGGCATCATCCGCGACAAGCTCGGCCGCAAGATGTCGAAGTCCCTCGGCAACTCGCCCGAACCCCTGGACCTCATCGCCAAGTTCGGCGCCGACGGCCTCCGCTTCGGCCTGCTGTCCATCGCCCCCAAGGGGCAGGATATCCTCTTCGACGAAGATCGCGTCGGCCAAGGCCGCAACTTCTGCAACAAGCTCTGGAACGCCGCGCGCTTCCGCCAGATGTCCGGCCCGATGGCCGATAACTCGACGCTCGCCGCCGTGGTCAGCCGCATCAAGCCCTCGCAGCTGGATGACGACGACTTCGCGATCCTGCAAGGCCTCGCCGAGCTGACCGACAGCACGACCAAGAACCTGGACGAGCATGAGTTCACCGCTTACGCGCAGGGACTCTACTCCTTCTTCTGGGGCGACTTCTGCGACTGGTACGTCGAAGCCTCGAAGGCCCGCCTCAAAGACCCGACCCTCGTCGACAACTGCCTCGCGGTGCAGGACCTCGTCCTCCGACAGTTCCTGCTGCTTCTCCACCCGGTCGCGCCGTTCATTTCCGAAGAACTCTGGCACCTCTTGGGCTACGGCGCGGAAAAGGACTTCATCCAGAATCATCACACCGGCTCCGGCGGCGACCTGCTCCGCGTGCTCCGCGAAAACGGCATCAAGCTCAGCGCCGCCAAGGTCGCCGACGTCGCCCTCCTTCGCGAATTCGTCGCCTCGGTCCGCGGCCTCAAGTCGCAGGCCAACCAGGCGACCCGGCGTGACTCGGTCGTCACGATCGTCCCCAAGGACGCCACGGCGAAGTCCCTCCTCCAGTCGAACCGCGACAAGCTCAGCAGCATGGCCGGCCTAGCCGAGATCACCTTCGCCGAGGACGCCGGCGACCGCACCGGTTCGCTCACTTCGCTCGGCACCGTCCTCCTCGAACTCTCCGGCACCGTCGACGTCGCCGCGGAGAAGGTCCGTCTCGCCAAGGAACTCGCCAAGCTCGAACAAGCGGTCGCCGCCGGCGAAGCCAAGCTGACCAACGAAGCCTTCGTCTCGAAGGCTCCGCCCAAGATCCTCGATGGCGCCCGCAAGCAGCTGGATGACGCCAAGGCCAAGCGCGACGAGATCGCGCGCATGCTCGCCACGCTCGGCTAAGATGATCGCGACCAGGCTACACCCCGACAAACAGTCCGCCGCGAAGGCGATTGCCCGGGAGATAGCCGACCTGATCGAGATACGCTCGAAATCGGGCAAACCGACGGTGTTGGGTTTGGCGACAGGGGCCACGCCCCTGCCGCTTTACGGCGAACTCATCCGGCTCCATCGCGAAAAGAAGCTGAGCTTCCGCTCGGTCATCACGTTCAACCTCGACGAGTACGAGGGACTCGGCCCGACGCATCCGCATTCGTACCGTTCCTTCATGGAGGAGAACCTTTTCCGCCACCTGGATATCCCGAAGGCGAATATCCATATCCCGGACGGCCTGACCTCGGACGCGGCGAAGCATTGCGCCGACTACGAAGCCGCCATCCATGCCGCCGGCGGCATCGACCTGCAGATACTCGGCATCGGACGCACGGGCCACATCGGCTTCAACGAACCTCCCTCCGCCGCCGATAGCCGCACCCGTCGGGTTCACCTCGATGAGCTGACCCGTCGCGACAACGCGGCCTTCTTCGGCGACCTCGCCCAGGTTCCGCACGGCGCCTTGACGATGGGCGTCGCCACGATCCTCGAGGCACGCCGGGTGGAACTCATCGCCTTCGGCGAAGCCAAGGCCGACATCGTCCGCCGGGCGATCAAGGACGCCCCTTCCGCCGATTGTCCGGCTACGTGGCTGCAGCAGCACCCTCGCTGCACGTTCAACCTCGATGCGGCCGCCGCCAAGGCGCTTTGACCAGCCTGATGGACGTCACCCCTCGCCATCGCTCCGCCATCGACCCCGGCCTCATCCCCGCCGCTCTCTGGACGCGGGCATATCTTCGACGCTGCGCCAGCACGGCAGGCTCATCTGAACTGACGATCGTCCTCCGCCGCGACGACGGGACCGCTTCGCTTTTCCGCACCCAGGTGCTCGCCAAAGGTGTCGACGACGCCTCGACCTATCTCCACGTCGAGCGCACGGTTAAATTCCTGCTCTGGTCGCGAGGCGCCCCCGACATCCTTCTCTGCGGGCCTGAAGCGGCGGCCCTCGCTTCCCGCCTGCAGGCTGATCACTCGACCGCAGGCGCTCGCGCTTTCGACGCCGATTTCCTCCGCAAGGTCTTCGAGCGCCCGCTAACGTTCCAGGCCATCGCAAGCTCCGAAATTCCGGTATCCGTCTCCGCGCATCTGCCGCTGGGACGTAACCTGGACGGTTGTCGCATCGGCTTCGACCTAGGCGGTTCCGACCGCAAGTGCGCCGCCCTGATCGAAGGCAAGGTCGTCTTCTCGGAAGAAGTGAAGTGGGATCCCTATTTCCAATCCGACCCTGCCTATCACCTCGCCGGAATCCGGCATTCGCTCGACCTCGCCGCCAGCCACCTGCCGCGCGTGGACGCCATCGGCGGTTCTTCCGCCGGCGTCTACGTGAACAACAAGGTCCGGGTGGCGTCCCTCTTCCGTGGTATCACGGACGCTTCCGTTTTCGATTCCCAGGTGCGCGACATGTTCGTGGATCTCGCCAAGTCCTATGGAGTCCCCTTCGAAGTACTCAACGACGGCGACGTCACTGCGCTGGCCGGCTCGATGTCCCTCGGAAGGAACGGCGTCCTAGGCGTGGCGATGGGGACCAGTGTCGCCGCAGGATACGTCGACCTGGCGGGCAACCTGACCAACTGGCTCAGCGAACTGGCCTTCGTCCCCCTGGACTACCGCCTGAACGGACCGGCGGACGAGTGGTCAGGCGACCGAGGCTGCGCAGTCCAATATTTCAGCCAACAAGGCGTCGGCCGACTGCTGC
>Ga0222712_10005547_pt1 | contig 12725 bp, 17 predicted proteins | sample C33_657DmetaG_FD_165043 | JGI IMG/M metagenome (GOLD analysis project Ga0222712, IMG submission 165043) | Estuarine water microbial communities from San Francisco Bay, California, United States - C33_657D | ecosystem: Environmental > Aquatic > Marine > Unclassified | place: USA: California...
TTTAATTCATTTTCAAACATCATCGACGCAACACTCCAAGATTTTGTTTAATATAGACTGTGTTGCCACCGCCACCACCTGCACCAATTAACTCACTGGCACTTGCATCGTTATGTACAATAGTGATTGCAGTATTACTACTGTAGCCCTGTGTCTTTACTTCAGCATAATGATCTTCGTTGCTTCTAAATGCTATGCCTTTGCCACGACTTTGTATTTCCTGTGCTTCTGGATTGGCCCAAGTAACGCAAATATTAGTACTGGCATTACAACCAGTTTTACCGGCAGCTTCTGCCATTGCTAATAATCTTGCACGTTCAATTTCTTCGTTGGACTCTTTAACACGTTGCGCTAAACGACGAGCGGCTTCAGCTTCAATTTCAGCTTCTAATTCTTCGCGTTTGGTACGACCAGTGTTGTCGCGGATAGCACGTTCTACTTCGTGAGGACGTACAATAATCAAATTGTTGTTGATCTTACTTTCAACAGTATGAATAACTGTTGGCGCAGTTGGACGTATGTCCGCACTGGTAATGTATGTGGCTTCAAATGCCTTATCTAATACCACTGTGCCAGCACTATTAGATACAGATATCTGTCCAACTCTGCAACGATTTTCCTCTAACTCGTATTTCTTTTGTTCGCTTTCTTCTTTGCAACTTGGCAATAGAACAATTAAACTTTGACCTGTTTCATCTACAGTCATTGAAAAGTCTGTACCGCGAACAGCAATGTTGGCAGTTGGTGTTTTAACTGCAACCTGTTGTGGATTGTTTTTAGCAATCTGTCCGCTGGCATAACGAACAGTGCCCATTGTTACTTTCATTGCTAGTTTGCCAGCATCTGAATTTTTTGGATCAAACACAAAGTCATCGATTACCAACTTGGAGTTTTCTGTAACCTTTACTTTGGTGTCGTCTTTAAATGTAATGTTTGAAGCACAGGCTTGTGTGAGGTAGGTATCCATGCTTTCAATGCTAGCACCTTTTATGCCTGATGATTTTGTTTTGCCACGTTGTACTTCACATTGTGTTCCTTTGTTATCAGAAACAATGCCAATACTACCACTGGCAAAAGTGGTAGTATTGTTAGCTATTAGAAGTATGGCAAAAAGCAACTTCCACATTGATTATCTCGCAATAGCTGTACCTGGGGTAACAATACTGCTACTGCTTGTTCTTACAGTAATTGTGTTGTTGCTGCCTGTTGCGCGAATATCAACTGTGGTGTCGTTTGTACCTTGTTGTTGAGTTGTGATACTGTTAAAGCTACCAGCGATAACTTGCTTTAAGTAGTGACCATTAGCACCAGCCGCATCTGTTTGCTGGATATTCAACACGTTGCTGTTGCCAGTTACTTCAATGTCGCTTGTACCGTTTGAGCTTTTTAACTCTTTGGTAATTTGGTTCGAGTTGCCAATGATTGCAGTAGTGCTAGTGATATCACTGCCCACCAACTGCTGAATAATCAAGTTGCTGTCACCTGTGATAGTTTCGGTAACAGTATTACGCAAGTTTGATGCATTGTTAACATCGCCAATTGTCAAGCTAGTTTGGTTACTGTGACCAGTTACTGTACTAGTGTAAACGTTGTTGTTGCCTTGCAAGTCATATTGAGCACTGTTGCCGTTACCTGTTTGTGTAAGTGCGACGATGTTGCTACTACCTGTGATTGTAGCATAGTTAGACGAACTTGGTGCCGCAGGACTTAGCGTTGTAATGCCACTTGCACTAACACTAGTAGGTGTACTCAACGCAATACCACCTACGTTGTTTGTTCCACCAACTTGTTGAATGGTAACAGTGTTGCTATTACCAATTTGTTCAATGTATACTTTGTTTGGGCCAGTTGCGGCTTGGGACCATGCAGTACCAGTAGCCATTAATGCCGCTGTAAGCAAACAAACTTTTGTTATACTTCTATTCATTTTAAAACCTAAACAGATTACTTTTCTCTGCCTAGCTCCTTGGGATATATCCCGTTAATTAACTCTCTATGATCTTGCCAGAGAGTGTAAGTTTTTCCAAGACCTACATACTGTACAAGCAAGATCTATGCACACGGTTTTTCTTAAACTTATTGTGCAGTTGCCCCGCCTTTAACTTCTTCGGCAGCAGGCTTATCTTCTTTAAAACTCCAATGTCCTTTGCGAGCACCTTCGTGTATTGTACCAACAACAGCGGCTTGTACTGCTAAATTAACTGCTTTGTTGATACTTTCGTTAATGCTTGCACCAGTTTCAGCTTCAACGCTTTGTGTTCCACTGTCTACAAACTTTAACACACCAAACTTGTCCATGTAACTTAACACGGTTTTTGTTACTGTTACGCTTGTTAGCACTTCGCCTGTAGAAACGCTTACTGTTCTTAAATTAACTGTAACAGTATCGCTTTGATATTGTGTGCTTGCACCAATGCCTAATAAACGAACACCAGATCCGCCTGTTAATGTGTTGCTGTCATAACCAACAATACCGCCTTCGACGATAATACCTGCAAACATCATTGGTGTTAGTGGCTTGGCCTCTTTGCCTTGATATTGCTCACGGGCTTGACGAATCATTTGACGTTCTTTGATTAAGTTTTCTAGACCCACACGTTCTAATACTGTAAACCAACGAGCTTGTCCAACATCTTGTAATGCTTTAATCAAGTAGCTTTCTGCACCTTGTGTAACTGCGCTTGATAAGCTGGCAATGTTAGGAATGCTTTTACGCTGGCCAGTTTTATCTTGAAAGCCGTAAACAGCCACTGGGATCGGTCCAGTTGCGGGCGGTAGTAACTTAGCCGACTGATCTTTTAAAAATACATTTTGTTCAACAACTGGTGCATCAAATTGATTGCCAGTGACTTTTTCTCGTATTGCAGAACCTGTAGCACAACCCGACAGCACAAGTACCGCTGATATTGCTAAGGATAACGTTGTTCTTTTCATAGTTGTTCCTTAGATGTTAAATGCCGCATAAGGCATTGTTAATTCTGTGTAATTGTTTGGATTTGCAATTTCAGCGATTCTAACAATTATGTTTGTACCTTGGATCGTCCAAGTAATGTTTTGTCCGCCAATGTCAATGTCACCACATGGGCCACCGTTCGTAGAAGGTGTGCAAGTTGGTGCGCTTGGACTAGAACCAAACAAGCTATCGCTAATACGCTTGGCTAACTCACTGTAAATGCGAGTTTCCATGCTGGCTTTAAAACGTGCCTGCGGTGTGTTTGCAGCCTCACGTTCAGCGGCCGCTTTTAATGCTTCTGCGGCTTGTTTGTTTTTGTCTTTTTGTTGATCTTCTAACTGCTTTAGAGTTAGGACATGTGACGAATAGCCCAAACCGCTAAAGGCTGGACTATTAAAATTGTGTTGTAGTTCTGCGGCACTTGCGCTTAATGCCACGCTTGCAACTAGTGCTAAAGTTATCTTTTTCATAATCTAAATTAGGGCCTAAGTTCCCTACTTTAGTATTTAAAACTTTGCGCTAGATTAAAAAAGTGCTACTTAATGTTATTTTAACTCGCGAGTAGTGCTAGTTGTAGTCATTGCAGGCTTGTCTTTAGGCACAATTTTCTTGGCCTTAGGTACTGCTACAGGTGCTTCTGTATCGCTTGCTACTTCAACATCCTTGGCACCATTCTTAAGAATCTTAAATGTAAAGTTTCCTTTACCTTGTGTGCTCATGTATGCTTTACTAGCATCAAGTAAAACGCCTGTAACAGTTTCACTTGGATACACAGCATTAAAGCTGTCAATGCTGATTGTGTCCTTAGTTTCAGAACAATTTGTGTACATTTGTACCAACGCAGAGTGGTTTAAAATGTCAGAAGCGGCTTTACCAAAGTTTGTATTTTCATTTACATAGTCAGCAACTTTATAAGCAATAGCACTAATCATGTGTTCCATTGGAATAATAACACGCATGTCACGTGCCTTACGTCCATTGTACAATGCTTCTAACTTTGTGTGACCTTGCCAATCAATTTGATCGTCGGGCCCGTACTTCTTTAATGTCATTGCAAATGTAGCATCTTCAGGACTAATCATCTTGTAGTCTACTGCTAACTTTAGCGGAGCACCAAAGTGACCTTTGGCATCAATGTCCTTTAAAATTTCAACAACTACCTTGTGCTTTTCAAGTAAAGCCGCGCCTTTAGGAGCAACTTTTAATTCGTTAATACTCTTAAGCAAGTTTACAACTGAAGCACTTGCGCCGCTTGCACCCTTACTTGATAACTTAATCTGCTTGCCTTGAGGATTAACGATTAGACTATCATACAAGCCACCTGTTACGCTGTTGTTAAAGCTAATAGTACAGTCGTTGTATCCACCCTTGCCAAAGAAAATCTCAGCGGCTTCGCCTGCGTTACCTTTGATAGGCTTGTCCATTAACAGTGCCAATGGTTGTAGCATTTCGCAGAAATAATCGCGGAACGCTGTCATGTTCATGTTGCCCTTAGGGAATGTAATAGGAAACTTGTTGGCAGTTAAGAATGCATTAAGCGCAACAACTTCGTTGCTGCCTTGTCCAAATTTGGCAATGATTTGGCGCGAGATAGAATCTACATCATTGTTTTGGAACTGTGTTAGTACTTCACTTGGCTTGTAGCCAGTGTTTTCTTTTTGTCCTGCTTTGCTTTGGTACTTAAAGCCGCCAGGAATATCATTGTGTTGCCAATCGTTTTGGATACGGTTAGCAGAGATTGTTTTGTAGTAGCGACCTAAGTAGTACGCTTTCTTGTCAGCATCGGTAAACGTAGCAATGGCAAATGCCAATGTACCAGAGTTTGACTTGTTGGTCCAATGAATATTCTTGCCCTTTGTTTGAGCGTCAATTTCTGCTTGCATTTCTTCAGCAGAAGTAAATTGCCCACGCTCAGGAAAGAAGTCTAAACTTTGAAATGTAATAACATCGCCTTGGGGATTTTTAAATTGTTCGCCAGGAATTCGAGCAGCCAAGCCGCGTCCCTCAATCAATACTTCAATTCTAGTTTCAAATATATGACGTAATAACATTTTAAATTTCAACCCCGTCACGACCCAAAGTTTCTCTAGCATCTGCTATTAACGCTTCGCGCTCGGGATTATTTTCTAGTGCTTTAAGTACTGCTTCTACGCTGGTTAAACTAGTACGATCAAAACCATGACCAAATAGCAGTGTAGCAATGTGATCTGGATCATCGCCGTTATCAACTAACTTCTTAGTTGCACGATCGATAAGACCAGTAGTTGGATTCCATGTAAAGCCTTTTACTTTAGCAATGCTACTTAGCAAGATTTGTTTGTGGGCACCGCGGTACTTACTGTGTGGATCAGAAGCCATTGCAAACTTTGCAAACTCTAAATTTGGTACAAACATAAAGTCAGTTTGCACATAACCACGTTCTGGGCTACCACCAATTGGTGTTTTAAAGTGTACGCTGATACCAGACTTTCTGATAAATGCTTTTGAATCTTCACCGTGTTGCGAGCACCATGCACTTAGCTTGGCAACCAATTCTTCTTTGGTAACGCCTGGAGGGATACCAATGTCCAAGTCACCACTTGTAGGAGTCTTACCAGTGGTACCTAATGCGTGTTCAAAATGTGGAATGCCTGTAATTTTTTCAAGAAAGCGGATAGTTGGTTCTACATCAGCTTGGTTAATACGCTGTGTTAGTTCTTCGCCTTCTGCACTCTTGAAAACATTACCGCCTTCAACGATAATAGTGTTGTCACCGTGATAAAACTCCACGACTGTATTTGTTTCCGTGTTAACACGGGCCCAACGTCCGTTTACTTGACGTAGGGATTCATATACAGTAACTCGTGGAGTAATATCAGATAAGAACATTATTATGCCTTAGGAGCTTTTTTAGCACGTGGCTTCTTTTCAGCGGCTGGCTTTTTAGCACGTGGCTTCTTGGCTGCTACAACTGGAACTGTAGCATCTGCAACTGGCACAACTTCAACAGCGCCTGCCCCTTCAACAACTACTACTGTTGCTGGTGGCTCGCCTAATGCAGTAACAGTTGGCGCTTCAACTTTGTACGGCGCTTCTGCGGCCGGTGCGCTACCAAAACCAAATAGCTTCTTTAAAAATGATAACATTTCTTTTCCTTTATCGTTGGTTGAGGAATCATCTACAACCGTGTATTATATTTAGTTTTTTGGCTGAACTTATGCTAGTTCAAAATAACCATTATTTCATGGCAACTTGCATGTAATTAGCAAAGTTATCCTTGCGTTGTTCTAGACCACGTAAGCCTGGATTGACTTGTTTTGTAACACCAACTGTATCTTTAAAGTTATCTACGTTTGGTTGCACACGATGCTTCCAAAACCAAACTGATACTTGAGCCGCAATTTCTGGCTTTTCAAGTAGCTCTGGATGCTTTTCTAACGGGAGTCCAAGTTCTTCGCCGGCTTGTTTATAATTCCAACGGCCTGTGATTTGAATAAAGCCACGGCCTTTGTATTTTGCTCCATCACCGACATGCTTGTTGCCTAATGCTTTAGCTTTCTTAGGAGCATACTTTGGATCATACTTACGGAAGTCTAAGCTGCCTCCAAACTCTGTTAGTCGTTTAAAGTCTAATGTTTCATGAGCACATTGAGCCATAAATGCCGCAAGTTCAGAACCTTGCAAGCCCGATGCTTTTGCAACTTTTAATAACACACTTTCCAATGGATTACCTGTAATAGGCTGTACGTTGAGCTTTTTAGGTGCTTCGGGTTTTGGCTCTGCTTTTACAGAAGCTGGAGCACTTGGTGCAGACTTAGCTTGTGCAAATGTTTTTGGTGCTTCTGCTTTTTTAATTGCTGGCGCTTGTGCCACTGCGGCAGTTGGCTCTTTGAAGTAATCCTGTGCGGCTTGCTTGGCCATCATGCCACCCATACCACCTGCGGCAATACCACCAGCAACAGCCAAGTTGGTAATTGTATCTTTCCAACCTTCTTCTAGGCCATCCTCAAATAGAGGTCCTGTAATAATGTTAGTTGCCTTTTCGGCTTGCAAGCCACGTACCAGGGCCGCACGGAATTCTGGAGTAATGTCTCGAGCACGATATCCACCACGAGGCAAAATATGTACTTCAATTGGGGCATCGCCTTCTAGCTTTTTAATAGCTGTCATACGATTACGACCTTCGTGCCCTACTACTTGTGCAGTCTTGGAAAAGTCACCATCATCCCATTCTTGCGGAATTTTAATTTCTAAGAAAGGAGCACCAATAGCACCACCATCAGCAATGTACTTTTCTAATTCGGGACTATGTTCTTGGCCAAGCGGCGCAGCCAAGCGTAGGAATGTGCTAGGACGCATCATAACTCGCAGACCAAAGTAGTCTATGTCTTGGTTATAAGGGACTGCTCCTGCACCGTCTTTGTTGTCAATTTTGACTTCAGCTAATAGTTCACGTAAACGCATCAGATATTTAGCTAATCGACGTTTATGGTAACTACTTGCCTTTGATCATTTTCCAGACACTATATGCAACAACTGACCCCATCAAGCACAATATTGCTAGACTAATTGGCCGTGTAACAAACGGAGTAAAGTCTCCACTGGTAATTGCAAGCTGTCGCCTAAAGTATTCTTCGAACATTGGACCTAACACTAGTCCTAACATCAATGGAGCAGGCTCTAAGTCTAATACGTTAAACACATAGCCAAGAAATCCAAACAGACCTATTAGCATTACTTCATTGGCATTGTTGTTTACGCTATACGCACCTATGCAACATATTGCAATGATAACAGGGTACAAGATGTGATACGGTATGCGAACAATTTGTACCCAAAGTCGAACCAGTGGTACATTTAAAATTAGCAACATGATATTGCCAATAAGCATACTAACAACCAGTCCCCAAAATAGCGCAGGCTGTTTGTCTAACATACCAGGTCCGGGCTGAACACCATTCATAACAAGTGCGCCTAGCATCAGTGCCATGACAGCGTTCTCAGGTAGGCCGAAACTTAACAAGGGAATAAAGCCAGTTTGACTCGCGGCATTGTTAGCGGCTTCTGGAGCCGCAACACCTTCAATGGCACCTTTACCAAACTCGTCTTTATGCTTGCTTACTTTTTTATCAAGTGCATAAGCGGCATATGAACTAATAGCCGCACTGCCTCCTGGTATCAGTCCAAAGAAACTGCCAACCATGCCACCCCTTATACTAGCAGGAATGATTCGCTTAAATTGTTCCCACGTTGGAAACAGAGCAATACTTCCCGAGTACGCTTTCATTTCTGTATTGGATGCAATGTTCTTTGCAATCTCGCCAATAGCAAAGATACCAATTGCAATAGTAACAAAGCCAATGCCATCTTCTAGATCAATAATGCCAAATGTATATCTGGATTGTCCTGTTGATAAGTCTGTTCCAACAAATCCAATTAAGATCCCTACCAGTGCCATTCCAATGCCACGAACTAAATCACCTGTAGTGAGAATACCTACGGTAACAAATCCAAATGCCATCAGCATACAATACTCAGCTGGTCCAAATAAAAATGCTAGCTTACTTAATGGAGGACTAAACACGGCAATTAACATGGTAGCTAAACAACCAGCAATGAAGCTGGCAAAGCCTGCTGTAAAGATTGCAACACCAGCTTGCCCACGTTTGGTCATTTCGTGGCCATCAACGCAAGTCATGACACTAGATGCTTCTCCGGGAGTGTTAAGCAAAATGCTTGTGGTACTGCCGCCGTACTGACTACCATAGTAAATGCCTGCCAGCATGATAATGCTTGGGATAGGACCCAATGCATAGGTCATTGGCAACAACATGCTAATAGTTGCAGTGGGCCCAAGGCCAGGCAGTACGCCGATTAGTGTTCCTATCAACGCACCCAACAAACAGTATGCTAGGTTAGTAAATGACCCAGCAACTGACAGGCCCAACAGTAGATTGTCTATAATGATATTGTACTCCTTAATGCTAGTTTAAAAATTATCAATAGTCCAACTACAACTAGATACGAAACAACAAAACTTTTTACAGTAAAGTTCTTGTGCAGGATTGCAGTTGTTAGCATCAACAATAAAATTGCCAGTATTGCACCAATCTTCTCTAATAAAAATCCAAAAGCTACAATTGCCAAAAGAACTATTGCAGGCTGTTTGATGTTGATCTGAACAGCTTCTCCGGGACTGCGAACACCACGAATCAATTGCAACACACCAATACCAATCAGCATGGCACTAATAGTCAATGGCAAAAATCCAGGACCCATATCAGCAGGTGTTCCATATTCAAGTGACCAACCAGACACATAGAAGAATAAGCCTACTGCTATAAAGAGTAGGCCTGTAAAAAAGTTTTTCTGGCTTTTAATCATCGCCCTCGTTGAGCTTCGTTAATTGTTGCGTCAAATTTAGTTAGTAGTACCTCCACTGTGGCAATACTGTCTGCATAAAACTTTTCGGCGCCGATCTTACTAAACAACGGAGGACTCATCCCACTAAGCTGATTAATTTCTGCTTCGCCTACTCGAGTTGTTGCATCATTTAAGATTTTAGAAATGCGTTCTCGTTTGGCAACAGGCATAGCTTTGTTGGCAATGGTAATGTTAAAAATATACGGAGCATCAATGCCTTGCTCTTTTAATGTCTTTACTGTTGGAACACCTGCTAAACGCTTGGGGCAACTTGCGGCCAAGATTTGTAAGTTGGGGTTGGCAGTTTTAAAAGTCTCGTAGCTTTCAATGCGGTCAATAACAAAATTTACACCATTGTTGCCAGCCATGTTAACAAGTGCATCGTTGTTTGATTTGAACACGATGTACTTGACACGGAATCCAAACTTCTCGCCAGCAAGCAAACCTGTCAAGTGTGCGGCATTCCCAATACCAACACCACCAACGATGATTTCTTTCTCTCCACGTAAACTAGCAATACCTCCAGCTTCATTTCCTTTGTTGGAAATTACTGCCCAGCAAGCATCGCCTAGTGCATGAACGGGAACGTAGTCTGTACGATTCAACTTGCCATTGGATGTATTCTCAACATAAGCTGGAGCAATGATAGCCAGTCGGTTAGTTGGACTAGTATCCATTTGCTTGACTGCAATAACTTGATTGCCACCGGGCTTGTAATCCATTACAAATTCAAACTCATTTTGCAATGCATTAGCTTCTTTTAAGATGCGAAGCGTTGCTGGAGTAGCACTATGACTAGGGCTGTATGGATTTACGATAGTAATCGTCTCGGTAGCATGAGATGAAAAGCCAATGGCTAAGAATGCTGTGGCTAAAAGGGTTTTGATTTTGTTTGACATGCAATTATGTATGGTAGTATCACTAACATACTATACCACTTCCGTGCTACCTTAGCAACTTTATTTGCCGTTAATGGATTTCATCTTCTCACGTTTTTCGTGTGTATCTCTGCAATCAACGCAACAGAATGTAAACTCCGTTGGTTCCTCGCATTCAATGCAAAAGCCTGTGCGAATTGGTACAAACTCTTTTGCTGTTGCTCGTCGCAATTCTTCTTGCGCTTCCATTGCTTCTTGTGCATCGTCGATAATATCTGCCATGTTGTTTCCTTAAAACTATTTGTAATTATGCGTTAGGGTTTGATTTCAGTGATTTCGTACTCATTTTCGTCAAAATATGTCACTGAGTACTTGTTATCACCGTACTTGTACTTGTCTGTCCAAAATCGTTGATTGTTTGAGCTATCGTATGGAGTGATGAGCTTTAGTATAAGCATCATTTCTTCTTTCTCTTGCCCTTCTAATGTACGTTCATTTGGACGTATAATGCCTGCACGAACCAAGAAGTCATATGCTTCCTCTTTGGTTTTAGAGTCCATTAGTCAGTACCCACATAAACACATCAGGTCCGTCTAGGATGACCATATCGCTTGCATACTTTAAACGCTTGGAGCGATACTTACCGCCAACCTTTTCAACTTCGACCATCTTGGGAGTAAAGCGAAGAACCTGAGCAATGTAAAGGCCATTGTCGGCAACTGCAACATACTGGCCTTCTTTGAACTCTCGTCCCATTAAGTCATAGTGTAGCTCAGTTGGCTTTACACTTTTGATAGGCTTTTTAACTACAGTCATTGCATACTTCCAAAACTGCCAGGCTTGCTAGCATTGGGATTTTCACACTTTACACCTTTGCCAAACTCATCTAGAATTTGACGCGAGTTGCCACGTTGATCAATGATAAACTTGTAGTTTTCAATGCAACGGCTTTCGGTCATACCCATAGCACCATATGTAATGTTGCTAGTGTTTGCCCCTCCGACAAGCACAGGGATGGCAACCATGATTACGATTGCCGCAATAACGCATAGGATCATGATCTCAATCAGTGTCATTCCACGTTGTTTCATTTTATTCTCCAGAAAGGTGTGCCACGTACAAGTTGAGGAATAGGAATTAACACAGGGATTAGCAATACCAGAATCCAAATCATTTGTAAGTACTCGGGCTCAATGAACCTATCTACAAAGATGTCGTACATGCCAACAACAAAGTAGATAAGCCCAGTGACAAACATGTATTCGCCAGGGCTTATCGGTAACTTCATATTACTTGGGCATCATCAATGCGTTGAAGTTAGCAGGTACAACAATGGTCTGCACCTTGCCGTTCTTGATACCTTCGGAGATGTTCATCATGGCCTGTGCTTGCATATAAGCAATTGATTGAGCACCTTGGTTACTTAGAGCCTGCATACGCTCTGCTTCCATCTTGGCAGTCTTAACTTCAACTTCCTTTTGCTTGAGTTCGTTTTTGGCACGAACCAAATCGTTAGCACTAGCAACAACTGAGTCAGCTGGCACAACATTACGGATCAGCACTTGTCCAACAACCAAACTACCATCTAGCTTTTCATCAGCAAGACTCTTTTGGATTTGCTCTTTGATAGCGGCTTCCATTGCTTGACGATTGTCTGCCATGTCTAGAGCTTCGTACTTACGTGCTTCTTTGTAGATAGCATTACGTGCGGCTTGGGTGATGTAGTTGTACATCAAGTAAATGTCGCCATTGTGACGAGCATGGAACGCTTGGCTCTTGGTAGAGTAAAGCTCTGCTACTTGCGATTGATTGATGTTATAGATAACCACAGCATCAAAGTCTTTCATGGTGGAGTTATCTTTGGCAACAGGAGTCATGTCATCTAGCTTGACATTAACGTCCTTGATAGGGAATGTAAGCACATCACCAATTAGGACCTGATTAAACGAACCAGGTAGCAGTTCGCCACTTTGAACTTGCTTGTCAAAGCCGACTCGAACGCCGACCTCACCGGTTTCGATACGAGTACAGCCAGTGGCAAGAACTGCCGCGGCCAGAATAGAAAGAGTTGCAATACGCTTCATGATGAACCTTTAAAAAAGAACTACGATAAAAATTAAAAACGCTGTTGTTAGCAGTGAGCATAGTATAGCATAGGACACTAGCTTTGTCAATGCCCAGGCTTCACTTCCGGACAAACTTCTAAGAAATTTTATGCCAAAAAAGAACAAGGCAAAAAGGATCAACCAAAAGAAAATTATTCGTATCATTCTTCAACTCCGAAATGTTGTTTCAACCGCTCTTTAATAACTTCAGAAACATTGCCATTGATACTATCTTCGCGGGTATGCCAAACTTGTTCCATACATTCCCGAACAATCAACTCGGCGAACTTTTCCAACTTCTCTGATTCAGAAAGTCCAGCTGAAACACCCTTAGGGCCTGGACAACCAGCACCTGGATCACCTGGAAAAAGAGTCTTAACACCTGAC
>Ga0222712_10005548_pt1 | contig 12724 bp, 24 predicted proteins | sample C33_657DmetaG_FD_165043 | JGI IMG/M metagenome (GOLD analysis project Ga0222712, IMG submission 165043) | Estuarine water microbial communities from San Francisco Bay, California, United States - C33_657D | ecosystem: Environmental > Aquatic > Marine > Unclassified | place: USA: California...
CCTGCTTCACGCTGTTGAAAGCACCACGTCCAGCCGTGAACAAACAAGCCAGACGGCAACCCTTGCTCGCCTTGGGGCACGTATTCATCACCTGACTTTCGTTGCTGGGAGCGAGATACAGGATTCCAGTCATGACGCCGAAATCGGTGCCCTTGCGAGTCTTGGCGTCGGCGTTGATACTAAGCAGATTCATTGTGCAAATAGAATACAGGACAGCCACCGGGTTGTCAACGAGTTTCCTGAAAAAAGTGAGGTGTGGCCACAAAAAAAGCTACCATAAGGTAGCCGTACAAACCGTTGATGCCTTGCTATTGTATTATTTTACAAATTAGCACCATCTTCTTCTTTTAGATAGAAACGATCATCACAAGCATCAGTAGCCAACATAATGTCACGAAGTGACTGGTCCTTTTCGGCAATCTTGTAGAGAATAGAGAATGATTTGCCGCTGATACCATTCTCATCATTCAACACCGAGATGATAAAATTACGCAGATCTTTATTCATATGTTTATTGATTTATCAGTAGTCCATGCCTCGCTCAACTGCATCCGCACAACTGTTGCAGATGGCGTATTGAGGCTGAATCCGCACCTTGCGCTCGCACCGCTTGCAAACCTTGGTGACGTTGGTGCGCTGGCACTGGCGGTAAAAGTCCACCATCTCAGGCTCGTCCATGTTGCTCCAGTTGCCGAAGTTGTCGTCGTAGTAGTTGCTCATTGTGGAAATAGTATCTCAGAATCGGACCTGGTTGTCCAGGGTTTTTTTCAATAATCGTCGTCTCGGAACCAATCGCTCTCCAGATCACCCTCCTCGGGCAGATGATGCAGCACAGGCTCACGATAGGTGCAGCCGCTCACCTCGGCATCGGGATACGCCTTCTGGGCATCCTCAAGGCTGGTGAACTCGTCCAGCCACACACGACGCTGCTGACCGGCTAGAACGCTGCTGCGAGGGTATTTGCTGATCTCGTACACCGTGAAGGTGTCGTTGCTGTTGCGATAGGTGGCACCACGACTACCTTGCTCAATCGTCTTGTAAGCTTTCATTGTGCAAACAGTATACACCAACCAAGCCCAACCGCAACACTTTTTTCAATCTTTTTTCAGGTCAGGCCGCCTGGCAAAAAGGGGCACCCAGCCTATGCCGAGTGCCCCATGCGCTTGTCAAGCTTTTTTTACACTGCCTTGTAAACGACCTGGGCACGACCACGACCCGACTCGCTCTTGACACGACCAACCTCCACCACCTTGCCCTCTTGCATCAGTGCCTTGAGGCGCAGATACAGCACCGGCTGGGTCAAACCAGTCTGCTCAATCAGCACCTTCATGGTGAACTTGGTCTTGGGCAAGGTAATCGCAGACGGACCCTTGCTCTTGCGACCACGACGCTTGGGCAAGCCAGCCTCGCTCTTGAGCTTCTTGACCAACTGCTCAAACTTTTCCTCGGCAGCATCCAGCGAAGCTGGACTCCAAGCAGTCTTGCCCCACTGTGCAGCACCAGGATACTGCTCGTAATCCTCGGCAACCTTTTTGCCACCAGGCAGTGCCGTGCCAGCCTTGATCGTCTTGACGACGAACACCTCGTAGTCGAAATGCGAACCATCGGGACGCACACGCTCGTAGAGTGCCACACCATCTTCCTTGCGAAGCTGCTTGAAAGTATGGTCGCCAGTTTTGTCGGCGTTCATAACGAACTCTTTTTCCAGTGTCTTCATCGTTCAGATACTCTACCACGTTTTATTGCAAATGTCAATCAGATACTTGAACGGTCGCTGCGGTGTCCGATCACTCCAAACCCGTAGCTGTTGTCCATGTATTTACCACTGTTGGCAACCGCCATTTCCTCGGGAGCAGCGTCAACCACCACGTCTTGAAACACGCCAACCTCACGGTTGATGTCAAGCATAAAGTTCCAAAGACGCTGATAGTGTGCTTCGGATTCCTTGGTGGGCTCGGGCAAGCTCGCCACAAAAGCGTCAAGCTCGGCGTCACTGATGGGCGGAAACTGCGAGTCCAAAACTTCGATTTCTTCGGTCATGTTTTTGATAATGTAAAGGTTACAGGTTACTTGTTGCGGTTCTGGGTCTCAACCCACGACTCGGCACTGGCAACCCAAGCCTCGCCGCTGACAAAGCTGTCACGCATACTCTCAACAAGTGCAGCCTTGTTGCTGGCAACGCTCTTGCTGTATTGCGCCAGTGCCTCCATCACAAAGGCTTGGTTGAGCGGATGCTCGTTCATGTACTGGGTGACGATCTGAATGTTGGTCTTGCGTTTCATCGTGCGAATACAATACACTGGCGACCTGCACTCGTCAACAGGTATTTTCAACTTTCCTGGGTTCTGGCCAGACTAGCCAACCTGTTGATAATCAAGTATTTAGCCCCTAAAAAGCAAAAAACCTGCTTTTTGGGCAGGTTTTGCAGGGTTTGTTAGTCGTTGCTGTCCAACGATTTGCGCCACTTATCATGGCGAACATAGCGTTTATGGCTTTCAACCCTACGTGTGACAGGGTTGAGTTCGCCCCAGCTTTTGCGAACTTTGGGGATGTTGCGCTTGAATGACTTGCTCATGTGGATAAGTATTCCACAGTTTTACAAAAAGTCAAGCACTAATCGGCTCGTCTTCGTCGAAACCAGCAGGATTTTTGCGCTTGTCTGGCTTGAACTGCTTGTTTTTCTTGTTGCGGTTCTTGTTAGTGTTGCGATCCCACTTGTCCCAACGACCCTTGCCTTCTTTCCAACTCTTGCCCATAAACAGTTCTACGTTATGCGTTTACAATCAAGCCTTCTTGCGATAGATATTGGCAGGCTTGCCACGACCACCGCTCTTGAGAGTGCCAGTGATGGTGTAGGTGGCAGCAGCAACTTGGCGAGCCACAAACGCACGAATGGTTGGCGGCTTGACGTTGGGGTTGATCTTTTCCAGATCAGCAATGGTGAAATCCTTGTCGGAAATCTCATTGATGGCAGTGGGCTTGCGTCCCAGCTTGGTGTTGGTGTTCTTGACCTTGACCTTGGTGGTAGCCACAGTCTCGGTGTTGGTAGTAGTTGCAGTGTTTGCTGTTACAGTATTGGTTTCCATATTCTATGTTTTGTTTGTTGAAGAACAGTTCCTCAAATCTGAAATCTAGTTTACGCTATCAAGTGGTTACTGTCAAGAAGGCTATTATTTTTATTTGATCAACTTGCTTACCACAGTATTGCCAAACGTGCTGCGACCACCTTTGTCATTATAGGTTTGATCGCTGGATTTATTATAGGTGCCCACAGGCTTTCCTTTGTTGTCGTAGGCTCGGACGTTGGTGTTGTCTTCGTTGACATAACCCAGGTATTGTCCTTTGTCACCATACACACGTTTCACATTCATAACGATATTGTTGTTGGTTTTTATTTCTGAATATTGACCGAATCAGTTTTGCTGGCTTTGACTTTATTTACAGTTTTTTGCAGTGTGGTATCCAAATCAGCAGCTTCGGCTTGTGCTATCACAACCTTGACAAAATCATCAACAAAACTGCCATGACGTTTATTGGCAAGATCTTCGTTGATAGCATTGCGCTTCCATGTTGGATAGTTGTTGAGTACCAATTCAAATGCTGCTTTGTATCGGTTGCCCAATGCTTTGATTTGTTTTTTGTTCACTCTATGAATAAATAGTGTTTTACATCCAGCGAACCAACATATAAATAATCAATCCCAACATGATCAACGCACACCAAATCATGGCAAACGCCAGCATACGCATACTGCTGTTTGCTTCATTTTGTGCAGCTTGCAGCATTTCACGAAACTCAGGATCTTGGTTTGGGTCAATCATAAAGAAACGGGGCTTTTTAGGCTAACCCCAAGCACATCCCCACAATCCCTAAATCACTCGGTCACAGTCGTTTGCTCGTCTTCCTCAGTCTCGTCTTCGTCCTCGGGAAACGGACCATAACCAACCGCCTCACGCACTTCGATGCCATCCACACTGTCCCACTCATAGTCTTCGTCCTTGGTGATCTCGCCGTTCTCGTAGCTGGTCTCACACACAAACCCACCACCCTCGTCGGCATACTGAGTGTCAAACGCCAACGTCGGGAACTTCTCGCTGGCATTGATGTAGAACGCAGTCGCCGGGCTCCACGCAGTGTTGTAGCTGATGCTGGCAGTAGCGTTGCCATTCTCGCCCTCGGTCACATCCCACTCGGTAGCGTCGTAGGCTCCCCACTTGGTTCCCCAGTTGTTCAACGCCCAGTCATACCAGTTGTCGGTTCCATACTTGGCAATCAACGCATCGCTGGTGGCCTGGGTGATGCCCAAACCCCACGGCTTGCCTTCACGCAGTTCATGCTCTTGCAACTCGCCAGCGTTCTTGCGGCGGTTCCACTCAGCCCACAGATTGTCAATCTCAGCTTGGGTCTGAATCAGCACAGGGCTGCGAGTGCCACGAAGCTCGTCGGGCAGCGTCACCACACCGTTGAAGTCGAACGCACCCTTTCCGGTGTCGTTGCTGCGGTCAACCAAACTCACGAATCGGCGAACATCCGCAACAGGACCAGTGATCGTGAGGTTGGAGCTAACATGATTAGGCATATCTTTTTTTGTTTGTTTTCTACGTTACAGGCTACAGTCTACAGGATTATTGCGATCAAGTCAAGCACCAAATTACACCAGCCACCACGACCCAGCCCCAGCTAAACGTGCGGTTCTGAATCAGCTTGCAGTAAACCAACACCCAAAACGCAATCGCTGCAATGCAACTGGTGCTGATGCTCAACGTGATATTCATTGGAAAAAGTTAGACGGGGCTTTTTGTGCTGACCCCAAGCATTTTGTTGGTACTAGATTAGGCGTTGACCGCAACCTCGGCACCAACCACAGCGTCAGCCTTCGCCTTGACACGGGCGAGATTGGCACGGTTCGCAGCCAGAACCTTGGTGTTGATGAACAGGTCAGCAGGCTTGCCACGCTTGCCGGTGTTGACCTTCTTGGCGAGCTTGGTGAAAGCACCAGACTTGACAAGCTCGCCCATGCGACGACGCACAGTAAGCTCATGCGAGCCAGCGTTGAGGGCGACCATATCAGCCATCGAGAAGGTCTTGTTGAGGATCAGCTTGAGGTTCGCCTTGGGACGACCAGGACCACGCTTGGTGGCGTTCTTCTTGGCAGGCTTCGCCTTGGTCTTGGCAGGCTTGGTGGTCTTGGGCTTCACGGTCTTGGACGGCTTGATCACAGGAGCAGGAGCCGGGGTAGAGGCGACGGTGGAAGCGGTGGAGTCAGTCTTGGCAGTCATTTGTTTGTCTTTCGTTTTGTTTCGTTGAATCTCGCAGCAACGTGCTGTCGATGTAGTAATAATAGCAGGGAACTGCCTCGGCGCAACACTTTTTTTCGTTTTACCCCAGGATTTTTTTGGGTAAGTCCAACTCGTTGATTTGCACAGGTTTACGCCGGTCAACCACCCACCATTCAGCATTTTTAGCCATAACCTGCTGAATACCAACAACTTACCCATCCGGCGGCCTGATGCCCATTTAGTTCAAAAAAGTTGTTGACTGTACCCTAGGGCTGGTGTACTCTATTCCCACGATGAGCAAAGCCAATCTTCAGAAATACCTCAAGAACCAACTCGGCACCAATAGCGCCTGGGCTATCCGTGGTCTGGTCAAGATCTACACCCTTCAGACCGCCGATGAGCAAGAGTCTGACCGCACCAGCCACGACAACGGTGTGGGCTTCAGCGGTGTGGACGCCGAGATCCTGAGCAGCTTCGCCAAGCAAGTCAACGCTGGTCGCAACCTGAGCCCCAAGCAGATGGCTATCGTTTACAAAAAGATGCCCCGCTACTGGCGGCAGATCGCCAGCTTCATCCCCGAAGCCAAGCTGGCAGAGCTTGAGGCGAAAGCCCAAGCCATCGCTGACGGTGCTGTCAAGCAGTAAGTTGAAAAAGTAGGACAAGCCCAGAATGGGCTCGTTTTTTGCGGCCAAGATTCAGCAGGGCTTGACACCCAGGCTCGACTCTGCTAGACTTGATGTTGATGAATGTATTCGATTTTTACAAGTTTGTGATGACCGACATTTGGAGCTATCTGACGTTTCTGGCGTTTGTGCTGGTGATGTATTTGTTTTTTTGCTTGACAGTCAGCTTTGTTGTGGAGCAGATTTGCAAGATCATTGCCTACTGTCGTGCACCTGTGGTGCGCAACGACAACAAAGAATAAGGTTGACGTAAAAAAAGTGTTGACCACGACCGAATTCGGTGTATACTGTTTGAACAATGAATCTGTCACTTTTGCTTGAACCCCAGCGGAATCACGCTGTCAAAGGACTCAACAGTCTTTTGCTCAACGGCGTGTTTGCTGACCTTAGCCAAACTGGCACCGGCAAGACCTACGTGGCGTCGTGGATTGCCAAGCATCTCAACGTGCCAGTGGTTGTGGTTTGCCCCAAGATCTGCAAGCGCACTTGGAACAGTGTGTTGGGCGGGTTTGGCATCAAAGCCAATGTTGTTGAGAATTTCGAGAAGCTTATGCGTGGCAACACGCCGTATCTCAAGTTCAAGAACGGCAAGGACGACAACCACACTTTTTACAACATCAAGTTTCCCAAGGACGCTTTGGTGATTATCGATGAAGTACACAAGTGCAAGGGCTGGAACAGCAAAAACAGCGATTTTCTGATTGCTTGCAAGATGCAAGGCTACAAGCTGCTGGTGCTTAGTGCTACTGCTGCCACCAATCCGCTTGAAATGAAGAGCTTTGGCTTTGCTACTTTGCTGCACACTCTCGGCAATTTCCGTGAATTTTTGTTTGAGGCTGGTGCGTTCAAGAGTCGTTTTGGTGGATATCAGATTGATTTGACCAGCGACAAAACTCAGCAAGCCATGCGCTATATGCATGAAGATTTGTTCAACAATCTGGGTGTTGCGGGTCGCATGACCATCAAGCAGTTTGGTACCATCTTTCCCGACAATCGTGTTGTGGCGGACTGTTTTGATATGGGCAGCAACACTGCCAAGATTCAAAAGGTTTACGACCTCATGGAGCGTGAGCTTGCTCAATTGGAGGAAAGCAGCAAGAACTACAAGGAACACCAGTTTGCCATCATGACCAAGGCTCGCCGCATGGCGGAACTGCTCAAGGTGCCTACCATGGTGGAAATGATCGAAGATCTTTACGACGAGGGCATCAGTCCCGTGGTTTTTGTAAACTATACCGAAACCGTGGATGCGCTGCGCACCAAGCTGCTCAAGAACAGCAAGCTTGCCAACCAGTTGTGCTTTATCATCGGCGGTCAAAGCGAAAAGGCTAGAAACGAGAACGTTGACGCTTTTCAAAGCAACACCCGTCGCATCATGATTGCCAATCTGGCGGCTGGCAATGCTGGCATCAGTCTTCATGATCTGGTTGGCGGCTATATGCGTCACAGTATTGTTAGCCCTAGCTTTAGTGCGATTCACCTTGTGCAAGCTTTGGGTCGAATTCATCGTGCTGAGGGCAAGAGTCCTTGTATTCAGAAGATTCTGTTTGCTGCTGATACTATTGAGGAACATGCTTGCCGTCGAGTTCAGGCTCGTATCAACAACCTGGATATGTTGAACGATGCTGATCTGACTAGTGGAATCAAGTTGGTTTAATCTAATATTGTAAATCGTATATGACCAAGATTGCTGCTATTTGGTATCCCCGCAACATTGCTGCCAAGGGCAAAACCGAGGTGGTTAGTGTTGAAAAGGTGGACAACATCAAAAATGCATTCGGTGATCTGTTGTTTGACAGACATGCCAATGCATTGCTGGTAGGCTATGAGGGCAAGCTGTATGTGATTGAAGCCACTGATCGTGATAAAAGGCTTTACACTCGGCGGTCTATAGACTATCATCCTCTTAGTGATATGGTGAAAGCCTGATCACTATACTTCAAAGGAGTTTCAGTATCTCTCCTTTATCCACAAAAATCAAAAGATAATCGTGAGTTCATTGTACTGGGGTTTTGTGCGTCTTTCCTCAGTGAGTTGTCACCGTGACAATTCGAATCCAAAAAGACGCACACTTCTTTTGTATAAATAGCTAGTTATGTGTATATATGCCCACATACACTAATCAGCCATACTGGAACAGCGGCAGCATCGACACCGGCGGCCTGCAAGTTCAACTAAAAAACTACCTAGACACTCGCAGCAGATTCAATGATCCAAGCCTACCAGCATTCAATATTTTGATCAATAATGTGATTGCTCAATTGAATAATCTACAAAATCAAATCAACACTGGTAGTCTGTTGGTGAATAAACACACTCATCAAAACGTACCACCAGCACACAACTTCTACGTGCCCCCAGGTCCTTGATTACCAAGCACTTACGAAACCTGGCCACAAAAACAGCAGCCCACTCCCTCTCAGGAATGGGCTGCATTCGCTTGTAAAATGCCCTAGGTTACGTTTTGTTTTGCTTGGCAGCTAGTCGCCGCCCCTTCTCGGTCTGAACGTATAGCGGGTCGCCAGAGGCATCCACACCGCTGATCTCGACCAAACCCTTTGCCAGCAGTTTGTCCAGCACAGCTTGCACCTGGGCAAGTTGCGCTTGCTGAATCATTTCCAATGCCTGCTCTCGGTCCACGTCGAAGTCACGCATCACTTGGCGGACCACCTTCTCGTTCTCGACTTCCAGTTCCACGGCATCAGCGTCAGCCGCAGCAGTGTGCTGGAGCAAAGCGTCAATGGTGCCTGTGAATGATGTAGCGAAAACCTTGCTGTTGTTGTTTCTGTTCATATATTAGTAGTTGATGTCTTCGTGCGGGACCACAATGTTTCGTTCGTCGTCGGTCACAACCACCTCACGCAGACGAGGCACGTCATTGCGAACGTCCAGAAACTCCATTGCATCACCCAGCAGCATGAACGTCCAGCCGTCGCTAAACAGCTTGCGAAGCTGCTTCTGGTCCAAAGGATCACCAGTCAACAGCACGTCAGCCACTTCCTTGAGATTGGCGAGACTGTTGACTCCACCAGTGCAGTCGTCCCACGCAATGTCACGCCAACTCTCAACGTAGTTGAGCCAAAGCTGGCGGCGAGTAATCGTGACCGTCACCTTGACCGCAGCATTGTGCGCCACATTATACTTGGTGTTGTTCATGTTTTTAGTTCTTGGTGTCAGCCTCGTCGTCAACCGCCAGGTCCATAGCCTCGCTCGGACCCTCTTGACGAGCCGTGTACCACTCGGTAGTCACCGCTCGCTTGTTGACCAGGTCGTACACAATGTCGTCGCCATAGTCAGAGCCGTCGCCAGCACCGTTGTAGGAATACACGTCCCACGCCCAGCTTTCCACGTCACTCTCCAGCTTGCCAAGCTCGCTGCTGTAGTCGCCGTCTTTGTAGACCAGGTTGACGTTGAGGTAGCCCTCGTCGGACCCACCGCTGAAGTTGAGGTGAATCTCGTCCACCTTGAGAGCGATGGCACGGTCAAACAGGGTCTTCGGCAGCTTTTCGATTTCCATATTCATTTTTTAGGTTACAGGATCAGTGTATCAGGTTTTTAGAAAAAGTCAAACAGTTTTCAGGTACTCGTCAAAATCGTCCACGATCTCGTTCACAACCGTCATGCTCACGCCGTTGTCAAGCATCGCCTTGTAGAAAGCCCACATGTCGCAGTCTTCCTCCAAGTAAATCATGCCGCCCACCACTGGGCTGTACGGAGTAATCTTGGGCAGCACCCCAATGTCTCGCACGTCTTGCACTGGCACAGCCAGCCAACTGTGGCCTGGGTCATGGATTCGCACGTATTCGTGATTGATGTTCTTATTCATTGTTAGAGATAAAGTCTAGCAGGTCTGCGGTCGAAGTCAATGCTTTTTTTACGGAACCAACTCGAAAGTTTGCTCCACGGTGCGCTTGCCCACCGACAGCATCCAACGCTCGGGCGAGTTCTTCAAAACCTTGAGATAATCCGCAGGCGTAGGAATAAACCCACAGTCTTCCTCAACGTGCTGCTCGGCAAGCATCTTGGTAGGCACAGCCACACCCTTGCTGTTCACGATGGCATGACCAAACTTTTCAATCGCCCATTGAATACCAGCGGAATGATGGCGAAGCGCACGATGGGTCCAGTCACCGGTGAAAGCCTTGGTCTCGTCGAACCAATCGTGAAGCTGAACGTAATCGGCAGGAGTGCCGCCCCACTTGCGAGCAGAGCTTTGAGCATGTTTCCACGGAGTCATTGTGCTAATAGCTTACACCAGCCAGCCTGTGCCGTCAACACCTTTTTTCACTTTTTTCAGGTTGTGGCCAGCCCAGCAGGTCTGTATTTACCAACAAAAAAGGGCGATCTTGCGATCACCCCATGCGGCTCACTTGCCCTCGCAAACCTCAGAGGTCAACTCTCTCCACCCCAAAGTGTCATTGACATTGCGGTAACTCCACACGCCATTGTCAAACAAATACTGATAATCGACCCAACTGTTTTTCGCACTATCCTCAAACTCACCCAGATCCTCAAACACAATAGCCTCTTGGTCCTTCTCACCACGTTCACGACCATAAGCAATACACACATTGCTCTGCGGCTTATCAAAGGTGTGAATATGAGTAGGATTCACATTCTCAGCCAACGTACTCAGATTGCCCAACTTCAACAACTCATTGAGTACACCCACGTTGTTGAAGTTGTAAAGAAGAATCTTGCCCACATACTCAGGATAACCATCCCAATGACAATAGATACTGGAAATGGACTTATCCTGGTTGACAATAGCGATATTACTACGAGTAGCCATATGATTTATTTCAGAAACTAGTTTACACGATTATTGCGAAGAAGTCAAGACCCAACTTCGTCGGTTTTGATCGGCACATCCAGACTGGCGTCCCACTCCACCTTGATTTGCACACGCTGAAGCAGGTACAGCCGAATCGGAAAAAGATCACCATCCTGGTCAACCAACAACAGATTGTTGCCGACCACATTGGCGACATCCAAACCTTCCTCGGTGACCTTGCGCACACACTCGTTGCCCACTTCGTCTTCCCAGCGCACATGCATCACTTCGTTGTTGGGATCGCCGTTGATGTCGGCAAAACACACGGTGACATACTCGCCGTCGTTCACGCTGTAAACGTGTGAGGCGTTGAGAATCTGACGGTAAATGCTAGAAACCTTGTCGGCGTTCATTGTGGAAATAGTATCGCAGAGATTCGTGGAAATGTCAACCATTATTTTGAACAATTCACAAGAGCCTGATAGGTCGCCACGCAGTTAGCCTTGGCACGACGCAGACTGGGCATCAGCGACACAATGCCGCTTTTGGCACCTTTCTTGACATAAACTCGCCAGGCAGTGTCGTTCTCGTTCAGCACCAACACCTGCTGCACAAACCCCACCTTTTTACCATCCACCTTGAGCACAAACAGGTTGGCAATGTTGGCGGACGTGAACCATTCAATCTTCGCAGAACTCATTGTGCAAATAATCTACACCAACCCCACCCAACTGTCAACAGGTTTCTTCAGGAAAAAACTTCTGGCCCAAAACCTGGCCACAAGTTCGGCCACAAAACCTGGCCGCAATTTCCTGGCCCGAAATCCTGGCCAGCTTTTTGTAAGCTATTTATCAACAGCAGGTTGCGTTGCTGCTTTTTGTATTTGTTTAGCTAGTTGCTTGATTATCAACAGGTTATGCTGTTTGTCTTTTTGCTTGGTTGTTGTGTGTGTAGTGTTGTGCATTGTGCAGTGTGTAACCTGTTGCTGCATATGTGTTTACCGCCTTTTTTTATGTATTGACACAACGCAGGATTGTGTGCTATACTAGAACCATTTGGGCTTTTTACGTTAACGATAACGACGATTCAATATGTGTACACAAAGCCTTGCAACACAAGCACTTGCGAATATTGCTATAAACTGCTGGCTGGTAATATGTTAGCAAAACTGTTGCAAATATCACAAACGCAGCAGGTTATAAAAAAAGCTGCAAGTGCTTGGGCACCAATACTTTAGCAAAACCTGGTAACCTGTTGATACACAAGCGTTTGCAGAATATTGTTGTAAATCATTCTGCAACAAATACTTGTGACAAATCAGTTGTACTAATACAAGCCAGATCATTAGCGTTTCTAATAAATCAGACGAGCTTATGATAAATCAACAATAAATCAAACTTATGACCACAAAACCCGGGGGGTGCCATGTTTTCAATAAGTGTAGCTAATTCACACACATATTGCATCATAAGCTGTGCTACTGCTGACGGCGGCGTTATCACAAGCTAGATGATTTGTCAAGCTATAAGAATTTGTATAATAAATCGGTCAACCTCCTAAAAAACAAACAGCCCTGACCTGCATCACCACACTACACTACAGCACACCACAAGCAAGCAGCACCCAGCCCATAAGCAACAACAACGAGCGAGCGATAGCGAGCGAGCACAAGCCCACACAGCTTGAACATATGCAGCATAATTGTGCATATGTTTTTTGCTGCTAAAAAAAAGCAAATGTGCTAAAAAAGCGTGTGAATATAGCTATCTATTCTGCACAGCTTGTTTGCTATGGTAGTCTAGGGTAATAATTGTACAAATGTGTTATGTATGCACTATTATTGCTATCAATTCATTTATGATGGTAATATGCAAATATGTGTATATAGCCCGGGGGTGTTTATCTAAAAAGGCAGGGGGGCTTGTTGCAACTGGTCCGGGGGAGGGGGGGGTTATTATGGTATACCCTCTGGGTGCGGGGGCTTGTAT